>Ga0228710_1008269_pt1 | contig 14991 bp, 10 predicted proteins | sample MedpolnodulmetaG_FD_177995 | JGI IMG/M metagenome (GOLD analysis project Ga0228710, IMG submission 177995) | Root nodule microbial communities from Medicago polymorpha collected in Santa Monica, California, United States - pink nodules | ecosystem: Host-associated > Plants > Roots > Nodule...
ACAGACTCTGTTTTTCTAGACACTTAGGAATTCTAAGATAAAAACAATTGGAAGAATTCTCTAAGTTGTTGATGTTTGTTTTCGACGTTTTTGCACAGAGTATTGGCCTTTGCTTGTTGTCTAGATACATCTTTATTCTCTAAGTCTTCATCCCTATTTATAGAGGAGTTGAGAGACGTTGAGAATTTAGCCGTTACATCAACTTGTCTTGCTTTGAAGCTTTGATTCTTCACCCTTGATCTTTTGCCTGATTTGATAGTTGTCCTATGAAGAACTTAATTCAAATCCATTCCAGAACAAAAGGAACAACTGCTGCAGCAATGTTACTGTTATCTTTGTCTTGTTGTAGCGACAAAGATTGCAAAGATGGTGGTTGCAGAGTTCGTGGCCGTACACTTCGTACATTGTCCTTTGTCAACTCTGGTGAAGTAGCTTCTGGTGAGATATGCTTATGATGACTAGTGCTTCTGATGACCTTGCTTCTGATGACGTGTCTTCAGGAGCTCTTCTTCAGACTCGTTTCTTCAGACGTATTCTTCAGACGCATTCTTCCAGACGCTCTTAGCTTCAAATAAATTCCTTTGCTCTTGAACTTGTTCAATCAGAATCTTTATGAATAGTACTTTGATTATGGATCCTGTACACTTGAACAAATTGTTTAGCATATCCAATTGATTATTTTTAATACCTTGTTATTGTCAAAACTCAATAGGTGACTTTTGAAACACCCTTTGTTCCAACAAAGTTGTTTCTACCGATTTGAGTAAGTGACACCACACAACCCACAAAGAAAATTTTGATCAAAACCAGAAGACTAGAGAACTTAATAATAGTGTAGATCAATATATTTACAAACATTTGTCTCACATTTTTTTTGTAAGTTGATTATTGAGTTCAACTTAATTTTTTTTCTATGCTTTTTTTACATTTCATTTTTTTTATGAGACAAAAGGAATCTTTTCAGTTCTTGTTCTCTAGTACCCCTACCCCAAACTTAAAGTGTTGCTAGCTCCAAGAGCTACCCTAAACTTGAAATTTTAACAAGAGTAAAACACATACACAGTGCCTAATTCCAAAATAAATTGGGTTACATACCCTAAGGTCTCTAGGCTTGTAAAATGCTTCGTCACCGAAACAAGGGGTCTAACTTATAGGCTCAACTTGGCTTAAAAACATGATAATACACTATAACAAAAGTTTGGCTTCAAAAGACTCAAGGTACAAACAATTTGCCATAGTGTGTAAAGAACATAACCAATTAATAGTAAAGAAAAATAGCAAGCTCTAGAAATAGCATTTGCATGCAACACTAATATTTGTGAATCATAAAGAAAAAAAAATTGGCTTAACCTTACAAGTTGTGATTTTTGGAAGTTGTGGCTACCTAAGCATTCCATCTGTCGTACGATTCACTGTTGAATATACATGCAAGCATCCACCTCCTTTGAACTTTTGACATACCATTAATGAAACAATTGTTACTAGACTTATAAAATCAGATGCAAAACAAAAGATAGGGGGCATACAACTGAAATTCAAAATAGACACAGTAACAATGACATATTATTGAAAAATAATTGTGGACATAACTTCTTTTTTTTCATCCGTCCATCTTTTCGTTCTTTTTTATTATTGAAAATAAACACCTACAAAATAACAAATATTAGAAAAATGATGGGTTACCTCCCATGAAGCACTTTCGTTTACGTCATTAAGCTTGAAGCATAAGCCACTATTAGGATAACATGTCTAACATAAAGAACACGATCCTTCCACTTCCTCTTGTTAGGTACAAATTCCATGAACTTCATACAAAGCAGCAGATGCTCTCATGCTCCGGCTGCTAAATCTTTGTCATTTAGGTCTCCCACCATAGAGAAGAATGTGTATCCCTTTGGACTTAAATGGTTTCTTTCAACCCCATTGGCTGAGACTTCTTGAAAATACCAACACTCCTTACTTGTGGATTTTCTTCTACCATAATATCACGACACTTAGTCTCCATTTCCACCAACTTCTTCTCACACTCATTCACCTTCTCAACAAGATTACCACACTGAACTTCAAATTTCTCAAATGAAACTCGATTTGACCTCAAGAATTCATCTAAAATAGTTTGAAGTTGAGAGTTATAATCTATGTTGACCACTTTCTGCTATTCTCTTTTTCTATGAATTGCTTCTCACAATAGCAACTATTATGAGATAGCCTCCACAAAAATCGCAGCTCATACTCAATCTTGCTTCTAAATCCTTTATTTGTAGAGAGATCGTCCATTTTTCATAACGAATGATATTGATCTCTTCATAATCAATAAGTGGTCGACAATTCCATATTTCTACAAGACTCATAAACCTTTCAGTAGTAAAGCACAAAGAAATAGACATGAAGAACATAAATCATAATTTTTTTTAATATGCAAATAATAACTAAATTTCCAAGTTGAAACGATTAACCAGTCCCCGACAACAATGTCAAAAACATGATACAATTTTAGCAAGTGTGCTAAACTATATCGAAGTAATAAAATTTATAAGATTCATATACATAGGGACTGTTTAACTTCTACTATGTGATGCCATTATTATTAAGGATGTTTGGTATGGTTTGCCAGATAAAATAAATAACATATTAATTATAAAATTGGTAATAAATTTATAGGAAATATTATCAGGTCTTTCAAATCATCTGTTAATCACGAATTAGTAATATGAACATACACCATTTAATTGTTCCTCTAGTTTACGATGATTAACAAAATAGCTCAGGCCAATCTCTTGACTCAAAACCCTCTTTTCTAATTACAATCCCCTAATTCCTTAGGTGAACCCGTAATTATTAAAGGTTTGATTGCTCGGTAATTAGAAATCACAACTTAACAACATTATATCCCTAGATTGTATGTTAAGTTGAACTGTATAATTAGGTCTAAGTCATAAGTTATGGTCAGCAGTCATATGGTATTTAAGATCAATTTATATTTGGTCAGAATCATAAAAGCATTAAGCACAAATTATATTAAATAAAATAGAATTGCAATTATAACTGATGTAGAGTTTGCAGATTACATGACCAAAAAGCTAGAACATAATCATCTTAGACCTAACCAATTGAAACTTAGATAGTCATGGCTAATGCAAAAATAACTAGAATAAAAGAAAACAACATGACATGAAGTTGGGGCTGACTATGAGTTGGATGGCAAGCCACGACGAATTCTGCAATCCTCAGCTCCAAATTTGTCTTCAATCCCCCAAAAATCATAGCCTTTTGCATAAAGACATGTCTAGCTTTTATAGATTCACTTTCTGTAACCGAAAAATCATGCCCCGATATTTAGAAATCATGGCCCGATTTTTGTCAAATTAAAAAGCTCAAAATCTTGTCAAAATCATATCCCGATTTTGGTTTTTCTGGTCTCCTTGTTTTGTGTTTTTCAGCTTCAAGTTGTCTAAAACTGCTAAAAGTGAAAAACACCATATGACATCATGTCATCACTCCTTGTGTTGTAGTGTAAGTTCTTTTTTTACTCAATGTCTGCTTTTTATTTGGGTTCCCTAGTTCCCAAGAATTTTACTTGAGAGTGGAGAACTTTACGACTTGTTTGGACTTGGAAAAAAGTTAAGTTCATTTTCCAAGTTACTATGTTTCAACTCCTTTTTATTTTTAATGTTTATCTACAAATAAATCAAAGACACGGTAGTACGATTCTATAGAACATATTCTATTCAAGTTTCTTATTACTATGTTTCAACTTGTTTAACTTTTAAATATAATCGGGCCCGGTCTCATTAAATTGGAGGCTCTGGTCAAATATAAAAAACGGATCTCTAATAAAAAAACACGATTTAAAAAAAAAATAACAATCATCAATTTAAATTGTAAATAACATCAATAGTATAAAAAACTAGTCATCCTTATAAATTAAATAAAAAGTAAATTTACGAAAGTAACTAACTAAGTTTTGTTTAGCTTCACAAACCACTAAACGTTCTAATATAAATAAAAACAATATATATAACAGATTTATAGGCAAATTTGTTGAATGATATATTTTAAAGTGAAAAAATCACCCAAAAACATTAACTATATATGCAATATAATATAATTTTTTTTTATTGACATGGATAAATTTTATATTTTTTTAGTTACACCAACATTATAAGATTTCTATAGATTAATTTGTTTTAAGAGTGTAATTGGAAATATAAAAAAAACAGCTAAAATTCATATATTCTATTTATAGATATTATAGATAGATATATATATCTAAAGTTGTACACACAAACTTTACACTTGATTGTGTTCAAATCACGGAGCTAAGTGAATATATTGCCAAACACAATGCTACAAAACCAAGAAAAGGACGAGAACACTTATATTAACATGTTACATGAGTCTCCAACGGATCTTACAGAAAAGATGGACCCTATAAAGTAGGGCCACATCCTTGTAATCTTTTTGAGATAAACAACAGAAAATGTTCTTCTTCTATTGAGTTTTGCTCACTATCACATGAAAAGTCAATATTATACATGTGTGACTTTAGTCATGTTCGGTATTTTCAGCGTGAGTTAAGTCACGTTGCGTCCAACGTGAGTTAAGTCATGTTGCGTGTTGTTATAGAACAACAAAGTCTGAAACATAACCATTCAATTTCTAAACTTCCCAAATACAATTTTGCTCCCTCTAAGTACGATTTTCTTCATTCTTGCGCCAATCAAAGTCAATTTCTACCCCAAAATCAAGTAAGTGTTGATTAACCTATTGCCTTGCGTTTTTTTGGTTTAATTTTTGGTTTTTTTTGAAGAAATTTAATATATTTAGGTTTTTAAGAATTTGTTATGCATGTTAGTTTTCAGGATTGTTAATGATGAATTAAGTTAGGAATTGTAGTTTAGATGTTGTTTACAGTAAGTTTCACTCCAATGTGGTAGCTTAGGGTTTCAAAATTGTTAGAGTTTATGTTGATTGAAAGTTGCACTCTAGGTGTTTCATAAAATTTCTCAATTAAATTTTGTTTGTTTTTTGCATTGTTAATGATGAAATTAGTTAGACATTAGATTGTTAATGTTGATTATAGTGAGTTTGAGTGCAATGTGATAGTTTAGAGATTGAAATGACACCGTCGAAATTTAATTATTGTTGTTGAATAGTTAGAAATGACACAATGTCCCTATGAAAAAAATCATTGATTTTTTGCTTTTAAAAATTTTGTGTAGATATGTCTGAGAGGCCTGACAGACTTAGAGGAGGTAGGGAGACCACTACCAGGAGTGCAAGGGCCAACAGGGTCGTTGGGTGCCCTCCTCATACTGGTAGACGAAGACAGGGGGTCGTGAGGATTAGTACGAGTGAAGATGCAGAGGCGACGACGTCCTAGGCGACTGCTTCCCAGATATTGGACCTTAAGCAACAACAACATCATCATGAGGTGTATCAGCCTCAGTATGAGCAAGCTCAGCAGCGGGAGGGTGAGGCCCAACAACAGGCTCAGAGGAGGAGGACGGACCAACGAGTTTTCTTGAGGGCCCTCCTGACTTGTCTCTTCTACCGAGGTTCGATAGCCACGTGGCATACAGACTATAGAGTGATGCCGAATTAAGTATAATTGTTTAATTTTATTTTAATGATATGACAATTGATATGTTAATTTCTACGATTAAAATTTTTATGTTAAAACATTTAAGTTACGCGTCAATTTAAAATATGCGCGTCAATTTAAATTATGAGTCAGTTTAAATTACGCGTCAATTTAATTGCATATTTATATTTAATTTTATGATTTAATATTTATGTTAAAATGTTTAATGTTTATTTTAGTTATTGTTCTTTTTAAGATTAAATTGTTATTATTTTTTTATGACTAAAATATGCTTTTGATCCTTGCAAATATGACGAGTTTGGGTTTTGGTCCCTGGTAATTTTTTAAAAAAATCTATCCTTGCAAAAAAATTTGTTTTTTAAAATAGTCTCTGTGCCCACTTTACTGATGATTTGTCACATTTCTGCCTATGTGGCATTTGCTGACTGTGTAACTTTGCACAGTTGGCAGCCACGTGGCAATTGTTTTAATTTAATTATTTAAAAACAAAAAATATAAAATATGGAAATTAATTTCTGTTTATTTTTCGAAAATTTAATTTTCAATTTATTTTTTTTAAATTTCGAAAATTAATTTCCATATTTTTTTTCATTCTAATTTTCAAAAACTATATTTTATTTTTCGATTTTTTTAATTCTGATAATTTATTTTCAGATTTTTAAATATGAATTTTTAATTTTTTTTAAAAAAATAAATTCTTTTTAATTTTGAAAGCAATATCTGAAGATAAATTCTCTAATTTTTTAAAAATTTTAGAAAAATGTTATCTAAATTTTTGTTTTTTTAATTTACAAAAATTTATTTCCAAGATAAAATAAAAAAGCCTTTTTATGCTTGAAAAAAACGGATTTTTTTTTATTTTGAATTAGTTTTTCTAATAATTTTCTTTTTAATTTGGAAAATTAAGTTCCATATTTTTTATTTTAAAAAATAAACTGAATTTTTTTTATTAATTTCAACTTTTTTTACATCGAAAAATTAATTTCCTGATTTTTTAATTGTTTTTACATTTTTAATTTTAAATTAATATTTTGTGTGTTTATTATATATCTTTTGAAAATCAATTAAAATTAAATGTTTTATTTAATTTCAAAAATCTATTTTTTGTTTTTAAAAAAAGGGTTTTAAATAATTAAATTGAAACAATTTCCATGTGGCTGCTAACTATGCAAATTTACACAGTCAGTGAATGCCACGTAGGCAAAAATGTGACAAATCATCAGTAAAGTGGGGTCAAGGACTATTTTAAAAAACAAAAAATTTTGCAGGGATGGATTTCAAATTTTTTTTTTACTACGGAGTAAAATTCAAACTCGCCATATTTATTCAAATGTTTATATTTTTAACGGTTTGTTGTTAGTTTTTTTCTTCTTCTTTGTATTTCAGTTTCAGAGGACGCATAAGATGACCGTTGTCTCGCACGGGAAAAAGCTTAAGGTTTAGAGCTTCACAATCCTGGGACAGGGAAAGGCATGGTTCTGGCAATGGGTGAATGCATCTGGTCTTGTCCCCCCTCCTTCAAACTAGGTACGAGAACATCAGCCATGGCTTCATCACCGCCTTGTCAGAGAGATGGCATGCAGAGACCAGAAACATCCATATGCCTGTTGGGGATATGACGTCACACTAGATGATGTGGCATGTTTTATAGACATCTCCGTCGTTGGGAGGCTCATTACTGAGGATGATATACTATATGAGGATGGTAAGGAGCTGCTGCTGACCAAGCTGGGTTTTACGGAGGCGGAGTCTCAGTGTGAGGTGACTATATAGTAAGGTGGGTATATCATCATAACTCGCTTGAAGGAGTCATATGACAGACTCCTCATTAGGTGTAATCCGTTGGAATAACCTAGTGATGACAAGGAGGAGGAGGAGCATGGTCCTATTAGGACCATGTACATTAAGGCGTTTTTGTTACTCTTAGTTGGCCTCACCATTTTCGCCAATTAGAACTGTAGAAACATTCATCTGATATGGTTGATGGCGCTGCAGGATTTGGACACGGTAGGCGAGTGGTCTTGGGGGGATAGCACTTTCTTTTCTCTACTCCCAACTTTCTCTTACTACGGACCTAAAGATTAGCACTGTTGGTGGTTACATGACCTTACTTGAGGTAATATTTTATTTCTCTTTTCTATAGCATATCATAAATGACTTACGATATTATTGTGTATGTGTACGCCTCTGTATTTGTTTGTATGATATTTGTGTTGATATTATTGTGTCTCTTTGTATTTGTAGGGATGAGGTTTGGAGCACTTATAGAAGCTCTTTCTGAGGAAGCTTGTGAAGATGTACGATTGTGCTGACCTACTTGTGGCTAGATGGAAACTCCCAGGGGCTTTTCTAATCTTGGACATTACTGAGGCCTCATTGATTTGATGGTGAATATTGGTGTCATCTAGATGTCATACGAGGATCGGCGAGACATCACGCCTTTACACAACATCTGCTAGTACTCCGGTTGGATTATGGTCGGCAAAGAGAAGATGTGCCTTCACTTGTCGGAGCGGGTTTCCAGGTAGTACGTCTATTATCCAACCTTTTCTAGATCTCCGACGATGATTGGGGCTCTTAAGCCAGAGGATGTGGTTGTGGCATTTCAGGATTTTATGGTCCATGTCCTTACCCAGGCGCAGAGGGATCGGCCGACAAGGGAGGAGAAACCGTGGAAGTTTGAGAAGGGGTACATCAAATGGTTCTACCATGTATCTCATCCTATGTTCAGCGACCATGTGCCCGTTGCTATGTATACAGCTCATGTTTCTCTTACGAGGAGGTTATTGTTGAACAGTAGTGGGCCAGATCTCTTCTCGACCCACTCCAAATTATTGAGAACATCAGAGCCAAAGTGGATAATAATGGAGCATCTTGATGTGTTTCCATCTTCTGTCCTTACCGGCATTTTGTAGGGCATCCAGTGAGGGTATAACATCATCCAGGAGAAGCTGGTTCCCCGACGGAGGGCTAGGAGCCATATACCACAAGAGTAAGGTTTTTTTAGTGTTTTTCTAACATTTGTATGTATTTAGATGTTTATATGACACTTTGACGGATATGGATGATGTAATATATTTACATTTGTCCATTTGAGTTTTTTTATAACAGTTTCATTTGTTTTTCGGTTTAATTGTGTATTTTAATTTTGATTGAATTTGCGTATTTTTTTAACTTTGAATGAATCATAATGAAAACATGTATGAAAATGAATGAATGGATGTATGCATGAATGATAAAATGAAGGAAAATAAGGTGTTTTCGTTGTTTTACTACTAGACACAAGCCAATCATGACTTAACTCACGCTGGCCTATAACGTACGTGAGTTAAGTCACGTTAACCTGTAATGAGCTGAGTCAACTCACGTTGCAGTTCAACGTGACTCAAATCACGGTGCTATAAGACCTACGTGACTTAAGTCACGTGGGAGGTATTTCGGTAGTTTATATGGAAGTGAGCAATTTTAGATGGGAGAAGAGTAATTTTCTAAACAACAATGTTGTACTTTTTAACTTATAATCTTTTTGAGATAAACAACAATGTTGTACTTTTTAAATTGATTGTTCGACTTGCGTTTGTGTGGTGGATATTCATGCCCTTACCTTCTACTCATATTTTTTTTTATAACCAATAGAGTATTAAATCATCAAGTGAATAAGATACAAACTTGATGGAATTTGGCCATTACCCAATGCAACACACAAAGTGTTAAAAATACTTTGTCTCATTTATAAAAAAAATATATATTACATTCTCTCATGAAAAATCTTATCAAGAAAAATCAAATAGGGTAAACCCTTGGTAAAAAGAAAAATAGTGCATAGTTTACAACATCAGAAATTAAAATCAATAAAATCTATACACAGGGAAATCGAATATATTACAATAAAAATCGTCCTTAATAGAATCTGGCAAACTATCCCATCAAGTGAGGCTAGAGGCTTAAAGATTAATATTCACAATTTGGTCAGCGCACCAATTTCTTACTTTGTAAATATGTGTGATCGTGGAAGTCATATTTTTAAGCAAATCCAAACAATTGTACCAACAATTATATATAGTGTTTTGCTAAAAGCCATCCATAAAAGTGTCTTTTAGCAACCTACACTTCAAGGTGTGATTTCCACTTTTTAGTTATAATTTTGCTAAAAGACACCTTCATAAAAGGTGTGTTCCAGCAAAACCTTATATATATAAAATCCAAGGAAAAATCTTAGACTGCAAAAAGCCAAGTTAACAAACTAGGAACCAAATTCAATTTAAAGATGACTCCAACCAAATTCAATTTAAAGATGACTCCAACCTTTATCATGAACTAACTCAATAGAAAGGACAACACTCATAATTTCAGCATTCACAACATACGAAATACCAATGTTAAAAGCAAAACAACCAAAAAAAAGTTATCTCGGTAATCTCTAAAAATACAACCAAATGAATTGGGACATTTAATCCATCAGTGTTACATTTAATCCCAGGTAAACCAGAGGGTGCCACACCAACTATTTGATCTTAGGGGCATTTAGAGGATGGATCTTAACAGAGAAGGCATTGAGGACCATAAAATCAAAAATGCTAGAACGAACAACAATAATAGTGTAATTATCACTAGAAAAACATTTAAAATGATATTATTGATCAAGATTGTCAAAATCGAAACTTTACTTCAGGTTGAAAGGGAATAGGAAAATCGGAACTCGTAAAATCACAATCAAAATTAAAGGATTGTACTCAACTACTTTTGTAAAATCGATATAAGAAATTGCAAAATCGCAATTAAAATCGATGGATTTTACCAAAAAAAAATAATGCTAAATATATGTTATAAATTGTATATAGTCATAAATGACTCAGTTTGACGCCCACAAAATACTTATACGTAAATGACTAAAAAAATGGACAAAATTCTTCAAAACCCTTTAAAATCCTACGATTTTGCATGAAATCGTAAAATTGCAATCAAAATCGATGGATTTTGCTTATTTTGGGATTCTACTATAGATTTGAGTCGTTGAAGGTGGAGAAAATCGCAAAATCCTGAATTTTAGAATTTGAATCGAAATTTTGACAACAATATATAATTCTTCAAAAATATTAATAATAAAACTGTGAATTACCAATTTGCATTGGGAATACCAAATCCTATCACAAATAAGTCTTCAAGCAATCAATCAGATAGATATTCACATGAATATATTTGTGATAGGTTTTAACGTTTGTGACCATGCATGGTCAGTTTCGCCGTAATGTTTACTTGATAAATTCTAGAATAACCATGTGAAACCTTTTGTTTCTAATAGTTACTAGTATGGACACCAATGTAAAATACGAAATTCAACAAAGTTTGAGCCATTCATATATTCTTTCTTTATTTTCTTCTTTCAATAGTGTATATTTTTAGAAATAATATTTATTATCTGTTTTAGCATTTAAAGATGACATGCACAACAAACACAACAAAGATTATATAATTAAATATAGAAACGTACATAATTATAAATGGATGGATGTGATCTACATTACCCCTTCATGATTTGGGGTAATTTACTCCCTCATGACATCAACCAATCAAATTGAGTATTGTGTACTCTATTAACTAAATAAAAAATGGAAAGATTTTTTACATAGAATTTTTGTTATTTGTCTTTACCCCATATTCAATTAATGTGATTTTATCTTTCCAATCAAAATATTAAATGAGATATTTTATTTGCACATTCAATTGTTTAGACAAATTTTGTTCTTCTTTTCTCTTTACTGTTTTTTGTTTCAATTTTTATTTTTCTACAAATTTTGTACATTACCCCTTCTTGTTTTTTTAAGCTTGGATCCGATTTATTTTTCCAAAAACGTTATTTTTTCCGGACTTCAATTAGATTTTTTTATTAATTAGATTATTATATATTATCATATGCTTTTTTTTTTGACAGAATTATTATATATTATCATATGCTTTTATCTATCAATATTAACATAACGTTATTTTATTTTATTTATAAGATGAATAAATGCTAACCTAACAAAATATTTTTTTCAACAAGTTAAAAAAAAACAAAGACTCATTTTAGCTTATGAGAATAATTGTAAGACATAATTTAGTCTCTGAGAAATATATAATTCCTTTTTATTTTTTCAGAAATATAAATAGATACAACTTAGTCTCTACTTTCTTTAAAAAAAAATTATTGATGAAAGAAAGATAAAGGAAAGAAAATAAGATACTAGCAATTTTTTTGAAAGATACTAGCAATTATTTAGTAGTATAGTATAATAGAAAATTAAATAAAATCATGATAGGAAAGACATGTGTATTTATAAAATAGAATAAATACATTAAAACAAAAATTAGATATGATAAGAATTTAAAATAAAAAATTACAATAAATACAAAATATATTCCTTAACAATTTTTAAAATATATCATCCAATTCAAGAGAAATCGAACATTTTTTGGTTAATGTGATAACCACAGTTTGACTAATCTCTATTTAAGTATCATTGTAGCTCATACATTCAAGAATAAATTTCAAATCATTGTCAAACTTAAGAGGGGATGAGGGTGTAATTCAAATTTCTTTTAGGGGATGAGAATCTAATTTACACTATTTTAATTGATCGCATGTTGAGTTTCATTTTGGGTTACTTAATGCAATAGAAAGGTTGAATCTTTGTCAAAAAATCAAATCACAATTCAACTGATAAAAAGTTAAGGCTCATTATAGTTCATTTGATCCAGAGGAAAGGCTCGTTATAGTTCATTCATCTGATAAAGAGTTACAACTCATTGTAGTTATATCCAATTTGGTAGAAAGTGATGTTGTATCAAAAGTAAGTATTTATGTTATCGTCTCCACAGGGACTGGTGCGATATTCTAAGCCGTTCAACAATCGATATCGTTCTGAGCTAGAGTTTTTCCAATGGTTTTGTTTCATAAACTAATAAGCTACGAAATTGTAAAAGGTATGAGAGTTAACAGGGAAATGATTATGCTGGGATTAAACTTCATCAACCCACTTATACGTATTATCGGATTAAGGTTGCGGATTCCAATTATCAATCGATATTATCACGTATCCCTCGACAACATCATTCGTGTCCAAACAATATTGTGATATCAATTGTATCGTTTAATTGTCGATGTCTCACACTATTAAACGATCCAAGAGTCGTTCCTATCATTCAATCGACGATTTCTCAATCTATTAAATGATAAGAAAGCATTAAGTGTGGATACAAACAGTGATTATCAAAACATCCATTCCATGTCTAGAATCTATGTTTTGATCGATGATTATTCTCATCTAGATTCAAAAGTATTTTTCAATCACTAATAAATCAAACATAAGCATTACAATGCAAGAATAACATCAATATCTTGAAATAATTAAAATCACACAACACTGTAATCAAAGGGAATACATACTAATAGAGTTGATTACATTTAATCCCAACAAAAAGAGTTTAGTTACTCATTGTCATGGTAACCTTACAAGGAGAAAAGAAGAGATGGAATGGAACCAAGTTATGATGTCTCAATGATCTTGTGTCTTCCTTCAATCCTTGTGCTCTTTGCTCTTTAGAGTCTCTCTGGTCTTTCCCTTGTTTTTCTCCTAAAATGGCCTCTAATAATATGGTATGATAATATGATGTGATCTAAATTCCTTCCCCTCCTGAAATGAACAAATGGGATTTTATATGGCCTGTTCTGTCTCAACTCGCCTCGCGAGTAGAAACGCTCGCCATGGCAAGTAGTGGTTCCTTCACTAGTGGGTTTGTGCCACATCATCTTTGAGGAGTTTAGCCGCCCTAACTCGCCTCGCGAGTAAATGCACTCGCTATGGCGAGGTACTCGCCTTCCATTCGCCTTAGCAAGTTGAGGGCGTGCAAATTGATGCTTCTGCCTCTGCTAACTCTCCTTTGCGAGTTGGAGGCGAGTGACTTAATCTTTCTGCCTCTTTGTACTTTTTTTCTTCTTTGTTTAGTGTCTTGAGGTCAATTCCTGCACAAAAGGGTAGAGTAAGATAAATAAAGTGTAATAGGGTAATTATCATTTATATCTCGGCTTTTCGCTAAATAACTCTTGAAACAAGTAACAGAAGTGCATTAAATGTAACATGAAATTAACGACTTTCTGGCACTTATCAGAAAGGTCGAACATTCGTCAATGAATGAAAAAACCATCGTTCGACTAATTAAAAGATAGAATCATTCCAGTGTTCGAGTGATCTCTGAAGTAAATCTGTATTGATTGAATTTGGATATATATATATATATATATATAATACGACATTTCTTTAATGATTTTGTTTTGTTTCAAACTAACAAAGTCCCTAGAATAATTAGTTCATTTAACTGAACATTAAATATGACTTAATCGTGAGAGTCCATTAATTATAAGAACAATATTCTTAAAGTATCATTAGTCAAGGTTTATCGTGAAGTGGTATAACATTAAAGCATAAAGATCATTATGTGGGTAGACTGATGGTCATGTCTTGCAGATCATGAATAACGAGTTGTCAAGTCTTCATATAGATTTAAATATATTACGAGTAATATTTATATTGGATTGGCCCATCATTAGAATACTACATATAATATTAGTTAATGTATTTGGATGAGATGTCACTTTCAACTTAGTCAGAGGTCATGAGTTATTAGGTTCGATTTCAAACCTAGGAATGCAACATTGTTAAATATCTTGAGAAGAGTTTTGTCAATCATTGTGGTCCTACTTAGGGGTGGGCAAAAAAACCAAAAACTGCAGTAAACTGTTGAACTGAACTGAACCGAACCGATATTGAACTGAACTGATATATAAAAGTTCTGAACCGATCCATACTTAGTTGAGCAGTTACTAACTGAACCGTTTTTGGAAAAAAACCAAAACTGAACTTAACCCAATTGAACCAAAAACATAATAGAATCATTTCACTCCAAAATCCAAATCAAACCTGAACTTCAAATCCAAATGGATCTCCGACCAAAAATTCATCTCCGATCGCTATCCGATTCTCCAATCTGAAGTGAAATGGCCGCATCTTGAACTTCTCCGATCCAATTCTCTGATCGCTATCTCCGCAGCTTGTCACAACCCATCTCCGATCTTCACAGTAGCTCTGTCGCGACCATCTCTGGTCTCCGTAACAGCTTCGTCACCTCACCATCTCCTTTTGCGTAGCTTTTGAAGGTAACCCTTCTCGCCGATTCTCTCTTCCTTTTGCGTAGCTCCTTTTGAAGGTCAAAATTTCATCTAGGTTGTGCTCAATGTTTTAGCTCTTTTATTCTGGGTTAAAATTTCATATGGTTTTCAGTTTATTGTTTTTGATTATCTGTTGCAATTCCTTTCATGTTTGTTTATTGCTTTTGAGTTAGATTTAGGC
>Ga0228710_1008272_pt1 | contig 14987 bp, 5 predicted proteins | sample MedpolnodulmetaG_FD_177995 | JGI IMG/M metagenome (GOLD analysis project Ga0228710, IMG submission 177995) | Root nodule microbial communities from Medicago polymorpha collected in Santa Monica, California, United States - pink nodules | ecosystem: Host-associated > Plants > Roots > Nodule...
GTATGTACTGTATAATTACTTAAAAACTCTTTAAATTAATAATTATTAATTTATCGATAAATTAATAACTCTAAATTAATAAATTTCTCCGGTCCTGACATTATTAATTTATAGAGTTTCTACTGTATAATACTTTAATGAAATAGTTTATATTAGTATTACTACTATAAAAAAGATTTTCAAATTCTTGAGAATATATGATTTTTCTCTCTCCTACTTTTTAAAACGAGACCAATAGCGTTCTCCACTTATCAAATATATAGAGATTTCACAAAACAATCTCAACCATAGAACCATGAATATATTGTGCTGCATTATGTTTTAGTGTTAATGTGTTTTGTTAATGATTTGTGAAATAATTAAAAAAAAATAGGGTTAATTGTTGAAATTGACCCTATAATATGCGCAAAGTCAGAAAAATGACCTTGTAAAATAAAAAACATATATTCTAACTATGTAATTTAAGATTCTTATTATTTATGACTTTCTAATATACACAAAGTCCAAAAAAACGATTTAGAGATTTTTTATTTTTTTTTTACAAACATGTTAAGGTTGTTAAAATATAGCTTTGCACAAAAATTTGAATTTTTTGAAAAAGGGACGAATTAATTGTGAATTTTTAAAGTGCCAAAAATTCAAAAAAAAACAAAACTACAGAAATCTTGACCTAGAAATTGAATCTTTAGTTGATTGTTTGCATAGACATATATAAAAATATATAAAAAAAATATCTACATGATTTAATAGCATTTTTAAGATGTTTTGATATATTTCAATCTTTCAATAAAAACGTGCAAAATTGTTATTTTGTTCCGAGTAAGTTTATAGTCACAGGTCAAATTTTGTTCTCTAATTTTGTAGGCATGGTTAGAACATCATAAGAACCTATGAAATTTTGGAGTTTTTAAACAAGAGACGAATTAATTATGAATTTTTTAAGAATTTGATAATTATGAGGAATAAAAATTCATGATTAATCCGTCTATAGTCGGAAAAATTTAATTTTGTGTCAAAAGCCATATTTTATCGTCCTAGACATGCCTAATAAAAATCATGAAAAAATCAACTTTTAGATCACTGTGTTGGACTACACATATATTATAGGTCAAAAATAAAAAGAATATCAAATTACAGGGTCATAATATGTGTTTTTTATTTTACAAAGTCATTTTTTAGACATCACATATATTACAGGGTCATTTTGTACAATTAACCCAAAAAAATATTTTATATTTACTAACTATTATAACAATATCCATCTTACTTTTCAAAGTGTACTATTTTAAGATTATATAAGTTTGTCTAGTAAAAAAATAAATAAGTTTGAAGATGATATAACCATAAAAAAAAAATTGCAAGATAACATCTAATTGGTTAGAGAGATGGGTATGGTTTATTTTTGGCAGTAAAATACCTCTCCTGGTTATGGCTACAGTAATTTGGATTTTTTTTTTTTAAAAAAAATAGCCTATCATTCAAGTTGACATCGGGTGAAATCAAAATTGACGAGACTCTGAACATGATCACATTTTTTCAAGCCAACACTATTAGACCAACCCAAATGGTTTTAGTAATTTAGATAACTAATGTTCGACCAAACAATCCCATAGAGTAGAAAAATAAATCTAAACACTTAATACGCATCATGACAACACCTAAAATCCTAATAATTAGGTGAACAAGATAATTAATGAAAAGCATGCATTGCTTAACTAAATAACGAACAAATAAAAAAAAAACTTCCCAAAAAAAAAAAAAAAAAAAAAAAAAGCTTATCTCATAGACTCGTGGTTCAGAAAATATACATGTGAAAGGTTGTTTTGATTACGTCCAGATGTCTATAAGTTGAGTTTGGATATAGAAAAAAGAAAATAGCTAGGACATTGAAGTTGAATTGGAACTTTCTTCATATTTTGAACTATTCGACGTATATACGTGCTTAAACACTTCATCGTTTGAGTTAGTTTTTAAGAGACAGAAATTTGGATACATCATGAAAAATAGATGCTACTCCATAAATTAGAACATAAAGATCCTGAAACTTGTGACAAGTTGTTTAGAGGTATGTTATTTGAACAAATATTTGTGTGACAACTTTTGAGACAGTTATAAATTTATAATGAAAAGTAGGTGTTGACACGGAAACTAAAGCCATAGAGAGATACAGTAATAATATAATGTGAGTATAGATAAAGTCATAATAAAAGTTATTACAAAAGGGTTGTATAAATATATTTTTTTAATATAAAATCATTTCTCTTTGTTTAAATTAGAAGAGAGGATCAAAAATATATTTATCCATAACTTTATTTATTGAAGTTTTCACCATTGTTTATGTTGGGAAAGAAATCACACACCTACTTAGTGACGTTTGTTTCAAGTCATGAAAATCACATGTAGTATAATTCACTAAGAATATAATGATGGTGTATTTTTCTTATTGAAATTACGGACACTATAAAATATTTTTAAAATGAATTAAGTGTAATTGAAGTACTATATAATCATTTATCATGTAATTGTTATTTCAATTTTTTAAAATATCCAATATATTTTAAAATGCATACTTATTATAGCCCTCCAAGAACCTCCTCTCAAATAAACCCTAAAATAATCCCTATCCTCCCTTCCATTCCTCTTGTATAGATTTTTATATTTGTCACTTTACGCAAGTTAGTTATCAACTAACTATTTAACCTCTTCTAACCTATAAATCACTTACTGTTCTATAGTAGATTTTTAGGGTTTGCTCAAACTCAATGGTCACGTCTTTCATAGCATAAGTATGTAAGGAAAATGTGTTTATAGGTGAAAGAAATATTGACCCAAAGAAAATGAGAGACATCCCTCAACTTATAAGTCAAATTATGCAAATTTATTAAGGCTGTGGTACATATGAAGAGCAGCATAAATAAGAGTGCGCTATTGCATAAGCTGTGTTATTTTCTTCAAAAATAAAATTGCATAAGTTGTGTTTGTCTTATAGTGCACAAGTTGTAAAGGGTTGTGTACTGCAGCACTACCACATAAATTAAATTTTGAATCTCCTTGCTTTGCATGTCCTTTTCTATCATTGTGTTATTGATGCATGCCTTTTTACATCTAGTGAACACGTACCTGAACGAATGAAATTAGTGAAAGCAAATGCAATATTGTTGTTTTTTTGGGTGAAAATGATGCGAGTGTACATATCAATTATATATAATTTATATTTTATCTTATAGAGAGAATTGAACAAAAGTTGATTTGGCCAGCGGAGATTCCTCAGCTCATAAGAAGTTAACTGTTCTTTTAAAAGTATGAATTTAATTCATTTTATTGTTGAATGATTTTGTTTGAGTAATATGTAAGTATCGGTGCATTAGCTTTTTTTAGTCTTGAGGTCTAATATGACTTTTATAAGTCTTTATGATTCAATTCATCTAATTATATAATGAAATAGAGGTCACACTTTAACCAAAAACTTTAAGATGGGTTTATGGTGGGTCCTATCCCTTATAAAACGTTAAACCTCCACTTTTTTTAAACAATGTGAGACTTTTAACTCATATTTACTACACAACAATCTTCCTTTTAAGTATGGGTCTATCAATTCATCTGTGTTCACCCCTCACATGGAAGCTCTTTCATCCACATACATTTTACTTCTACCGTTGTTGTCGTCGCACAACGAAACGTGTCGCTTGAACATTTTGTCAGGAAGACTTTCGACACAAGGAGTCGGTCGAACCTTTGTCGAACCACAAATCTGATACCACTGTTAGGACATGAAGATAGCCTGAGTGGTCATCTATAATGGGCACAGAGTAACCATACAAGTGAGAGAGACATCTCACTTTAACAAAAAACCTCAAGACAATAATTTTGTGAGTTATCTCACTTATAAAGTGTTCAACCACTTTTCTAAACAATATGTGAATTCTAACTCATATTTGCTACACAATATAAAAAATATCAAATACTGATTGAATTAATTGCTTAAATACTTTTTGAGAGATTGGAGTCATCATAAGAGACTATTTAACTAATGATTAATTTAATATTTTTTGGGATCAAATTCATTGTTTTAATATTTTATCGATCACATATGGGTTGAATGTAAGGAAAATTATCTTTAGATACATTCATATAAAAATTGGTTGGACGACAAGCTTATGTCTAAAAATCAATTGTAAGGTAAAAATTTCAATTATACACACTTAAAATCAGTTTTGTATCATCTAAGGAAGAAGAGTCCAAACATATAAAAAAAAAAAGGAACCGAACAAATATACAAAGTTAATAGGTTTTTAAAAAAAAAGAAGGTAATGTCAATGGTTTAAAACATTGTGAAACCTATTTTGTCTTAAAAAAAATAAATAAGTAGAATGTTTGACATCGTTTAAGGAGAATAAGTGGGATATTCGAGTCCCAACATCAGTCCTTACCTATATTGTCATCTAAACTAAGTTTAGGTAGACAATGTTTGTTATTAAAAACAAAATACGTCCAACTTGCTAACCAGCATAAAATGGAAATCGTGAACCTTTTGTCGCAAACTGGTCGAAAAGCAAATAATTAATTATTATATGGTGATGAACTGACGATAGGATTGGAGTTGGTGTTGGTTCATCGAAGATAATATTATCATTTAGGTTAGTTTTGATCTACTTATAAAGGCTAAGGATTTGATAGCGTATAAAAAATAGAAGAGATAAATATTTTAAATGCAATGTCATTTAATTTTTATGTATATTTATTTAAAGGAATTTTTATGTATATTTTTAAATACTAGTAAGTTGTAGAAAATAAAATATAAAAGATAAATAAATATGATTATACAATATTACATATACAAGTGTTTATATTTTGATTTTCAAATCTTCAAATAATACCCCTTAAAAAAACTTCAAATAATACAACTGATAATATAAATCTATAATATTGAAAAATTACGACCTATTTTATAACAAAAAAAATAAAACTACAAGGCAAAAGTATCAATTTTTTAAGATTTATTTCACTCAGTATATAAATCATTTAAAAATAAACAACTTTCTCTTTTTTGTGATGAGGCGTGCCCAGCAGAATATTTTACCCGAAAATATCATATACCCCACACATGTACGGAACTTTTGGTGATAATCCATTTTGGTTATGAAATCACTACTTAGTGACTGGTAAAAAATTAGGACAGGTAACCACAAATGCGATGATATAAGTTTTTTATGATTTGTTTTTAAAAGAAATCAACTCCCATTTTATAAAGTAATCGTGCAATCCCAATCTTGCTTGGTCGCAACATGTGCCGAGGTGCAATCAACTTCAGGCGGTACTTAATAATATCGGTTAACTACAATGTCACAAATGTAAAAAAACAAAAAAAATATGTGAAAGAAAAAGAAGAAAGTCACTTATAATATTGTAGTCGACCAATGTCACATGACATTGACACCCCAATATTACTCATCGTTACCTAATCAACTCCTCTAATTTGCAATTTTGCTCTATCGGATACACCATTCTTACCAAGCCTCCCCAAAAAAGTTTTGATCTTGCGAGGAATAGCCAACAACATGAACAAATCCAATCTCCATGAGCTTTGAGTTCATACCAATTTACAAGATGGACAACACAAACTTTATGAGCACTCTCAACAATATAAACTCTCACTCCGTCAAATCTTCATATTCTCATGTATTTTATTCAGTCTCATCAAAGAAATTGTTAGAATCTCATAATCATAGTCACTCCCCTTCCGATTCTTTATATAGCTATATATCAATTGATCAACAATTTAAAATTGAGTTATGAGAGGATAAGAAATGTGTACATGTGGGATTCTGCATGTTCCAGAGTCGTAGATCGGTTCAAATGTTAACGAATAAGTCATCACCAATCTTTCAATAATGTAATTTTTTTAGCATAATCATGAAAAATTCATAATCACCAAAACCATTTATACCATAGCACACCCTTAGCAAAAATCACTCTCCAAAACCATTTATCCAATAAAACAAGATTAAACTCCTTCACCTGAAAAATTCCTAATCTACCAAACTCACGGTTGAAATAAACCATGTTCTAGTAAACTCAATGAACCTTATGAGATTCATCATTACCCTCCCATAAAAAGGAGTTAAAAAAACTGATTCAATTAAAGAAATGATACTTGAGAGAGTATTGATGAAGAAAAAAAATGATCTAGTATTGAAAAAATGCATATTTAAAAGAACAAGTTGTCCATCCATAGACAAGTTCCAACGCTTCCAACTAGAGAGCTTTTTTTTTTTTTTAATCTTTTTAACAAGTGGGGCCTAGACAAAAAGGCAGCGAGGATGACCACCAATCGAGAGGCAAAGATATTTAAACAAAATCATGCTAACTTTACTACGAAGCATGTGGATTACCTTCAGCACCCAATAACTTGTCACATTAACACCAGAAGCAAATTTTTACGAAAATTAACTTTCAAACCTAATACCAATTCAAACATTTACGGGATATCATCAATAGCTTTTGTACTTTCTCCAATGATCAAGGTATATCTTACTTATAAATGTTAACCCGTCTCGATATACTTAACCTAATTTTCCCCTCCACACTTTCTTACTTATAAATGTTAACCCGTCTCGCTATACTTAACCTAATTTTTTCCTCCACACTTTTGCATTTAATGTTTATCTAAAGTAAAATAAAATAAAATAATGTTCCTAATTAGATGCTATTTTTTTGGAAAGGAATAATCGTTAACCCGTCTCGCTATATCTCTTACTTATAAATGTTAACCCGTCTCGCTATACTTAACCTAATTTTAACCTAATTTTTCCCTCCACACTTTTGCATTTAATGTTTATCTAAAAAGTAAAATAAAATTATGTTCCTAATTATATGCTATTTTTATTCGAAAGGAATAATCGTTAACCCGTCTCGATATACTTAACCTATTATGTTACGTTATGGTACCAAGGACGATGTCATGGAAATATTATGTTATGGTACAATACCAATGTCTATGCTTCTTAATATTATGAAATACTATATGATAATCATGACATTCATCTAAACTATTTTGTTACCTATTACTGTCAAATATTACCTTCGATATGACCTGTGCGTTAGCACGGGTCGATAGTCTAATCTTTTGTAAATTGTAAACGAGATACCCTAAACAGATAATCAACATCTAACTGAAACTCAATATGCGACTAAGGTGAGCTCTACCACTGCTATGAGTTTTATAAAATTAAACATTTTTTAATTGATTAATATAAAGTATTTCTCAAATGATAACTGCTGTCTGCCAACAACAGAGGATAAAAACGATTAAGTTCAAAACATACAAAAAGAAAGAAAACTATCAAAGAGAAAATTTATCATTTCAGAATATGTGCTCTTCTTAATTGATGTCAAATTAATTTTCCCTCAATATCCATCATTTTTCAACTTCTATGGTGAGGGAGAAGTTGCTTTTATAATGATTAAGAATAGAGTCGTTGAATGCTTTAAGAATTGTTGTATGATAGCGTTGTTGTCATTACAGACAGACATTGTAGCGAAAAAATATCCTAAGTTGGTGTATAGAACATGCTCAGCTCTACAAACTATCATCGTACAGTCTTTCGTGATTAAAAAATGACCATCATTGGAGGATTGACTTCTCCTTCAAACCTTGTTTGATCTTAATGTACTTCAAAATAATATTCTTTGTATCAAAAAGATTTATGCATCTCTTCGTGTCAAATGACGGAGAAACACAAGATGATGTTGCTTCCTTGGTTCCATACACTCTTTGACTTTAATTGATCAAGAGATAAGAGATAGTAAGCACCATAAATTTGTTGATCATTGTGAAACAAACATTTTGTGTTCTACTTAATGTCATCAAATACTAAGCACCAAATTTTTATTTCAAACATTAAGCACAAAAAAAAAAAAATCTATCTCTTTGAATTTTTTTGAGATTTTAATAATATTTGCACGCTCAAGCAAACCTCGGATGATATATAGTTATCATAAAAATGTCAAGGTATTTGCACACTCAAGCAAACACAAGGTATTTTTGAGAAATTATATTTGTACAACCATTTTCTAACAACTTTTTAACAACTTTCTATCTCATACTCACATTATCTTCTTATTTTCTCTCTTTCTTTTTCTCTCTCCATTATTTTTGACCAATCAAATGAGAGGAAATCAAAGTTGTACCAAAGAGTTGTACATATATCACTACTCTTATACCAACATGGTTCCAAAATTAACCCCCCATGTTGAAGATGACAAACAATTATATAATTGATGAAGAAAAAAAATCATTTTCTTTAAGGCGAAAAATGATTTTGATAATTTATTTTCATGGGCTTCCCTTGAATGTAATATTCAAAACAAGTTAATTAATTTCTATAAAGTGGTGTCATGAAAGATGTTTAAAAAAAATATTCTAGAACACCCCCTAAAAATGATAGGCATATACACTTTATGCGTAAACTAGACCCCGACCCATGCAATGCACGGGTTTGTTTGAAGTTTCATATATAACCATCAAATTGGGTATATTATTAGTTATCAACATGCGTAAATATATTATGAATGAAATTTCAACAAAGACTACAATGACAGTATTGAATAAATCAAATTGAAAACATTTTCAATATCATAGATCAAGTTACATTGAGTTTGACAAGAGTAAATAACTTACTATTGAACATTACTAACGGTACATGTTAAATAATTGTGATCACCTTAAAAAAAAGTATAGTAATCAGATCATCATAGATTAAAACCCATTTGATTGACTTGCCTAGGAATAGCATTCTTTGGTTTCTTTCATTTCTCACGGTACATGGCACCACCAGCAACAATAATAACTTTTGATGCACATTTTGTGCATGCTTGATAATACCAGGCTTAATTTAGTCTTTAGCTCGCAGGTCCGAGCCAAAAAGTTCCAACACATTTCTGCCAATTTTTTCTATTGCCAACCCGGTAAAAAATAAAATATATACGTTATAATGACTGCAAGTGAATCACGGAAAGTTGACTAGCAATCAAATCATCAGACATAGAGGGTATAACAGGCGCTTTAATTTGACTAACAACTGGAGTTAGATCAAGGCTATCCCATCGAGTCTGTTCAAATTATAAGTAATATAAGGGGTTAAGGCGGTGGAGAATATACATAGTGCAAGGAAAAGAAAAAACTTCACTGATTTAATTTTGTTGGTAACACTTACCGCGATTTATAATCAGCAACATTGGCTAAATCAACATTCAACAACATTTTGATTCCATAAAAAGCATTCGATACACCTATTTGTCCTCACGACTATCAGACTTAAGGGAGTTGTCTGATATTTCATGCTGTTAATAAATTGAAACTGTTGAATGAAGATAGGATGACTCGTAATTCAAGTTTATTTTCAAATCTGCATGTATGAAAGTATAAAAAAGTTTACATTGACTCTATGAGAATATTTTTTAAAACAGAATCAGTACGTATAAATTAAATGAAATGGCAGGAATAATAATTGAATTCTCATTATATAAGACAATAATTTCGCTTCCGAGCCAGAGCAGAAGTGTTTGAAATTGACGTTATAACTTTGGTCATGAAGAAATGTGAAATTAACAAAATGGATATGCAGGCAAGCGGTTAATTAAACATATTACCTTGTCATCTACCAAAAGCATATGGAAGCTTCCTTCTTCAGCAGAGGTTTTTCGATCTGGAATTGAGCAGAGATGAATGACTCTATCCATGACATTAAACTCAGTCTTACAGCACACGATATCAGAGATCGGGGTTGCTTTCACCAATGCCATCCTAAACCAGATGTGATACAGGTTAGTTATGATACATACCACTAAAAATCCATAACTGTGAAGTATTATCATTAAATTTTAGACATACTTTGCCTGATTTTTGTTTCTGATGGAGAGGATAGAATTTATGGTGAATTAAGAGGTTTAGGAAAGTGTCTATTTAATAATAAAAGAATGAGGTTGTGAATGTTACGTGTGAATGAAAAACTACCCACTACACATCGCCAATTATGCTTGGAGTGGTGCCTATTTTTAAGGATTCATCAGAGGAGTGATTTATGAAAGGGGCGTGACTTATGAAAACCACTCACTAACCACTATACATTAGTTATGCTTGAAGTACTGGTACCTATTTTCAAGCATTTATGAGATTATTGAAAACAGAACATGGGCAACAACAAAGGCACGTTTTAATGTTTAAGGAAAAACTGCAAACCACATTTTAAGGATATCTCTGGAAAATTTCCCTATATTTTAGTCCAGGAAATCATTATGATATTTACCAATATACATGTGCTCTTTTTCTCTTCAGATTCAAGTATCTATAACTGTGTGGACCTTCATTAGAACCTACAAATTAAAATAAAATAAAAAAGTTCAAAACATTAATAGGTAAGAATTAAAAAAAACGTTCAGAAATTCATCCATAATTCAAGTAATAAGAACATAAATAGAGAGGTAGCATGATTGCAAGGTATTGAATTGAGACTAAAACACGGAGAAATAAACGAAATACAAAAACTAACAATGAAAAAAGAACAAAAACTATTCTTAAAATGAAGAAAAAGCTATAATTCACACATTCACATATCAAAATCAAGATTTTCAACCCCTAATGTCAAATTCGAAATTAGCAAAATTCACACAATCAATATGAACATGAATCGGTGGGAGAAAGTGAGTTACCAGTGAGGAGAAATATGCATCACAATCACATTTTTGAGGAGAAATCGAAGGAAAAAGGGGAAGAAAGGGATGGAAATGGCTGCCTTCTAGATTGAGATCGCATGAATAAGGGGAGAACATGACTTCAGAATTGTATAACGTAAAAGTCTGGAAGGAGAGGAAAAGAGATTAATTGCCTTTTAAAATGTCTGTTTGGTATTGGATATCAATCAACGGAAGCAAAATTGTAACACTAAAATAGCTATTGGTCAAGTGGTCAAAATACTTGGATGGAGGCAATAGGTCACGGGTTCAACTCCCTGTGGAAGGAAATTGTCCTATTTATGTGGGCGGAGCTTCAACCAACTTGAGTTTGGAAACTAAAGTGCGGAAGCGTCCTGGAGAATGAGGTTTTGTGAACAAATCAGCCGGTTGATCAAGCGTGCCAATGGAGATAAGATGAAGTTCACCACGGAGAAGATGCTGACGAATGAAGTGGCAATCGATTTCAATATGTTTGGTTCGCTCGTGGAAAACATCATTGTGGGCAATTTGAATCGCACTTTTATTGTCACAATATAGATCAGCTGGCGAAGATTGTAATTCAACAAGAAGCCAACGAAGCCACAATATCTCAAAAGTAGTATCAACAAGAGCACGATATTCAGCTTCAGTGCTAGAGCGAGCTGCCAAGGTTTGTTTCTTGCTACGCCAAGATATAAGAGAATCTCCAAGAAAAATACAAAAACCAGTGGTGGAACGATGATCACTAGGATCACCAGCCCAATCGGCATCAGAGTAGGCTCTAAGAATCAATGAAGATGTAACTGAGTAATGAGGACCATAAAAATAAAGTACCCTTGATATACCGAATAATCCGAAGGACAACAATGTAATGTGTGGTACGTGGAGAAGCCATGAATTGGCTAACAAGATGAACAACATATGAAATATCTAGCTGAGTAATAGTGAGGTATATCAGACTACCTACGAGCTGCCAATAAAGAGTAACATCATTAAGTAAAGTACCGTCTTGAGGAGTAAATCGAACATTTGGTTCAAGAGGAGTATGTTCGATTTTACTATCACTGAGACCTGCTCGAGAGACAAGATCAGAAGCATACTTAGCCTGTGAGAGAAACAAGCCATTACTCGAAGATAATACTTCAAGCCCTAGAAATTAACTTAATGGTCCAAGGTCCTTCATCTCAAAATGTTGACACAAGAATTTCTTGAGCTCTTCAATTCCAACAGAGTCATCTCCAGTGATAATCATGTCATCGACATAAAGAAGCAAGACAACAGTACCATTATCAGTTTTTCGAGTAAAGAGAGCAGAATCATGACCACTGGAGGAGAAATTCAATTGGGTGATAGTCTTGTGAAATTTAGCAAACCAAGATTTAGGTGCTTGTTTGAGATCATAAAGAGCCGTGCGAAGGCGATATACTTTATTTTCCTGGCAAGTATATCCTGGAGGAGGACGCATGTAAACCTCTTCTTCTAACTCACCATTAAGAAATGCATTTTTAACATCCATTTGAGTGAGTTTCCATTTGCATGTGGCGGCAATGGCAAGAAGTGTTCGAACAGAGGTGATGCTTGCAATAGGGGCAAATGTTTCTTCATAATCAATACCATACTCTTGAGTGAACCCTTTTGCCACAAGACGAGCTTTGTAACGCTCAATAGATCCATTGGAGAGAGTCTTTATTTTATAAACCCACTTGCATCCTACAAGAGTCTTATTAGATGGAGGATCAACAAGGTCCCAAGTGTGAGTTTTCTCTAATGCCTATAATTCTTCCTGCATAGCTTGCTGCCAACGAGGATCTGCTGAGGCTTCCTTATAGGACTGTGGTTCGTGATAGTGAAGCATAGTGGAATAACAATAGTAATCACGAAGGTAAGGAGGTGGATTTCTTACCCGTTCAGGAAGCTCAATGGTGGGTGGTGCATGATCAACAATCTGAACAACATCATCAGGAGTGGGTTGTGAGTTATAATTTGGTGTAGTGAGATAAAGACGCTCAAAAGGAGATACATTACCAAGGACAGAGGAAGGGAGACGATTGATTATATGGACAGCGGTAAGAGCGGCTTCACCCCAAGCGCGTTCTGGACAAGAGGTTGATATAAGCATGGCACGGACTGAGTCAAGAATGTGACGATGCTTTCTCTCAGCACGACCATTTTGTTGAGATGTGTATGGACATGAAAATTCAGACAAGGTACCCTACTCACTAAGAAATGACAAGAGTTTAGAATCACGATATTTCATGGCATTATCTCGCTGAAAGACTTTAATGACTTTAGAAAATTGTGTTTGAATCATTTTGGCAAAATTGATGTAAATTTGAGGAAGCTCGTGTCTATTTTTCATCATATATATCCATGTAAAGCGAGAATAATCATCAATAAATAGAACAAAATACTGAGAACCTCCCATAGTAGGTGTGGGAGCAGGACCCCAAATATCAGAATGCACTAGATGGAATGGTGAAGCTGAAATGGAAGTACTTTTATTTAAAGACCAGGCTGGTTGTTTAGCGGTTTGACAAGCAGTACAATCAAAAGACTCATTGGTGACAGATCCTAAATAACCTTGAGACACTAGAGGACGCAACTTACCAATTGAACTATGGGTTAGACGACGATGCCAAAGTTCAATGTGCGAATATGTGGAAGCTGCACAAATGTTTGACTCATGAGGAATATGCAGTTCAATGAGCTTGTATAACCTTCTGATCTTACGCCCGGTCCCTATGAGTTGTCCGGTCCGTGGATCCTGCACACGGCATCCAAAGGAAGAGAAAATAATTTCATAACCAAGGTCACATAATTGGCCAACAGAGATAAGGTTAAAATTGAGTTTAGGGATGAGATATGTATTAGGTAGGCTTAAATTAGAGAGGGAGGTAGAACCTGAATGGCTTACGTGCATAAGAGATCCATCGGCAGTGTGGATAGAAGGATTAATGTCATTTTTTTATAGGGAAGAAAATAAATGAGACGATGATGTCATGTGGTTACAACATGCAGAATCAAGATACCATTTAGAATTACCTGGTGTAGTGGAAAGAGCGGCAGAAGTATTACCAGAAGGAAAAAGTTGTCTCAAAAGAGACTCAATATTTGTGACAGACCCAATGGAGTTGGGATGAGATTGATTCCGATTTTGATCAGACCGTGGAGGACGAGTGGGACAATTTTGAATCAGGTGACCGGCTGTCATGCAGTTATAACATTCAACAATAGGAGAAAGAATGTCCAAAATTACGGCAACGATGACAATATTCCTCCATCGTGAAAATTGACCAAATCACGTTGTTGTGTTTTGAGGCACAAAGGAAGAAGTTTGCTGCAATTCACGTTAACAATTGTGATTGATGATGTCACAATTGGAAAGGTAGTGCAAAGGGGAAATTGCACAAATGTGGCAACGTAAATATGAAGGACACGTTGGCAATATTTTGGTGGAATGGGTTTGATGTGGTGATTGGTTTATAAGATATTAAGTAAATATACTGATGGATAGCGGCGGTGATCAAAGAAAAAGGAATACTCAGGAAGGGAAAAAAAAATAAAGACAAAAAGAAGAGACAAAGGAAAACCTAAGCTCTTGATACCATGTAGAAACTCACGAAGATATAAAAGATATTTGTATATTCATTGTATGTTTCAAGTACAAGGAAATTGTCCTATTTTTATTATAGGATTGGAGACAAAGAAACACAAGAAATAATTATACATAAAGACTAATTACTCCTAACATAATTACAATATAATTACAATAAATAGAGAATTATAATATATCTTAACAATTTTAAAAGATGAATATAAAAAATATGATTTGAGACATATATGATGACAAATATAATTTCTTACTATATTATATTCGAAATTTAAAAGTTGATATAAATTAAATCGCATTAAATTAGATCAGATTTTTTGAATGATTAATTCAAACAAGTCGTGTGAAATTTTATCGTTGGATGAGATAAGTTTTTTCCACATGTAACCAAAAAACAAAGATAAGTTTTTTTTCCTCAAACCATGTTCAAACAACGGTGGATTCTAGGGTGAGGGTCCAATTAAGTCCCTCACCGGTGAACCACGAGAAAAACACCAATAGATTAAATAAGTGGTTCAGATTTATTTAAATTAAAATAGGGAACATGTAGAACTGCTCACATTCAATCATATCCTGCAATGGTTTCACCCTATGTTACAATTCGTGTAGAAATTCTTCCCATAATCAGATAACTACTCTTCCCCTCAAACCATCAAATTTGTAA
>Ga0228710_1008273_pt1 | contig 14987 bp, 3 predicted proteins | sample MedpolnodulmetaG_FD_177995 | JGI IMG/M metagenome (GOLD analysis project Ga0228710, IMG submission 177995) | Root nodule microbial communities from Medicago polymorpha collected in Santa Monica, California, United States - pink nodules | ecosystem: Host-associated > Plants > Roots > Nodule...
TTTTTTATCATTTTTAGTTTTTTTTTATCCTTAGTTTATTTTTATTACCTTTTTTATTTTTTATTTTTAGTTTATTAGGTGCTTTTCGTATGGTTCTTAACTAAATTTACCATGATTTCCTTTAATTCATAATTCTCTCAAAGTTTGTTATCTTCAAAAAAGTTGTATTTTTAGTTAAGAACCATACGAAAAGCACCTAAGGAATTGTACCTAAGTTTTGTCCTTTAGTTTACGTTATTCTTTTTTTTTTATTTCTTTAATTTATTTAGTTTTCTTTATTGCTTTTTTCAGTTTTTTTAGTTTATTATTTATAGTCTTTTTAGTGTTTTTTTTTGCTTTTTTAGTTAGATAGGTTTATAATCATCTCATGCATTTTTATTTCTTTATTTTTCTTTTTTTTAGCATATTTACTTAATGCCTTAAATCATCTCATGCATTTTTTCTATTTCTTTTATTTTACTTTATTTAGCATATTTATTTATTTCAATACATTTGAAATTTTACTTTTATTATTGCTTTGTCATTTTATTTTATTTATTATTTATGCTTTAGAATGTACATAGGGACAATGTAAATATATAAATGAGAATCTTGCATTGCATGCATATTTATATTCCGCTTTATGTCAAGATCTAAATCAAGAAAAATCAAGGACAAAAAAATAAAAAATAATTAGTTTAGTTTAATTCTAAGGAAAAGGGGACTCCATTTTGATCCAACGTCATGATGGGAAATCAACCGCGCTTTAGTTTATTCCATCACTCTTAATTTTATTTTTTTTAGACTTTAGTTAGAATAACCAAAAATTTCAAAAAAAAAAAAAATTCAAATATTCAAAACAGTTCAAAAATATCTTTTATTAATAAACCTTGGATTTCAAACCAAGTGATTCCTCATCTTTTTTTTAAGATCAAACTTCAATCAATTTTAATCATATTTAGACTTCATTTTTCACAATTAAAATCAATCAATTTCACATTTTTTGTCATTTTGACTCTTTTTACCTTTTAAAACATTTTCAAGCTTTAAAATCAATCCCACAAATCACTTAGTTTTTTAACCCGAACTACGTGATATTGATTCCGCTTCGGGTACGTAGGCAAATGACTTTATCTTTCCAAATCAACAAAATACAAAAAACATTTTCTTTCTTTATTTTCACACTTAGGCCTTATTTACAAGCAAGTAATTAATTTAGCACAAGATAAATAAAAACAAGAGGTTCCTATAGAGTACTATAGACGTTTAGGGTGCTAATATCTTCCCTTTGCGTAACCAACCCCGAACCTTTAATCTCTAAAAATATAGTGGTTATTCGATCTTTTCCCTCTTTCCTTGGAGAAAATAAAAGCTCGGTGGTGAACTTAAAATTGCGAGTCAACGCTAGTGTTTATCATCATCAAAAAGGGGGAGATTGTTGGAATAAAATGTGTTTAATAATACCACTCTGAGTTTTGATGATAACAAGGTATTAAAAATGTCAATTGTATATGCTGATATTTGTTCAAGCATGCAGGACCATAGACAAAAAGTTATATGTCTTTAATTCAAGTATAGGTTCTGAAAGAACAAATGAGAGCAATGAAATTTTCAAAGAATAAATAGTCAATTACCCCCCCTGAAATTGTAACTTTCGTCAAAAAAAACCCTGAAATTTGCAAAACTGCAAAACCCCCCCTGAAATTGTCAAACGTCAGTCAAATACCCCCTCCCGTTAATTACCTCCATCCAACATGCTGACATGGCTGTTAACTGCCACATGATCAAAAAAGTCATGCCACGTCACGGGGGGTAATTGACTATATTTTTATTTTTATTTTTTAAATCTGATTTTTTTTTCTTTTCAAAATTAACATTTGTGTCACCCACTCACCTTGCAAATACCCCCTGAAATTTAACATTTACATGCATATACCCCCCTCAAATTTAAAATTTATGTAGCAAATACCTTCTCAAATTTATACTACTTATATGCAAATATCCCCTTCAACTTTAAAACTTATGTACAAATATCTCCTATGTAGACTGATTTGCTTACCGAACAAACTATTTGTATTCCAATTTAGTTTTGTATTTCAAGCGACAGGCCACAAAATAGCAGGATGAACATTTTATGTGGTTTAGTTTTGTAAGTGTTGCTGCAACTTTTTTTTTTGACAAGTAAGTGTTGCTGCAACTTTTGAATGTGGAAGTTTAGGTACAGTTTCATTAGTTTCAATTAGGGGATGTATAACAATAGATTCATATTTTCTATTTCATTAATGCATGTGTTATTAGTGAAAAATGACACTCCAAAAGGTCTGCAGTACCAAATTAGCTTGTATCGGCATTCATTTTTCATTATTATATACATGGCGAAAATGCATGTTATTGATGTAATATCGACACTTCAGATTAAAGACGCGGTGTTCGACAGATTTCGATATCCAACACAAACACCTGCAACACTGCTTTATAGTATGTTATTAGTTTGTGTACAAGCTTTTAATATGATTTATAAGTTCCTGTTTTAATTGTTTAGGAACATACATGTTTTGTTTAATTGGTTTTAATGATGATTCAAACAATTTTCTGACAGCAACAATGAGCAAATCTCTCCTTATTTGTTTATTTTTTGGTCAGCTTAATAATATTACCAAGGGGGCTGATTTCCCTACCACTACTCAAAACCTCCATCGAAAATAAATAGTTTGTGCGGTAAGCAAAACAGTCTACATAGGGGATATTTGTACATAAGTTTTAAAGTTGAAGGGGATATTTGCATATAAGTAATATAAATTTGAGAGGGGCGGGGGGTATTTGCATGGTGAGTGGGTGACACAAATGTTAATTTTGAAAAGAAAAAAAAATTAGATTTTAAAAAATATATATAAATTACCCCCTGTGACGTGGCATGATTTTTTTGATCATGTGGCAGTTAACAACCATGCCATCATGTTGGATGGAGGAAATTAACAGAGGGGGGTATTTGACTGACGTTTGACAATTTCAGGGGGTTTTTGAAGTTTTGCAAAATTTAAGGGGGTTTTTGACGAAAGTTACAATTTCAGGGGGGTAATTGGCTATTTACTTAATTTTCAAATGAAGCTTGTGTTACAAGATAGAGTCTGAAGACTATCAGAAGCTGTCTACCAGAAGCTTACGTAATCAGAGAGTCTGAAGAGCCTCAGAAGCTGGAGTTCATCAGAGTCTGAAGACTGGAAGCTGAAGTTAGTTAAATGTTGTTATTCTGAAAGCATATGATTGCAGAAGGAATGGAAGCCTGGAGCAACAACTATTTCAGAGGAATTAGAAGGTATTTGATGCTTATCCACTGAAGAGTGCAGAAAAAAGACATAGTACAATTGTACAACCACTACTCCACTCAACATGTCTGCAGTAGTACAAGATAACAGATGTGACTACGCTGGTTACTCTCTATTCATGGAATGAATTTGAAATTGTTCCTTTATAGGACAATAACCAAATCAAGCAACAGATCATTGGTGATTATCAAGCTTCAAACAACGACTCTTTTGATGTGTTGGCAATCAAGAACGTCTCTTTCACACCTCTATATAAAGGAGTGAAGACTTGAAGATTGTAAGAGACTCACAACAATTTTACAAGTGCCAAAACTCTGCTGAAATTGTTTCACATCAAGTTCACTTAGAATTTATTAACAATTGTCATATCTTAGAAATTCTAGAGTTGTATCTTATTTGTATTTGTGAACACCACTGATTGTATATCAATTGTTCAACCTCAAACATTTTTTTGTGTAATTGTGTTTGTTTAGAAGTCGCTAGCTTTTGTGCTTGAGCATAGGAGGACTCTTACGTTTGTGCTTGAGCATAGGAAACCTCTTGCTTTTGTGCTTGAGTGGTTTGAAGTCTCTTGCTTTTGTGCTTGAACAATTGTAATCAGATATTGATTTTAGTGAACTCTCCTTGGAAGTGCAAGGGGGACAAGACTACTTCCGGATTGTGGAAGGAACTTGTATAATTGTTTTGTGTTTTCTCTTCTCTCTCTCTCTAGTTTATCCGCTGCATAAGATCCTGAACTTTGTTCAAGACTCTGAACTCTATCAAACTCTGAACACTGGACTTAGTTTTAAAAAGAAGAAAAAGTTAACACAATTCAACCCTCATTTCTTGTGTTTTTCTCACCTTCATATTTCAATCTTTAAAAAAAAAACTAATATAAGATGTTCAATCCCACCATCCATATATGGTGGCCTATTGTAAAGCCAAAGCAATGCAAGCCCTGTATAAACAAGCCGACAAAAATATACTCTAAGATCTCAAACGAGCACTTAAAAATGAACCCTTGAATTAAGATAAAAATAAATAAATACAATGTTTCAATTTTCAAATATGCTAACACCCGTAGTGTGAACATGAGGTGAATGTATATAACGATAATTTAATTAAATCTAATGAGTACTCATAAACATGTGAACTCATTTATTCAAAAAAAAAAAGCACGTGAAGCTCATCTCGTAGACGTTCCTTATTAATTACTTGGTTTTAATAAATTAATTAATTAATATATATAGAGGAAATTTGGATGCATATTTCTCCACGATTGATCGATGGAAATTAAAAATGATTAGATGAACATAAGATGTAATGGTATGACAAATGCATATGACATCATTAAGATGGAGAAGTAGTGCATCGAAAGTCTTAGTGATGATTGAATTCTAAAATCCTGTAACAAGCTAGTGTGAATATAAGCTGGATCTAAAGGACACGGTTAGGCTTTGCACAACTAATCGTATTAATTATTCACTCCGATACTTTTTATAAAAAAACAAAAAACAAAAATCATCTCATGGAAATACATTGAAAATTGTTATCTTTATTAATATATCTTTACATTTAATTTTTTTTTCATGAATACTCCTGACTCCACCAACTTACTTATTTTTTAATATTTTCTCTCATAATAAATAAGTTATAAATAAAATTTAGTTTCAAACACACTTGAAAATTGGTCAATACTTCTTATAAAAAAAACAAAAAAAATTATCATTTTTGTTCCTCATAAAAACGACCGGAGGGAGTATATTATATCATACTCCCTCCGGTCTCAAATGTAACCAACTTTTTACTTTTTAGGTTCATTCAGTAAATGATGTATGTAGTCTGTAATATGGACCACATACATCATTTTGAATGAAACACACCCTTTATCTCATTTCATCTTCTAATTTTTATATCTCTCTTAATCTCACAATTTTTCTCATATCAAAATATATATATATATATATATTTTGATATGAGAAAATTGATATACTTAAATTTTTAAAACTAATGATTATTTTGAAAATATCAACGTTAAAGTAGTGTTTCTATTTTTTATGCAAATTAGTGAAATTAAAAAATTAAAAAAAATGAAAATAAACTATTTTCTTATATATATGCCATAATACATTCTTTTTCAATATTTAAGAGAATTGGATAATAAGGAGAAGAATAAATAAACAAATTGATTTTATATTTTGCAACATTACTGTTAAGCACAAAAATTAATGTATCATGAATTTAATTATTTAAAAAATAACAATTATAAGAATTTATGGAAGTACAATTTTTATATGTTATTAGTAGATGCATTAACATTGCTATGTCATGCACTCCTATTCCACCAAACCTCGTGAACCCAAAATAATTGTATATCAAGAGTAGGGATGGCAAAGCGGGTCGGCCCACCCCATTTAGGCCCGCTCATCTAAGCCCACTAAAAATGAGACGAGCCGAGTCAAATTTAATGATCGAGTCTAAAATCTCAGCCCGTCCCATTTAGTGGCGAGCTGGCGGGCTGGCCCGCCAAACAAAAAAAATTGATTTTTTTTACAACTTAATTGTTACAAAAAAAACTATGTTGCTTTTATCATAAAAATATATAAAAGAATAGGTAGCAAATAAATTTATGAAAAACAAGATAATTAACAAATTGTCGAATTGAACATTATAATTAATAGCAAAATAGGCAAATGCGCAACATAAAATAAATCCAACAACAAAAATAAATCCAAAGGCATAAAATAAGTCTTAAAATAAACTAAACAACCAAGATAAATCCAAAAGCATAAAATAAGTCTCAAAATAATAGCACCAGCAATATAATTGTTCTACTAAATCAATCAACTCCAAGTCAATCATCATGTAAGTTATGAATATATGGAGCTCCTCCTCCTCCTCATCATGTTGTTGTGATAACATAATTGTTTCCAACGAGTTAAGCGGACCGACCGGCCCTGCCTCGTGCCCGCCACGTTTTTCAACGAGGCAAGACGAGCCGAGTCAACTATAAAAAACGAGTTCAAAACTTCAACTCAGCCCGTCAAAAATAACGAGTCAATCGGTCCGGCTCCACGGGTCAAGCCCGTTTTGCCACCCCTAATCAAGAGCTTTCAAACTTTCTGCATGGTGCCAATTAATTTATAACTTTGCTTTGCTATTAGAGGAAAAATACAAGCATGCATTTAATGCATCAAGGACTTGGCAATTGCTTGTTAAGGACTATGTGGGCCCCACAGTGGTAAGATATAAGATTTATTTAGTTTAATTAAACACGAATAATATATATTTTGATGCAGAATGTAGATTGAGGATGGTCACTAGACTTATTACTAATAAAAAAAGTTGAAACAGTTGGGGACATTTTGAGAATGAAAAAGACAAAATATATCTCTAATTTTTCTTTTTGAGAGAAAAGTATATCTCTAATTTTGTCACGACGTGTTAGAGATGAAATATTTACGGACTATATTTTTTATTTATTTCAATTTCACTGCGATTATCAAGCATGCACTTAGTTATGTTACTTTTATGTTCAATAATGGGAAAACACTTAGGTGACATTGAAGTGTTAATGTCATATTAAGTGTGCATAAATCTCGTGGGTTGGTTCATTTGATCTTATCTATAGGTGCGTAACTGCTATTGATAGGTTGCTGACATAAGAGGTGTTTGTTGGCAAGGTACCGAGTAGTTGAGTGAAAATTTATAGTGAATGATGGCAAACAGTTAGCATGAATGAATACCGGAAAATGATGAGATGAGCATATCATAGAATTGGAGTGAAAATTTAGACTATCATAATGTTGGGTTACTAGGGAGTCCGACGATCATCCACATTGGTCTAAAGCAATCATATAATTGAGTTAAACGCTATACTTTAACTTAAAACCTTAAAATATTACATTTATGATCATCTCGCTTATAAAGTAAATCTACATCCAATTTTTCATCTAATGTAAGACTCTTACTCATACTTGATATACTAACACATAACTCATAATAAACTTATGAGTCAAACAATTAAACTCAACTAAGTAGCTCAAACTACAACCCGGCAAATCTGGTTTATCAGTGGTAAAATAAATGTAGAATATATATATATATATATATACGGGGCTGCTAATTTACATTCACCTATGAACATTAAGATGTAAAATAGCAAGCTACACACACTTATATTTTACTAAAACACCACTTTGTTTCTATTTTAATTAAATTTAAATAGAAGGACAGTTTTGTAACTATCTTAAGGAAAATTCTTTAAAAAAAAACAAAAAAGACAATGTCATGCTTAAGATACAAAACATGTAATAAATACAAACTTTTAAGGAAACAATATTTGAAATGATTAAAGTGGGTTTAAATTAGTGAGGTGAGTGTAAACAATTTAATAAAATTTATAAAAATGCGTATATAATCAAGTGGGTGTAGGTTGCTAACTTACACCTAAGTATTTTTAGATGAGTGTAAATTAACGGTCCATATATATATATAGTTAGTTAGTTTGATTACTAAAGTAAAGGAGTTTATGATAATGAAGTTGATGGATAGAATCTCAATCTCTACGTAATATCAATAATTACTAACAATGCAAGCCGTGTGTTTGAGTTGAGTGAATGCTTGATGATGATATCAGGTCTCCCTGTTCACACCATGGGAAAATGTAGATGTGAAAATGCATTTTCACACAAGGATTATAGTGGTGGATAGACACGTTGAATAATATAGTTTTTAAAGGGTAGAAAAAATTATTGCATCTGTCTGATCAAACCTATCTTATCCTATGTTTTAAATTGTAATAATAATAAAATAATATCTTTGTAACTATTGTGCACGGCCAAATAAACAGATATAAGCGCATGTCTTTCTTAAGATGATGGAGGAGTACAAAAGATTAGACTTCTATGAGTCTTCGTCTTCCCCACACGTATTGCATTTAAGCCAGTAGCTACCATGTCGTAACTTTTAAATTGTACTAATAAATACACCCTCCAATCTTATGTATTGCATTTAAGCTAAACGCCACCCTATTTACACACATGAGCAGAACCGGATAATAGGATGTGTAAATTGCTTAATGGGAATTGGGTCTCCTCAAGGTATGACCCTAAAAAAAATTATAGTCCAGTAGTACTACTAAGTGTTAGGTGTGTGTTGTTTTGGGAGGGTGGTTTGATGTTTCTTATGTATACGATTGTAATTTTCACCTTTGGGTGTACCGCATATATATGACACCTTGCAATGTTCCGCAAATCGAGTGTTAACTCGCCGAATTTACGTTTTTAGGTACCAAAATCATGTTAACTCGATGGTAACCTTGATTTATGGTAAAATCGGAAAATTTGACGAGTTTGACCGAGTTAACACTCGGTAAACTCGTGTAAACTCGACCGAGTTTTACGAGTTTACATCTAAAAATAAAAAATAAAAAATGTGGCCCATTTTTTTCAAAACCCAATTTCTATTCAACAGCCCAAAGACTAAAACGTTTACTGAAAGTTACCTTTACGGTAACACATTGCTAGCTTCCTGAAATGAAACATTTCTTTTTCTTTCTTATCTGAGTTCTCAAACCATGAACAGGAGAGCACTTACCAGTCACGGTTGCGATTTCGATGGGGAAATTCCGATTGCGACGCAATTTAGGGTTGCGGTGGTGGTGTTTGATGACCTTTTGAAGAAATTAACTAGTTTATTTTTTGCATAGTTTTATTAACAACTTTACGAACTTGTGAAACTTGCTTTTTTGGATGGTTTTATGGATGACTTAAACTTAGAGACTTATGAAACTTATGATTTTGTGCGTTAATATTTGTATTTTGATGATAAGTTGAGCATAGCATTTTATTATGGTAGTTTGCTATAATTTGTCTTTGTAATTAAGTCATATTTCACACTATTTACCTATTTACATTATTATATTAGCTTATATATGTCATGCATATAATAAATTTTATATAATTTTAGTTTTAGGTAAACTCGTACGAGTTCTCGAGTCGAGTTTACCTAGAAAAAACGAGTTGAAGTAAACACTTGAGTTGCAAAATCTTGGCACCTTGTATTAATCTTTTAAAAAATTTAAATAAAACATTGTTCTTCTAAAATAAATACATTTTTATTTTATTACGGGCCTCTTTTCACTTATAGAACTGAACCTCGAAATTTGTAGGAACGACAATGCATGAGTTTTGGGAAAGATGAGAGAAAGGTTGTAATGTGACAATCTATATCGATTTGAGTGAGATCATATTTTATACTTTAATTTCCTGTAAAAATTAAATACTTAAATTAACATTGTTGCCCAACCAAATCAAATGTTAGTAATATAACATCGATTATATATCTATATGACTAATAAAAAATATCTGGCAGCTGTTAAACATGTCCATTTCTTGTCAAAAAAAAAATAAAAATTGTCCACTTCCAATCGGTTCCATGTCCCTATTGCTCTAATGAATCCAGATGTTAATGCATTCGCAGTCATTTTACCTACAAACATTTTTCAACACATGCATATTCACCAGCTCCATGCTTATCAGAATTCTGAGTGGAATTGAAGGTGACGCTTCTTTCTCAACTCTTGGCATTTTTCCCATGTTCATTTTTAGATCAATTTCCCTTGTTGTTTCATCCCTATCATACTATAATTAACTAAAACTAGTAATTCAATAAATGATGTATGTAGTCTATAATATGGACTCCATTCATTTTTTTTTCTTCTCTTTATTTCAGTTTAAATAAGTGATTTTCACATAGATCTACATTTTTTCCTCGTGATTTCGTCATTTGATTGTAATGGTGAGTTTTTCGTCGTCTTGGGCGGCGTTGTTTGATTTTCAGTCTTGTTGCGGTGTTCATTTGACTCATATTCAATTAAAGATTTGGGCATCAACATTGCATATCCGGGGTATGGGTATTCCCATCACTTTAATTTTATCATATATTTTTGTAGGTATTATGTTATGAATTTGTACTCTATCAATTGTTTTTTGATAGTGAAAGAAGAATTGTACTCTATCAATTTAAATTAATGAATATCATTTAATTTTCGTCAAAAAATTAAAAATAAACGAAATGCATGCAATTGACATGATTCATAAAAAATAATACCCTCAATTTTGTTAAAAAAATATGATTATTAAATATTCAAATCTCCAACCATAGTGTGAATGAGTGAATGAACAAAAAAAAATTAAAAAATAATAAATATCAAACATGGAAAAGAAAACTAAACGAGTGAATGAATCAAAAATAATATATCGGTCTGGATGAATGTTTAATAATGTGTGCATAAGAACACGCGGGCCAGCCCAATCATACTACAGTGGTTAGGGCAAGCCTATTTAACAACTCTAATTTTAGTGGCTCATCACACCAATAGAGGGAGTTCACACAACTTTCATGTGTTCACACAACTTCATTTCACAGCTTTTTCTTTGAATCACACATTCTTCTTCGTCTTCTTCAATCACCCTCTCTGTCCTTCGAAATGCCGCAAACATCTTCAATCTCAGTCTCACGAAGATTTTCTGACAAGGATCACAGAGTCATGAGTACAGGTGCAGAACAACAGCAGCAAAGCGCAGTGCAGAGAAGGAAAGGCGATGATGATTTGCTCGATGAACTTCAGGATAATCGCATTCGCACCGTCGCCAGAAGGAGAGATGTTTCCCAGTCACGATCACCGGCGGTGAATAAGATGATTTTTGCTATTCCATTGCTTGTTGTGTTATGTCCTTCCACTCTCTGGTGGTTCTCTTTTCCAGGTATCATTCTCACGTGCTTTCCTTAATCACATGTTTCATGTGCATTTTTTCGTTTCTTTTTATCATAATCTTATTTTATTGTTTATGCTTTCTGATTAGGCTAAAGTGCATTTTTCACCCCGTAAGTTTTAAAAAGTTGCGATTTTGGCCCCCTATAGAAAAAAAAATGACTAAAGTGACTCCATGTTTAGAGAAATATGCTCTTTTGACCCCCTAACATAAAGGAAATATGATCTTTTGACCCCTTATATTCTCTAAAAGTTGCGATTATGGCCCCTTTTTTGGGACACGTGGCGTCTTCTCAACAATTTTGGAACGAAAGGGGCCAAAATTGTAATTTTTTTTAATAGAGGGCCAAAATCGCAACATTTTGAAACTTAGGAGTCGAAAGGTGCACCTTCTGATTAATTATGATAATCTCTTTGTTTATGCTCTCTAATTAAAGATATAATTGTGTTATTATTCGGATTAGTTGAAATATTCTCATGTTTGGATTTTTCGGATTAGTGATATGAATATCTATTGAAGATATTCTCGTGTTTCAATTTTTCGTATTAGCGATATAGATATCAAGGTAAATGTTTAAAGAAAATCACAAAGACAGAAAAATAAATTGAACTTTAATAGACATGATTATGTGTAATTAAATCTTAATTTCATTAAGCGTTCGGAGGAGTCGAATATATTTAACTAAATATTGAATACATTTCGGTTCATAATTTTTGTTTACTTTGTGCAAGTTTTAATGTATGGATCACAATGTCCTGCTAGATTTATCATTGGTTTTTGGCCATTTTCAAATGTTGGAAAGAAGGCTAAGATAACAAATTCATAGTTCCCTGTAGCACATGTTTGTGCAAGGTGCCTTCATTTCCATTTTATCCCCAGTAGATGGCTATGGTGCCAGCATTAGAACCATATGCTAATGCTAATAGTTTCAAGGAGAAGAATGAAACTGAAATTGCTAATTTAGCCATTTTCCCAAGTACTTGACAAAGTCAATTGTGTTAACAAAAATTGAATGATTTTTAGGTTGTAGACCTATGATGTTAGAGGAAGCTATTTATAAGGGTGACAATTAACAAAACATGCCAATCCTTAACAGTTTGTTTGCTAACGTGACTTTTTCTTATACTTAGTCCAAAATTGCAATCATTTATGTTGATAAATATTAATGAAGCAGCGTGTAAATTAGCCTATATCTATTTGCTCTTGTCCATTACTGCTACTTAATAGAACCATACAATACTTTTCTATGCTTTCTTTTTACAGTGATGGAATTAGAATGTATATTTTTTTCATATTAAATTTAAAAAATTGAGAATAAATAACCCACTTGGGTTGACCTAGTGGTATTTGCTTGGGATCTGGGAGTGTGCTCCTCCTCTATTTCTCAGGTTCAATTCTCTCCAGTGCCAATTTAGGTGGGTTAATTTAGCTTCAATTGAGAATTTGATATTGATATTGATTTTGTAAATGATGCTTCTATTAAATTGACATTGAAAATTCCATTTACATAGAACTTCACATTATGTCAAAGACCTATATGTACATCTCAAAATTAAAAATATTGATTTCCTTTATATACTTGTATTCTCAAATTGAACTTCACAAAAATGCTCACACTTTCATCCTCTGCCTAGTTTACCATATCCTGTATTGTCCTCATGATTCACTTACTATAGTCATTCTTGTCCATATTAAGCTTTAGTTTGCCTTGTTTTATTTAGGACAAAAGGTACAAAACCCAAAAATAATTGGCTCATATTCTTTTCTTAGATGGAATGATGAATATGGGATGTTGTAACATAGAATATTTATAATTTCAGATATCATTCCAAAATTGAGTGTAGTATAATTATTAATAATCCCACAACAGTGATTCTTTTCATGAGTTATGGGATTTTGATGAACACACGGCATAAACAATATTGTCTATCCTGAACTGATTCTGTCCACTACTTACTAAGGAATGCATTTTTTATACATTACAAATCTTATCATAAAATAGTATAATAAGTTTAGTATTATTACTTGAGGGCTTCCTTTCACATTTCTTCTCATGGTCAGGCAATGGATTAACTAATATTTCTTTAAGCTGTAGAATGAAATATACTATACTAAAATTACACACTAATTCAGAAGGAAATTAACTTACCTTAGAATAGTAGTGAAAATTAACTTACCTTACATCAATTGAGAAAACATGGTTCGAGGTGTCTTGTTTTCCAGTGACATTTTCATACTTGTCCAAGCTACATATTGCTAAGCTTCTGAACTGAAGCCGTGTGTATAGTAGCGGTAAATAATGCCCTGCAAATGCTATTACAAGAGGTAAATAAAGAGAGAGTAATATCTTGTAAAGAATAAATATCCAATGAAGTATTCTTTTTTTTATCCAGATCATAGCATTATAAAATCACTAATTCCAAATTCCAAATCACTATTTTACTTCAATTTATTGACCTTTGTGTTTGAAACAGGCAACCAATATATGACATCATCAATAGGTTGCTATGAGTATTTAATCATGTCACAACAATGGCCCCCCACTGTGTGTAAGACGCTTCCTTGTGCAAGAGAGAAAATTCGAGAAACGTTTGGAATACATGGCTTGTGGCCAGAAAACACAACCGAGTTCTGTTCAAATGATAGATATCATAAAATGCCTAAAGCATTAGAAGATGAACTTCACATTGAATGGCCAAACTTGAAAGAAGGGGAGGAGGATGAAGATTTTTGGAAACGTGAGTGGAACAAACATGGAACTTATTCCCGTGATAAATTTAACCAAACTGAGTACTTCGAATTGGCATTGAGAATAAAAAAGAAAGTGGATTTGCTAGAGCTTCTCAAACAAGGTGGTATCATGCCTAGTGATGATCAAAGATATAGTTTAATGGATATTGTCAATGCAGTCAAAGATGGTATCAATAATTCTGAGCCTGGAATCCTATGTTATTATAAAAACAATGAAACGTCTAATCTTCTTAAAGAAATTAGGGTATGTTTGGAGGCTGATGGACGTTTTTACAAAGATTGTCCCCAATCAATTCGGGAAGTCAATTGCAAAAAAAACATGACTAATATTACACTGCCAATTTGATCAAGTTAGAAGTTCACAGTATATGCATGCTTTTGTTTGAAGATATTGACTACTAGTATCTTTCTTTGAGAATCTTTCCGTTCTCATGAACCTTGGAAAAAATATTAATTTCAAAGTTGAAATTGTTAGATGCATGGAAGGTTTATTCATACAAAAAAAATATGCAATGTTTTTCTTTTGGACTGATTATATATATGGAATGTTGGTCCAGTAATCCTAGCTCGTTGAAAAAATCCTGAAATTGTTATATTGTACGCCGTGATTAGAGTTAGAACCCCAACTTTATCGCTTGTTTGAGTAAATTTTCAATGACTATTATTATTGTCTATGCATAAAAAGATAGTATAGGTCAAATACCTTATGCACTCTTTTAAGTTATATGTCCGTAACGAATAAGTCATTTTATTTTATTTTTGTAAACAAATTAGTTATTTAATTTTCTTTGGTAACAAATTGATCATTTTGAGTCCTAAAATATTTACATTCTTACCATTTTTCGTCTTACTTAGTTAAAAAGTGCTTACGCTACCATTTAACATTGTGATGTCAATATAAAAAACTGTTTATGACACCAAACATGATTACTTACACACAATTTTTCATTGTTTTCGAATTCAAATATAATTTTATCAATCGACTTTGTTTCAAATCAAAATTGAATAATACACTTATAAATTCTAATTACGAGAGCATTGAACTTGAACCCTCTAACTTAACATTAAACGTCTACGTAAACATTTTTTAACGAGTTTAATGAAAAGAGGGTAATGGTGAAAATATTTTATGGCTTAAAGGACCAACTTATTGCAAAAAAAAAAAAAAAAA
>Ga0228710_1008275_pt1 | contig 14985 bp, 11 predicted proteins | sample MedpolnodulmetaG_FD_177995 | JGI IMG/M metagenome (GOLD analysis project Ga0228710, IMG submission 177995) | Root nodule microbial communities from Medicago polymorpha collected in Santa Monica, California, United States - pink nodules | ecosystem: Host-associated > Plants > Roots > Nodule...
GTAACTAACCCCCGAACCCTAAATCTTTTCAAAGGGGTGTTTCGAACTTTTTTCCCCTTTTCTCTTAAAATTAAATGTTCAGTCGTGAAATAAAATAGTGAGTCAAACGCTAATTAAATAGCCTTGACCTCCGAAAAAATGGCGCGACAAGGTTACTAAAGGTTCTCAACTTCAACGGTTACTTGAAAATAGCATGCCAAACATGAGTACTCACGTTGACAAAGTATGCTTCCAAGATCCCTCCATTTTGTGGGCTTGTATCACATGGGCCAAAACCGAAGAGTACTCTTGGCTTGAGACTATGATTATACAACCGTCCTATCTTAAATTTCCCTTAAGCTTGGGTGTAGAGCTTATCTCACCACTCTAAGAAAATTAAACAAATAAGCACGTATTTACAAGGTATAAGCAATAATAAAGCACAAGGATAAAGAAAGACAAGATAGGTGTAATCCACTTAGGAGGTTTAATCCCCAGTGAAGTTGCTATTTCTGTGCTCGGTGATTTTGGATATCAAGCCATTGGATTGGTCTTGAACCGTCAATCTTTGAACTATCTATCTTTTATTTTTGGAAAGGGGAAAAGAGAGAAAAATCCTAAGCGATTAAGGATCCGGGGGTAGGTTTCGCAAAGGGAAGGTTTTACGCACCCTAAACGACTTTGGTATTCCTAAGGAACCTCTTGCCTACTTTATCTTGTGGTAAGTTATTTGCTTATTTTGAAAATAGGTGCTTAAAAGTCTAAGTGTAAGAATGGGGAAAGAAGAAGCATGTTTTTTGTTGCTTTTATTGATTTGGAAAGACCTAAGTCTTTTGCCTACTTACCCAAGAATAGGATCAAAATCAAGTAGTTCACTGCTTTTGAAAAGGCGAGTAATTGGTTGGATTAATTTTAAAGCTTTGAAACAGGTTCTAAGAGGGTAAGAGGCCAAGAAGGCATAGAAGAATAAAATGAAGTGAGGTTGATTGATTTTAATTAACAGAATCCAAGTCTAAATATGGATTAAGGCATTTTAAAATTTGATTAAGAAATAAAAGGAAAAAGGAGCCTCTTGGGTTAAAATCCAAGGAATTTTTAAGAAAATGTTTTTGGTGTTTAACATATTTAATTTTTTTTTCAAAATGATTTTTCTAAGTTGAAAGTAAACTAAAAGACTAAACGTTTCGACGTATCGTAAAAAAAAAATTAAAGTGCAAGAGAAATTACTAAGGACATTGGATCCAAAGTAAAATCTCATCCTAAAATTACTAGTTGTTTGCTTTTAAGGCCCTCAATTTAGTCCAATAATTAACCTTAGTTTGTCACTAATGTATTTTGGTCCTCAATCACAGTCATGAAATAAAGCGATAAAAATAAAGCGTGGTAGTGTCGGTGCATATTCTCATTCATAGGTATTTACATAGTTCCTAGATACATGCTAAAGCTTCAAGAAAATGTAAATAATAAGAAAGATAAAATGCATGAATTATGTTACATCAATACCTAAATACACACTAATAAAATGACAATAAAATAAATATGCATGAAATGATTTTTTACAAGCCTAAATAAACTAAAAATGCATATGATGAAAATTAAGTTAATCAACAAACCATATAATAGAACAATGCATGATATGGAAAAAATGATTTGAACTAAAATGCATGAAAACATAACTAAAAAATTAAACAAACTATATAATAAAACAAATGCATGATATGAAAAATTAGTCACTAATTAATCTAAAAAAAAATGTATGAAACACTCTAAATCAAAAAAACTTCTCAGGCAACATGTTCATTTTCCGGCACGGTGATCAGTGGTGGCGCGACCGTGCCGGAGTTTTAAAATACTCCAAATCAAAAAAACCTTACGGATTCAAACTCGACTCACCTCCCTCTATATGATTCTGGTGTTACTTTTTTGAAAAAATCAAAGAAAACTAGTAGATCTGATGATGAATGAGAAAGGTGTGTGTAGGTTTGATGATGAATGAAACAAGTCAAGGATGATACACCACAATATGAAGGTGAGAAAAACACAAGAAGGGGGGTTGAATTGTGTTTGCTTTTTCTTCGTTTTCTCCTACTGAAGTCACTGATCAGAAGCAGATAGAGTTCAGCTTCTGCAGTGATAATCAGAATCTAAATGCAGCGGATAAAACAGAGAGAGAGAGATAGAGAGAGAAGAAAGACACAAAGCAATTATACAGGTTCCTTCCACAATCCAGAAGTAGTCATATTCCCCTTGCACTTCTAAGGAGAGTTCACTAAAATCAATATCTGATTACAATTGTTCAAGTACAAAAGCAAGAGACTTCAAACTACTCAAACACAAAAGCAAGAGGTTTCCTACGCTAAACCACAAAAGCAAGAGTCTTCTAAACAAACAAAATTACGCAGAAAATGTTTGAGGTTTGAACACTTGATATACAATCAGTGGTGTTCACAATACAAATCAGATACAGACTCTTAAGACTCTAGAATTTCTAAGATATGAAAGTTGTTAAGAAATTCTAAGTGAACTTTGATGTGAAAATAATTTCAGCAGAGTTTTGGCACTTGTAAAATTGTTTTGAGTCTCTTACAATCTTCAAGTCTTCACTCCTTTATATAGAGATGTGAAAGAGACGTTGTTAATTGCCATCACATCAAAAAGAGTCGTTGTTAAAGCTTGATAATCACCAATGATCTGTGGCTTGATTTGGATATTGTCCTATGAAGGAATAATTTCAAATTCATTCCATGAATAGAGAACAACCAGTGTAGTCACATCTGTTATCTTATACTACTGCAGACATGAGGAGTAGAGTAGTGGTTGTACAATTGTACTATGTCCTTTTCTTGCGCTCTTCAGTGGATAAGCATCCAATGTCTTCTAATTCCTCTGAAATAGTCGTTGCTCAAGGCTTCCCTTCCTTCTGCAATCATATGCATTTAGAATAACAACATTTAACTAAATTCAACTTCCAGTCTTCAGATTGTGATGAAGTCCAGCTTCTGATGGTTCGTCATACTCTCTGATGACGTCAGCTTCTGGTAGACAGTTTCTGATAGTCTTCAGACGCTCTTTTTCGTTAGACTCTGTCTTGAATCTTGCAACATAAGCCTCCCTTTTTGTAAATTACATTGCTCTAATTTGTTCTTCTATAACCTATACTTGAATTAAAGACATATAACTTTTTGTCTATGGTCCTGCACACTTGAACAAATATTAGCATATCCAATTGACATTTTTAATACCTTGTTATCATCAAAACTCAAAGGTGATAATGTTAAACACATTTTGTTCCAACACCTTCTTCGATAACTAAGCAGCCTTTAAACGATTCGTGTTGTGTCATAGGCAACTTCAATAACCATCTCTCGTCGTCAGATAAGAGGGGGGGTCCTGACCGTCTTTCGTGGCTCATCAGAGGTTTTCAAAATGCAGTTAATGATTGTCGGCTTCTAGAATTACTGCTCCTTGGTTATCAATTCACATGGCTCAAAAGCATTGGTACTAATCATTCTAAAGAAGCTCGACTTGATAGGGCGCTAGTTACCTCCTCCTGGTAAAGTATATTTGCAAATGCCCCGTTACAAACACTAGTCACACCTATTTCAGATCATACACCTCTTCTATTACAACTAGAACCCCTCCCTTGGAAACGATCGCACCAAAGTTTCCAATTTAATAATGACTGGCTTTTAGAACTTGGCTTTATCGACCTTGTGAAGACAAATTGGGCCCAATATCCTTCCATTCATATCATTACTAAACTACAATATTGTGTGGATGATATGCCTGCTTGGGGTCGGACTTCTTCTCCAATTTTTTGGCATCGTTTCAATAAGTTGCGCGCTCAAATTGAAGACATCAGAAATGACGCAGAATATGCATCAGACCCGCAGCTAGAAATTATGCAACAAAATCTTGCTAACTTATTGCTCCAAGAAGATAGCTACTGGCGACAACGTTCAAAAGACTTTTGGCTCTAAGATGGTGATACAAATAGTAAGTTTTTCCACACTTCTTCCTTTGCCTGTCGTAGGAAAAACTCTATTATAAAGTTACGAGACGAAACCGGGAATTGGGTATCTTCCCATGATGACATATGCGATATCGTAAGAAACTATTTCACATCTATATTTACAACAAGGCATGGTGACTATCGTGACATTATTTTCTGTGTGCAAAGCAAAGTTTCGAATGATGACAACAACTGTCTCACACGGCCGTTCACCAAGCAAGAATTCCAAGAAGCTATTTTTAGTATGCATCTAGATAAATCCCCTAGCCCAGATGGACTTAATCTGACTTTCTATCAACGTTTCTGGAAGGAAATAGGTGGAGATATTTTTTCAGCAGCAACCTCTTGGCTTGCCTCAGGTACTTTTCCTGCAGATTTGAATGCAACTCACATAGTGCTCGCGTCCAAAGGTGACACTACAGAAACCATGAAAGACCGTTGTCCCATATCTCTCTGTAACGTGCTTTATATGATTATCTACAAGGTGCTGGCTAACCGTCTCAGACCCTTAATTAACAAATGGATTTCTCCTGAACAAGACGCTTTTGTCCCTACTCACTCAATCATGGACAACTCACTCATTGCTTTTGAAATTCTTCACTACATGCACTGCAAATATAAAGGTAAAATTGGTGATGTGCATCTACAAGTTATTCTTCACTACTGAAACTTGATACTTCAAAAGCTTTCGATAATGTTAGTTGGGCTTATTTACAAGTTATTCTTTGCAAGCTGGGTTTCTCTCCCCAATGGGTCTCTTGGATGATGATGTGCATCTCTATTGTTGAACACCATATAATTTTTAATGGTGACCGCATTGGTCCCATAACTCCTGAAAGGGGGCTCATACAAGGATGTCCTTTATCTCCATACTTGTATCTTTTATGTGCGGAAGGTTTATCTGCCATCATTAAAAATCACGGATGTCGAGGCCATCTCCATGTTGCTCGAATATGCCGCACTACTCCATCCATTAGTCGTCTTTTATTCGCTGATGATAGTTTTCTTTTTTGTAAAGCCACAACTTCAGAAGCTCAACGCCTTAAAGATATTCTAATTGCTTATGAACAAGATTCAGGTCAGGCGATAATCTTTGGAAAATCAACCATAGCTTTCAGTGCAAATACGCACCAAGACACTATCTCGTCCATCACCTCCTCACTCGGAGTTCACAATACTATTGGTAGCGGTAAATAATTGGGGTTACCATCCATGGTGGGGAAAAGTAAGAAGGCCAATTTTTCTTATTTAAAGGATCAGATTTGGAAAAAAAATGCCAATCTTGGAGCACCTGATCCCTTTCTCGCATAGGGAAGGAATTCTTGATAAAATCTATTGCTCAAGCTACCCCTTCTTATTGTATAAGTGCCTTTCTCATTCCTACTTTTTTATGTGATGAGATCGAGCGAATGATGAATTCATTTTATTAGGGTTCAAAAAAGAATGGTCGTCGTGGAATTAATTGGATGCGTTAGGATAAACTCACTTTACATAAAAGTTTAGGAGGCCTTGGTTTCCGTAATTTGGAGGCTTTCAATCTATCTATGCTTGGAAAGCAAATTTGGAAACTCTTATCCGACTCCACCTCTATATTCACCCGAATCCTCAAAGCTAAATATTTCCTGCGAAGGTATTTTTTGGATGCCAACCTTAGCCATAATCCAAGCTATACTTGGAGGAGTCTATTGAGCACTCAATCTTTACTTTCATTGAGTCCTAGATGGAAAATTGGATATGGCACCAATATTAATGTGTGGAAAATGTCATGGATACGCAACCTTCCTTCTCACAAACCCTCTACCTCGCCCCCTCTTCACTGTGAAGATCTTACGGTAAACACTTTGCTAAACCCGAGTCTGAATTCTTGGAACATTCCTGTCATACAAAATTTGTTTGATGCTACTGATGTAACCGCAATTCTGTCCATTCCACTATTTTCTCGATCAAGAACCAATTCTCGAATCTGGAAGTCAACGGTGGATGGAGCTTATACTGTTAAAATAGCTTACTGTCTCTACTTCGATCTTTTACTTGATGTTACACCTGTCCGTAACAATTTCTACTGGAATTCAATATGGCAGATGCAAATTCCTCCTCGAGTACGCTCCTTTATCTGGCAGTTAGCTCATCAATGTTTACCTACTCGTGCAAATCTCATCAGCCACGACATCCCTTGTGCTGATTCTTGTGTTTGTTGTGACCTCTTGGCTGAAGCACATTTGCATCTCTTCTTTGTTTGCTCAAAAGCTGTCAATTCTTAGGAACAAATAGGCATCCAAAACATTGTAGTCGATGTGCTAGTGACAAATAATGACTTTGCTTCCATGGTTTTTGATATGTTTGTCAGGTTGCCCACACATCAAAGATATCTAGTAGCTATGGTTCTTTGGAGTTTGTGAAAAAACCGCAATTCAAAGCTTTGGGATAACACAGATAACTCACCGGCCTACATAGTTACTCGAGCTAAGGACACTCTCAACGAATGGAGTTGTATGCAAAGAGCAAAATTGCCTATCCAAGCTGCCAATATTCCTCATGCTTGGAGTAGACCTCCCGCGGGAACAATCAAATGCAATGTTGATGCCGCATGTTTCAACAACAATTCGATTATAGGGTATGGTATTTGTTTTAGAGATTCCTCAGGATCATTTATGTTTGGCAAATCTGATTATCTTTATTCTTCCACCACAATCATAGAAGCCGAAACTATAGGCTTCTTGGAAGCTATAAAAATGGCCATCCTGAATGGAATGTCGACTGCTGTCTTTTTTGAACTGATTGTAAATCTCTGGTTGATGCACTCGCCACAAACTCCAACCCTCCTAAAGAATTTGGTGACCTCATCTCCCAGTGTAGAAGTCCTTTACTTACCAGTCCCGACTTTGTAGTGTCGCATATTCAAAGGCAAACAAATATTGTTGCTCATAATATAGCTAAAGCATCTCTATATCACACTAGCCCCCATATTTTCAATATTGTACCAACAACTTCGTATTCGTTGATTATGAATGAAATGACTTAACTTTGCCTTTGTTAAGCAAAATAAAAAACCTATCACAACAATTTATACCTAGTTAGAATAAGACTCATTTTTTTTTTTGAAACAATAAGACTCGTATTTTAATAATCTAACAAATATTATTAATTTACAGTGTAAAAACTTTTTACGCTTGTATATTTAAATCGTTTTTGCAATACTCTAATTAACTTGCCGGCAATATTATTTAATTAAAAAGAAATAATTTTTCATCAAAGACTCTAAATTTGTTGTATAATTAAGTCCTGTCTAATACTTACCTCCTAAAAAGAGTCTAAAGGCAGACTATTACTAATTTGAGTAAATTTAATAAATATTTTACTTCTTTATTATTAATATTAATATTATTATTATTATTATCATCATCATCACTATTAATATTTAAAAAAAAATAATTGAAAATAATATTCATTAGCTTACTTTGGAGCTGAGGTGATCCATTCAAAAATATCCTGAAACTACCGATAATGGGTCGATTCAAGTGGTAAGGAACTTGTACCTCTTAAGCGAATGGTAAGGAGTTCGATTCCCTACTCTTGCGTATTGAGAAAATCCAGTAGAAGGAGAGAACACACCATAATTTGTACCGCATAAATTCCTCAACGAATATTAGTCATTGCTAAAAAAAAGGGTAGAAACTTTATACATATTACATAAATGGTAACCCCAAAATATTGTGAAACTTGTGTTTTTTCCCAATCTCCATCTTTCCATTGTGAAATGATATTTGTACATCATTTTGTGATAAATTTTGTGACAACTTTCTCTCTTATACTCACATTATGTTTTTACTTTCTCTCTCTATTGTTTTTGTTTGCGTGTCAATATTCATTTTTCTTTGTAAATTTTTGGTTGTCACACAAATAGTTGTTCAAATAACACACCAAATGTTATTTGAATAACCATTTTATAGTACAACTTGTGAGACAACCCAAAATATACAAAAGAATGTTGGTCTTGGCACAAAAACCAAATCAATAAAGAGAGAAAATGAAAACATAATGTGAATATAAAAAAAAAAATTATCATAAAAGTTATCACAAAATAGTTGTTCAAATATCAATTCTCAGTATTTTTCTATCACGTCACATTCTCTTTTTGTTTCTCTCTCAAGGTGTAATAGATATTAAGTGTCCATGAATTTTTAGCAGGACCCTTGAGGAAACTCATTTTATGAATGCATTATTTTTCAAATATTAGTCTAGGTACAATTTTTCTGTACTATAATATAGTTTCACCAAGTTATGTTTCATCTGATGTTAGTCTACGTACATGTTACATACATATAAATTGATCTTTATTAATAAAAAATATAAATTGATCTTAACATATAAATTGAGCTTATGTTACATACATCTGATGTCAATATGTAATGTTTGTTTAGACCTAAAACTCGCAAATGAATAATGATATTAACATTCCTCTAAACATAAATTGATCTTAACATTATCAGAAAGAAAAAAAAATGAGTATATTGTATATACCAGCATACCACATGCAACCAGAGTCCGCGTAAGACTTTGACTTCGTTTATTTCTACTACTGCAGTAGTTCCATCCACTTGTATTCGTTTAATGCTTTCCCCTACTCCCCCAACGGTTCACAACACGTAGTGTTTAATACACACTGATATTGGACAAAGTCTATAAAAGCATATAGTGGTCAATCTACCACAGCAGCAAAGTGTAAAAGGAAACGAGTACACAAGTGTTTTATTTCTATTTGGCATTTATGGGTTTCCAAGGAAAATGGCTTTCTGTGAGTGTTCTTGTTCTCTTCATTGTTCTTGATCTTAGTATGCTCACTCTTGGTGATCACAAGCTTGACCAAGAAAGATATGGAGATGATTATTGCCGATATAGACGTGGACCTCGCTGTAGAGGTTGGGGAGGTCGCCGCGGTGGTGGTGGTTTTGGAGGTGGAGGTGGAAGAGGAGGAGGCTTTGGTGGTGGTGGAGGACTAGGAGGAGGTGGTGGTTCTGGAGGAGGTCTTGGGGGTGGCGGAGGAGGAGGTAGAGGCGGTGGAGGTGGATTGGGTGGTGGCTCAGGACAAGGTGGAGGATTTGGTGGGGGTGGAGGTGTAGGTGGTGGAGCTGGAGGAGGGCTTGGTGGTGGTGGTGGAGGAGGAAGTGGCGGTGGAGGTGGATTGGGTGGTGGCTCTGGGCATGGTGGAGGTTTTGGTGCTGGTGGAGGTGTAGGAGGTGGAGCTGGTGGAGGCATTGGTGGTGGTGGAGGAGGAGGTAGTGGCGGTGGAGGTGGTTTAGGTGGTGGTTCAGGGCATGGTGGAGGATTTGGCGCTGGTGGAGGTGTTGGTAGTGGAGCTGGTGGAGGCATTGGTGGCGGTGGAGGAGGAGGCGGTGGTGGTGGAGGTGGAGTGGGTGGTGGCTCAGGACATGGTGGTGGATTTGGCGCTGGTGGAGGTGTAGGCGGTGGAGCTGGAGGGGGCATTGGTGGTGGCGGTGGTGGAGGAGGAGGTGGTGGTGGTGGATCAAATGGTGGCTCAGGACATGGTGGAGGGTTTGGAGCTGGTGTTGGTGGTGGTTCAGGAGGCGTCGGTGGTGGAGGTGGTGGAGGCGGTGGAGGGGGAGGAACAGGCGGAGGTTCGGGACATGGTGGAGGCTTTGGTGCAGGTGGTGGTGTAGGAAGTGGAAGTGGAGCAGGTATAGGTGCTGGTGGTGGTCATGGTCATGGTGGTGGAGGAGGAATCGGTATAGGAATCGGTATTGGAATTGGGGTAGGATCAGGAGCTGGCCAAGGATCTGGTACCGGTACCGGTTCGGGTGGTGGAGGTGGTGGTGGAAAACATTAAACTTATGGATACATGAAGCTATTTATGTGACTTTAGCCAACTTATTTACAATTTTCAATCTACTTCAAATGAGTTGTTCGTATGAAATAAGTCTTTTGTGTGATTATTTTCGTAAATCATTTCATTGAGCTTATAGTATGTAAAACTTGTACTGCAATTAATGAAATTTTGGACTCTTGCACTAATTGTTTGCATGGTGATCATAAGTAATAAGTTACATAGAAAAAATGGAAAAATCCACTTACCTCACTGAAGTATAATGCAAATGTAACTCACATCCCCTCTATTTTCTTACTGTTAAACTTCGTCCATTGTGTTTTTCAAAAATAAATATTTAAGCACTCATTGGCATGTTCCCACGTTCTCTCTTGGAAGCAACACATATAACCTAAATCACTTGGTTAAACTCTTTCTATCTCTTTCTACGTTGGATTGGAATCATACTCATCCTCTTGTTCTTTTACATCAGGGTATTTCTTTTGGTTCACTACCCTTTTACCAATTTAATATCCAAGCTCAAGTTGATGCTTGAAGTCATGGTCTTGGTTCCATTTTTGTTGTGTTGTAATGTTTATAAATGAAGGGGCAGGGACCACAAATGGAGTTGTCATTGTGCATAACACAAGAAGGGGTCACTGGGTGAAGAATTGGTGTAATTGAATGATACTGGCAACTGTGAATTAATTATAAGGTGTTCTCATGTAATAAGGTAATGTTATTTCAAAAAAAAATGTAATATGGTAATGTTAGTGGGAGAAGAATGTATCTCCAGTTTTTTTTTTATGAGGCAAAAAAACAATGTTGAGAGAAAAGGAATGATTTTATCCATCATAAAAATTTAAGGGAGATTAGTGTCGATTTTAAAATTAGATGGGTTGGTTATGTCATTTTAAGAGACCTTATAAAAGGTAAGGGTAATTTCCTCTAGAAAATATAGATGTCGTAATTCAATATAGTAAATCAATGTTGACTCACAACCTACAAGTGTGTGGTTTAAACTTCCGCTATTAGTATCATAAATGATTGTTTTTTTTTCAAATAATCATAAATGATTATTGAGAAGCATGTTAACTGTGCTCTCGAACACTAGTTAAGCAATTAAAAAAAAGAGAGAAATTTAATATTGAAAAGAACACTTTTTCAAGTTTTAGAAAATAAATTACAAATTGTTTTAGGTAATATTTCCTTTTATCATTTCATAACTAGTGCCCCGTCAAGTTTCAAAAAATAATCTATGCAACTTTCGAGGTAATATTTCATTTTATAATTCCTTAATTAGTGCGTCAAACATTAGTTAGTATTTTCCTATTTTTATTAAGGCTTAATTGTATGATTGATCTCTTATGTTTATTTTAGTTTTCAAGTTGGTCTCTTATGTTTTAAAAGTTTCAAGTTGGTCCCTTACATTTTAAAAGTTTCAAGTTGGTCCAAAACGTTACTCACATTGGAATAAGTTAGTCTCTGCCGTCACTTAACGTTAAAAGATTTGGGTTGACAATATGGGTGATAGAACCTTAACTTATTTAGAAAATCAGTTTAACACATTTGTTTGATTTTTTTTTTTTATTAAACTCAATATCATGTCGCGAAAGGGACTAATTTATTCCAACGTGAGCAACATTTTGGACCAACTTGAAACTTTTAAAACGTAAGGGACCAACTTGAAACTTTTAAAACATAAGGGACCAACTTAAAAACTAAAATAAACATAAAGGATCAAACATGCAATTAAGCCTTTTATTAAGGCATATTCTAATTCTGCTAGGTTTCCAACCCAACTCACCTAAACTATATTTAATATAAAAAAAATAAAAAATTGAAAGGATAAAAAAATTAAATGTTCAAATTAGTATAATCACGGTATTATAATGACAATGTTTGTATTAATGACACCTATCACTTAGATTATACGTAATTTTTCATTGTATTTAATTTGTATGTAGGTATTTATTTATTTCTTTCTAGGATTTAAGGCTCTGCTAAGGTTTTCCTAAAATGAACGCCGATCCACAATTTTTTTTTTGGGAGAGAAAATAGTTTTTAGTTTTTTATTAGAAATTAAAGACTCAATGCAAGAAGGTACAACATTAAACGTTTGGAGATTAGCTAGGAGTATGACCTATCCCGCAAGAGTATGAGCGACCATATTCGCTTGTCTTCTTTTAACCTCAACCTTAGAGTTTTCAAACCAATAACAACATCGACGTCTACAATCATCAATAATTGCGCCGAATTCAGGTATATCATTGCTTCCCTTATTGTCATAATCCACAACCCTTTTAGCATCCATCTCAAAATCGACGTTAGTGAGTTGCAGCTCATGTACCCATTGGATAGCATGCGAGAGGCCCATAGCTTCACCTATACCCTATTCAGATATAGGACTAGACCACAGTGTCTTTGCTGCCACAAACTCCAACTTCATCCCTTATACACATACCAAAACCAGTAACATTCAAGGACTTCGAGAATGTCGGGTCGACATTAAACTTAAGCCTCCCTTGCCTGGTTTTTTCCAACTGATGTGTTGTTGTTCCGCTGAACTGCTGCTGCCAGCTGATTCGGTGCTGACAGCATGCAGAACAAGTTGTTGTTCTCCCTCCCCCAACCGATCTTTACCTAAATTAGCTTCCTTCCATCCCTGCAACAACTTACGCGCACATTCCAAAATTGCTTGATAGGTTTCTGACACATTTTGCCAAATTTGCATATTCTGTGTCTTCCAAATACTCCAAACAATAGTTACAAAAATTTCTAGCTTTATTTGTGGCAGATTTTGAATCAAATGGAAAACAATTTCTGCTACGGTGTTGTTATTCTCAATTGCAGCTGTTATTGTGGAGCTGACTAACACGCCACACATTCCTTGCCTTTGGATGGTCGAACATCACATGTATCGCATCCTCGTAATTTCCTTGGCACAACGCCCACATAGAAGTACAATTAACACCTCTATCAAGTAACCTGTCACGAGTTGGCAGACACTCCCTACAAATTCTCCAAATTAAATTCTTCACCTTAAGAGGAGCTTTCAGTTTCCAAATGTCTGACCAACAGCCCGGCCATGCACAACTGATACGCGCTTCAGACATAATAGTGCCCATTATTCTCAGCCTTCCATATTAATTGGTAGTTAATCCACAATTCTTATAGTCTCTTGTTGAGATTGTTGTGTTTTCATTCAACAATTGCGTCAATTACTGTTTGCGTTTAATTCAAATCGTATGTGAATAATAATTGGTCATTGGTCAGTCTCAACACAACCAATTGGTGCACAACTACACTCAATTGGTTTTTGCACAAATCCATACGATTGATGGAATTATTGGTGTTACGTGAATTATTCATCACCAAATTGAGTTGCAATCATCAAATCAATTGATTCCCTTCACCTTCCACTTACGGTGCGTAAGGTTTTTTTTTTACCGTTTGGTGAATAATAGTTGCGCACAATAGTTTGCCCTTGGCTCGTTCATGCACCACCTTCTTCAGTGGTACCGGGTGGACAAAACCCAATCTTAGAAAATTTTGCATACGGATCCTACGACACAGTAAGTCTCCACCTTAATAACTATCTAATCGTATACGGATCTTGATAGGATTAACAACTTTGTACCACGTATCGCACATGACCTTAGGTGATCAGTAGGAACAACTTGAGATCTTAAATCCCTTGAACCATCCGCTTAAATAGAACATTTCTCTCGTAACTGATGTCTGTCTATGTTAATCCAACAAGTAAATAGAGGAGAATTGAAGAATCTTAATCACTACTAAAATGCAATCAAAACCTTTTAATTTTCTACAATCAACTCAACTGTTTTGCGCAATCAAATAAAATTCGTAAACTCCCCCGTTTTAGTTTCTTTTTATTTACCGTTTTAATAAGTTTAATTAGTTGCCTAGTTGAAACGACAATCCATGTGAAAACTATTTTACTTGCTACTTTGTTACTTGAAAACGGATTGATTTTTAGCCATCAAGTTTTTACGTGTCGATGCTAGAGATTGTTAATATTTCAATAAGACAATTCACTTTACTTATTTTATTTTTAGGGTAGACTTTATTTTTCCGTATTAATTTTGATTTTTTTTGTTAACTTTGATTTGGTTACTTTCAATTATCTAGGGTTAGGTTTATCATTTTAAATTCGGTTGTTTTTGTTTATCTTTTATTTAGGATTTAATTATTTTTACCTAGGTTATTTAATTTGTTATCTTAATTAAAAAACAAAGATTTAGTTATAGAAGTAACATTTTATTTATTTTATTTGTTTTTATCTATTATCGTTATATTTTATTTCAAAAATAAATAAAATGATGATATTCTATTTAGTAGTAGTCTTTAGTAAATCATTTTTTGTTTGTTTAGTTTATAATATTTAAATATTAAAAAAAAAAACTTTATATCACTTTTCGAATTGTTATTTGGGTTTTTTGTGATTGTTTCAAGAAACGATTCATGGATTATTTTACTACAAACCAGTTCAGTCAATACAACATATCTATCATATGGGGTGACAACAACGTCACCCTGTTGAGTGGGGTTATCAAGACGAAACTGAGGATACAAGGTATTTAGAGGATGTGTTCACAAGAATAATTCGAGTGACTGGGAAATGTTGAGGAATTGTACGAAAATAACAAGATTGCTTACAAACTATATGAGTAAATAGGCAATTACCCCCTTAAATAGTAAGTTTCATCAATTACCTCCCTGAAATTAACAAAACATCAATTATCCCCCTGAAATTGCACAACGTTAATCAATTTACCTCCTCCGTCAAATTTTTATGTTAGTGAACATGACGTTTTGCAAATACCCCCCCGAAGTTTTGCACTTATGTGCAAAATGCCCCCCGAACTTGAAAAATTATATTTTTTTTATGTGTAATGAGAACTATTGTTGTTCTTTTTTATTTATTTATTTATGGGTAAATAGGATAGAAAGGTAACATAGTGATTTCCTTGATGGTTGATTTATTAAATTTAATATGGAGAAGTGAATGAATGATACCATCTAAAAAATATGAACTAATTTGAGGTTTGGTCTTTTCTTTTTCACATTGCATGTCATATTAGAGGAAAATGCATATACATTAAATCTTAAACTATGTGAATTATTTGGGAAATGGAAAGCCTTTATATTA
>Ga0228710_1008278_pt1 | contig 14982 bp, 11 predicted proteins | sample MedpolnodulmetaG_FD_177995 | JGI IMG/M metagenome (GOLD analysis project Ga0228710, IMG submission 177995) | Root nodule microbial communities from Medicago polymorpha collected in Santa Monica, California, United States - pink nodules | ecosystem: Host-associated > Plants > Roots > Nodule...
TTTTTTTTTTTTTTTTTTGTTTTTTTTTTTTTATAATTTGGTGGTTGTTTAGCATTTTAGTGACTTTGTGAAGCATTTTTTTTAATTTTACTGTATCTCTTTAGTTTTTTGGCTTACCAATTTTTGTAAAATGCTATTTTTTTCTTTCTTTTCTTGCAGTAGTTTAGGTCACTTGTGGATTTGAAGAAGCTTTCTTGGATTCTTTGGATTTTGACAGTAAGAAAGTCCTTCCTTTTTTGTGGGTTGAGCTTGAGGACCTATTTGAAGATTGAGCTTGGTTCTAACTAAGCTAAAACAAGAAGGGTATTTTGGAAATTTAATTTGTACATGTTTGTTGGTAGTTGTGAAATTTATCAGTAGTTGCTATCCTTTTGAAATAGAAGAGTGAAAGCTATGAAGCTCTTTAGTCTTTTAGTATTATCTTTATCTTTCTTTAGTATTAGCATTATGGGGCAGCTTCCTTCACAGGACATTTTAGCATTGTTGGAATTTAAGAAATGCATTAAGCATGACCCTACTGGTTATGTTCTGAATTCATGGAATGAGGAATCCATTGACTTTGATGGATGTCCATCTTCATGGAATGGTGTTCTTTGTAACGGCGGTAATGTTGCCGGTGTTGTCCTTGATAACTTAGGTCTCTCTGCTGATTCTGATTTGAGTGTTTTTTCAAATCTCTCAAAGCTTGTGAAACTTTCCCTGTCCAACAATTCCATATCAGGAAAATTACCAAATAACATTGCCGATTTCAAAAGCCTTGAATTTCTTGATATTTCCAATAACCTCTTTTCGTCATCCATACCGGCTGGAATCGGTAAGTTTGGTAGCTTGCAGAATCTGTCGTTGGCCGGGAATAACTTTTCCGGTCCAATTCCAAACTCTATTTCAGAAATGGCTTCCATTAAATCTTTGGACTTGAGCCGCAACGCCCTTTCTGGAGCTCTGCCATCGTCGCTGACTAAGCTGAATAGTCTTGTATCGCTTAACTTGTCTTATAATCGCTTCACCGGAAAAATCCCCAAAGGCTTCGAGCTTATTTCCAGCCTTGACAAACTCGACTTGCATGGGAATATGTTTGATGGTCCTTTAGACGTTGAGTTTATGCTTTTATCTAGTGCTAGCTATGTTGATTTAAGTGATAACATGCTACTGAGTTCTAGTTCTGGGAAATTTCTACCTGGAATATCTGAAAGTATTAAGTATCTGAATCTAAGCCACAACCAGCTTACTGGTATATTGGTCGGTGGGGCGGAACAACCTGTTTTCCAAGACTTGAAGGTGTTGGATCTCAGCTATAACCAATTGAATGGAGAATTACCTGGATTTGATTTTGTTTATGATCTCCAAATCCTTAAGCTTAGCAACAACAGATTTTCAGGATTTATTCCTAATGGCTTGCTTAAAGGCGATTCTTTGGTTTTAACTGAACTTGATTTGAGTGCCAACAATCTCTCAGGTAGATTCATTAATTCCAGTTTTTCTTTTCCTTGAAATAAATAACTTGTCTTATATGAGTCTTCAGCTTCAATTTCTATTAATTTAGTGTTGAAATTTTTCTTTCAGGGCCATTGAGTATGATTACATCAACAACGCTTCACATTCTGAATCTCTCGTCGAATGGTTTCACTGGTGACCTGCCACTGCTGACTGGAAGTTGCGCCATACTTGATCTGTCAAATAACAAATTTGAAGGAAATTTAACCAGGATGCTGAAGTGGGGGAACATAGAATATCTTGATCTCGGGCGGAATCGTTTGGCAGGGAATGTCCCTGAGGTAACACCTCAGTTTTTGCGATTGAATTATTTGAATCTATCCAATAATCGTCTCAGTGACGACCTTCCAAAAGTGTTAGCACAGTATCCAAAGCTTAGAGTGCTTGATATCAGCTCCAACCAATTAAAAGGTGTTCTTCTAACCGAATTTTTCACAATGCCAACATTACAAGAGCTCCATCTTGAAAATAATTTGATCAATGGTGGCATCAATTTATCGTCTTCTCTTGACCAATCTCATCTTCAAGTTCTTGATCTTTCTCGCAACCAACTTAGTAGCTTTTTTCCTGATGAGTTTGGATCATTAACTAGCCTGAGAGTGCTCAACATTGCTGGAAATAACTTTTCTGGTTCTCTTCCAACCACTATTGCTGACATGAGTTCTTTAGACTCCCTTGATATATCAAATAACCGTTTTACCGGTCCACTTCCAAATAACATGCCAAAGGGACTCAAAGACTTCAATGCTTCTGAAAATGATCTATCTGGAGTTGTCCCGGAAATTCTTAGGAATTTCCCTAGTTCTTCTTTCTTTCCTGGGAATGCTAAGTTACATTTTCCAAATAGTCCTCCTGGATCAACGGTTTCACCTACCAAAAGTTCCAAGGGGAAGTCTATGTCCACAGCTGTTAAAGTAATAATCATAGTCTCATGTGTGGTTGCTCTTTTCATATTAATCTTACTTGCTGTCTTCATACATTACATACGTATGTCACGATCTTCTACATCAGAATATGATACAGCTACAGGTAAGGATACCCGCGGTCGCCCTCAACCAGTTATCTCTGGACCAATTCGTCCAACAGAGAGAGGGGGTCCTTTGGTTGTATCAGCTGAGGATCTCGTGGCTTCACGTAAAGGATCACCATCGGAAATAATTAGCCCTGATGCAAAAACTGCAGCTGCAGCTGGATTCTCTCCATCAAAACACAGCCAGTTTTCATGGTCACCTGAATCTGGGGATTCATTGACTGCTGAAAATCTTACAAGACTGGATACGAGGTCGCCGGACAGGTTGGTTGGAGAGCTGCATTTTCTTGATGATACAATATCACTGACACCTGAGGAGCTATCCAGGGCACCAGCTGAAGTTTTGGGCAGAAGTAGTCATGGTACTTCTTACAAGGCAACTTTGGATAACGGTTTGTTATTGAGAGTGAAGTGGTTGAGAGAAGGAGTGGCGAAACAAAGGAAAGAGTTTGTTAAAGAGATAAGGAAGTTTGCAAACATCAGGCATCCAAATGTTGTCGGTTTGAAAGGTTATTATTGGGGTCCTACGCAGCACGAGAAACTTATTCTTTCAGATTACATTTCACCGGGAAGTCTTGCAAGTTTTCTTTATGGTAATATCTTCACCGTCCTTTCTTCTATTGTGACTGGCTGCGTTTATTGAATTTGAAAGTTAAATAAAGGGGTCTTAGGCTACATTTGGTCTCACTTATTTTGGTATCAAAAGTTAATTTAAAATTAAAGCTAAAAACAAGAGCTTTAGAAATAAAGCTAAAGTTGTTTGATAATTATTGCTATTTTTCAGCTTAATTTTTTTTTCCGGATGGAATTTGAGTTATTAAATAAAAAAAATAACATTTTGAAAAGGCTTAATTTGTAAACCTCTTCTCATATACTTTTTGAAAAGTTCCTTATATCTAGCTTTTATACATAAAAGATGCTTTTTTTTTTTAATCAGATCATTTGAAAAATATTGTTTGACCTGACTTTAATTAAAAGAGAAGTAAAAAACAAGACCAAATAGACCTTTACAAAAGATTTTGGTTTCCACTTTCCTGTCGCTTTTTTTTATCACAAGATTGTCACTCAAGCAATAGTGCATTATGTTTGTGTCTCTGTGTGATTTTGTGCATATAATAATTGCAATGCTTACCATATTTGATTGTGTTGTTAATAGATGTTTCGTCAATTTATTTCTTTTTGTCATTATTCTTAAATATTTGAAGTTTAAACTTTCCTATAAATTGAAATTCTTAGATCGACCGGGAAGAAACGGTCCACCATTAACATGGGCACAGAGGCTTAAAATAGCAGTTGACGTAGCACGTGGCCTGAACTATCTCCATTTTGACAGAGCTGTTCCTCATGGGAACCTTAAAGCGACAAATGTGTTATTAGATACAGCTGATATGAATGCACGTGTCGCTGATTATTGTCTTCACCGACTTATGACTCAAGCTGGTACTATTGAGCAGATTCTTGATGCTGGTGTCTTAGGTTATCGCGCACCAGAGTTAGCTGCTTCCAAGAAGCCAATGCCTTCTTTCAAGTCAGATGTCTATGCTTTCGGCGTGATACTTTTGGAACTTTTAACCGGAAGGTGTGCTGGTGATGTGATAACGGGTGAAGAGGGTGGCGTTGATCTTACAGATTGGTTAAGATTGCGAGTAGCAGAAGGTCGAGGCTCGGAATGTTTCGATGCAACTTTGATGTCAGAAATGGGAAATCCAGTTGTAGAAAAGGGAATGAAGGAGGTCCTGGGAATAGCAATTCGATGTATTCGATCAGTTTCTGAGAGGCCTGGAATCAAGACTATATATGAAGATCTTTCTTCTATATAGTTTGGGGATCATCCTAACTACTTGGAACGTTGACATGTCATGGGAATCAATGTCTCATTGGTATCATTCCCTATTTGTTTAGAGCATGGCTTTTTAACATGTTTGTATTAACCAATTTTTGTTAATGTAAAGCAGATACATGGGTAGTACATGATTGGATATGACCATTTGATTTTGTCTTAAAATGGGAATGTGTCATGAAATGATCATTTGTTTAGCAAGAGATGAATTGTGTACAATTTGGTAGTGGAATGGTTTAGCAGTTCTATTTTTGGTTAATTTAATTGTTTGCTACAAACCTGCTATTCTGAGAACATTAAGTGCATGTTTTGGATGGATTGACAAGAAGTTTGTCAATCACATGATTTCAACGAAAATTACACTTTGAAGCTTCAACAAAATCATGGTTCTGCCGTGTTTTTGTCAAATTCGTCTTTATTTTAAACATGGACTGTAACTTATTCCTGAACAAACTAGTGGTTTTATGAAGTTGAGTGCTACCAATGAGTACAAGTAGAATGATACTATGAAAGCTATTGTTTACTGCAGTGTTACATTAGTCATGTAATCATTGTGATTTGATAAATTCAGATTTGGCTTGCGTTGATTGATTACCTACTGTGTAGAATTATCTAAATTCTTTGCTCAATTCCAAAGTGTTTTTAAAGATTAAAAATAATTGGGTTTAAATGTTTAATATTATTTATTTCAAATGAGTTGTAGGTCCATCCAGTAGTAAACAAGCATATGAAAGCTTACCAATCATCAATCAAAATGAAATTTCAACTCATGTTCCAAGTCCCCCACTAATGCACTTTTTCTCCCCAAGTCTGTATACAAAAACAACTTAGATTTCATTGACTGATTCAATTTCTATGCCCAGTTGAACCTCAGTATTTGAAACATCCTTTGACGTGGTATTCAGTTTGGCTTCTATCTCAATTAACCACTATCAATATCTATTGTTATAGGTGGTTACCGGAAGTAGAAATTCACGGTTTTTCTTGTTATATCATTCAACATGGTGATTGATGTCATAAAATACAAATGTGTATGTCTCAAAATTCAGTTTATATTTATTCTTCTTTGTTTTATCAAACTAACACATATCATATCATTGTTTCAGTCGTTATGTGGAGAGAATTTGAAACTTCTGCTCCTAGTGGATCGCTTCAATTGTCATTGTGTTTTGAACAATTTTTGTATATCAGTCCACGGTGAACGAGCAGTCAAGTTAATCCAAAAAGCACACTCACATAGATACTAAATTAATATGATGATTGTTGGAGCAATTTGATAAAGGAAATCGTACTCTCTTGATTACATATTTTTAGGGGAGCAGATGATGGCAATCAACATTGCATATTGCAAAGTGAATGGAAAATGTCGGTCAATTTTGGTGCTAAAACCAAGAGTCGACTGTCATCGTCTAAGGTGAATGTGGAGAATCTATCTCAGATACTAATAGTAATACCGAATGAACCATAAATTATTCAAATTTTTTCCAAAAATGATCAATTATGTTGCATTGTTGGATGAACTATTTAATTAAATATGAGTGTTCTCGAAAAAAGTTAATAAATATTTGTTGATAAGACACGTAGAGCATCTTCAACGGGGGTCCTTACTTAATAAGGACCACTCCTCGCTAAGGACTCTCCATTGGAGGAAGAAAAAATAAGTCTCCGTTAAAGAACATACAACTATATAAGAATCATTTTTCTTCTGGTAACTAACGGGTCTCACGTTTAAAAAAGTAATAAAATATGTACTACTTGATCCCACTTGCATAAAAGAGTAATAAAATGTGTACTATTTGGTCCCACTTGTAAAAAGGAGTAATAAGCAAATTATTTTTGTTCAATGATGTAAAGATAGTGAGACATATTTAAGTACTTTTCATTGAAGTCCTTATTAGTGTATTGTCATTGGAGTTCCTTAATATGTACTTTTATTAAATAACCATAAATAAATGATGTGTCATGTAGGGTCCATTTCAAGAGTCCTTGTCAGGGAACTACCATTGTGGATGCTCTTATAATGTTTCTTGTATAGCTCAGTTGACAAAACTATATAAGAGTCCGAGTTCAAAACTTATAGACTCGAGTTCAAAACTTATTTATTATTTATTCATCTTATGTAGTGAATTTCTATTCATCATGTTACTTGTCTCTAAACAAAACAAAAAAAAAAAAGACCAAGATAATATTTGATTTTTTAATGTGAACGAGATATCTTTTCGCAGTTCCGCAAAGACTAATAGTTGATTTTTAGGAGGGTTGAATGTGATAATAAAATATTGTTTATTTCTTATAATTTTTTTATTATAAACTTTATTGTATTTTCATATGAAAAATCACATGATATTTAAACTTTCATTTTCTATTAAGTTGGTTTCCCGGTTAATATCTATTTTTTATTTAAAAACTAGTTTTTTAAAGATGTATGCTTGTAATATGAAACGCCCAATCCACAACATTCATGGAGAAGACAAACGTAAACAAACACATTTCAACAAATGAAACCCTAAATAAATCACCAAAAGGTAAAATAAAAACGGTAACTTCTTATTGGTAACTTCTCAAGATGATGACCATTACATTCAAAAGGTAACTTCTTCGCCTTGTTGTTACTGCTCTGCCAAACACTTGAAATATGTGATAATAGAACATGCATTGACAGTGTAATGAGCATGTCAGCTTGATTAATGGTTTCTTATTGGTTGATTACACTGTCTGTGCAATACCATTAAACTTTTTGAAATATTGTATACTGCATTGCAATTAAGCTTATAATTGCTTGTTTAATATTTGTTTTCAATTGTATGCAGGACCTATCTTTAGGGTGTTTGAATTTCAGAGGACTAATTTGTTTAAACCCTAAACCCTAGAACCTTCCTTCCAATGGCAGCTGATGTTCCGCCGGAAATACTTGCCGAAATCTTCTCCCGCTTACCGGTGCAATCACTCCTCCGATTCCGATCAACCTCAAAATCACTTCGAACCTTAATCGATTCCCACAAATTCATCAACCTTCACCTCAAAAACTCCCTTAATTTCAACCTCATCCTCCGTCATAACACCTATATTTACCAACTCCATTTCCCTAACCTAACCACCCCCATCCCACTCAACCATCCTTTCACCTCTAACACCACAAACATTACTCTCATTGGTTCATGTAACGGCCTTCTTGCCATCTCCAACGGAGAAAGGGCTTTCAAACACCCTAATGCCGCCAACGAAATCACATTATGGAACCCTAACACCCGTAAACATCATATCATCCCTTTTATCCCCCTTCCTGTTACTCCTGGTTTTCTATCTGATACGAACTGCTCTTTATGCGTTCACGGCTTTGGTTTTGATCCTTTAACCGGCGATTACAAACTCCTTAGAATTTCCTGGTTAGTCGATCTTCAAAACCCTTTTTATGATTCACATGTCAGACTCTTCAGTTTGAAAACAAACTCGTGGAAAGTAATTCCTACTATGCCGTATGCTCCTTACTATGCTCGAGCCATGGGGGTATTTGTTGAGAATTCTCTTCACTGGATAATGGTGAAGAAACTTGATGGGTTACATCCGCGTTTAATTGTCGCGTTTAACCTAACACTTGAGATTTTCAATGAGGTTCCTCTTCCTGATGAAATAAGTGAAGTTAGTAGCAAGAGTTTTGGAATTGATGTTGCTGTTTTGGGTGGTTGTCTTTGTATGCTTGTGTACTATCGAACTACTAAAATTGATGTTTGGGTGATGAAAGAACATGGATGTAGAGATAGTTGGTGTAAACTTTTTACTTTGGTTAAATCGTGTTTCAATTTCCCTTTGGAATCTTTGAGGCCTTTAGGTTATTCTAGTGATGGAAGTAAGGTTCTGTTCAAAGGAATTCAGGTTTTCTTGGACTTGGATTTACTTTATGAGGGACTGTTTTTGTATGATTTGAAGAGTGAACAACTTAGTTATGTCGAAGGAATTCCTATCTTGTATGAAGCTATGTTTTGTGTTGGAAGTCTTGTACCACCTTCCTTACCTGTTGATAATTGTACGAAGGAGAAGCTTACAAGCAAGAGAAGGTACTCTTTATTGATTATCTGAGGTTTTTGTGATTTTCGCTAGGTACAAGTTAATATCAGTTCAATGGAACCATTCTATGATATATGTAGTTAAACTCTAGGTTAAAGTTCAAATTGAATTCTTATAATAGGACAGGGATTCTGTTATTACTTTTGAAATCTCTATCTTTGTTTATGTATATGTATTTGACAATGTGTGTATGCTTGATTTAAAAAGAAACAGAGAAAGAAAACAATGTATGCCATGTGTTAGTTTAAGAGTTGACCTTTCGACTAGCTAAATAATCTTCTTAAATAAAGAATTTTGGTATGAATTGCTTTTTTATCGTTTATGAAGGGGAGGTTTGCGATCCTGTAACTATGTTGCTTCACACAAAGACAATTTGTGCAATGTATTAGACGAAAGCAAAATGATTGGAGTGTGTGATAAACTCATCGGTGTTTTCATGGTTTATAAACCTACCCCAACTGATTGGAGAAGGTTGTTAGCTTTTAGTAGAGAACGAAACAATATTAGACCCCATTTTTTTACACGCTACCATGATAAAGTGTTTTCGGACACCAATGTGGCAGTGTGTGTATGCCTTTGAAGTCTCTAATTACTTTGAAGCAACATAGTTACTTGAGAAGTAACTATGTATTTGACAATGAGTGTTCTCTGTTGAAGTCTCTCTACCTTTGTGTATGCATATGTATTTGACTATGTGTGTACGCTTGATTTCAAAAGAAACAAAAAAAAAACAGTGGATGCTTTCTGTTAGTGTACGAGTTGACCTTGTGGCTAGCTAAAGAGTTTGCAGGATTCCTTTTCATTAAAATTATAATTTGTTATGGATCGCTTCTTTTTTTCATTCATTGTTTGAGATCTTCACTCTTAAATAATTATTTTGACCAGCTTATTTCTGAATGTTGAGACTATTCCACCCTGCCATGGTATGTAAAGAGAAGAAGTTTGTTTAGAAATTGGCCTACCATGAAATTATTCCAAATTTATGCATAGTTCCTTTCAAAAGCATGTTTTTTTTTATCGAATATTCTTGTGATTTTGTTGAACTTAATTCGATGAGATTCATTTTTTTCCCACAGGGACGACTTGTTCCAAGGATTTAAATTGACATTGTAAGGGATGGAGCTCGAGTTGTTTCTTGTGACGGAATTAGTCACCTTGGTTTGTGGGAAAGGTTGAATTGATAATGAATGGAGCTGCACCCATTTTCATCTTTCTTGTTGAATTGTCTATCTCTCATTTTGTATGTATCATCAACTGTAGTAAAACGTTTACCCTTGACAGCCGTACATGAATTGTATTTTTGGTTTGTTTTGTTGAAATCTCTTGGCAACAAACTTAGTTGTGTACTTATTGTATGACCCATCTACATTCTCCTTAACCCTGAAAACCCATTTGTAGTCTATGGGTTTTCTAAAAGGAACTAATGACAAAGTATTATTTTCAAATTCTGTTGCATGCTTGAAACCACTTTGGACACGGCAATTGCCATATCTCAAATTTTGGTTCAACACATGTAAGTGGTATGGTAGTGTTGTTTGGGTTTTAATATGCCAGATTTAAATATGGTATGTATAGCATGTATAAACGAATATTTTCCAAAGGCAGAGAGGCATAACCAACTAGAAATATGAGATTTAAGGTGTGTTCCGTGACATGGTCAAAAGGGAATAGGTTTTAATGTGCCCTGAATAATGTTTTGATGCTACTTTGATGTCGGAAATGGGGAATTCAGTTGTAGAAAAGGGAATGAAGAAGGTCCTAGGAATAGCAATTCGATGTATTTGATCTGTTTCTGAAAGGCCTGGTATCAAGACTATACATGAAGATCTTTCTTCTATGTAGTTTGATGGCTCATGCTTACTACTTGGAACTTGACATGTCATGAGTGTCAATGTCTCATTGGCACCATCTCATATTTGTTTAGAGCATGACTTCTTAACATGTTTGTATTAACGGATTTTTGTTAATGTGAAGCACATACATGGCTAGTACATTGGAGATGACCATTTGATTTTGTCTCAAAATGGGAATGTGTCATGAAATGATCATTTGTTTGCAAGTACAATAGGTGAAGGCTGTACAAGTTGGCAATGGAATGATTTAGCAGTTAAATTTTTGGTTTATTTAATTGTTTGCTACAAACTCGCGGTGCATGTTTATGTTTGGATCGACAACAAGTTTGTCAGAATCATGAGATTTTCACAAAAAGTACACTTTAAAGTGTCAACAAAATCACTGTGCTACCCTGTTTTTGTCAAATTCATCTTGATTTAAAAAATGCACTATAACTTATTCCTAAGCAAACTAGTGGTTTTATGAAGTTTAGTGCTACCCATGAGTACATCTAGAATGGTACTGTGAAAGTTATGGTTTACTGCAGGTGTTACTTTAGTCATGTAATCATTGTAGTTAGTTAAATTCAGGTTTTGCTTATGTTGATTGACTAACTACTGTTAACTACCGTGTAGAATTATTTAAAAATCAAAATAACTGGCTTTAGAGTTTTCTACTCATTTACAATATCATTCATTTCAAATGAGCTGTAGCTTCATCTATTTGTACATTTGTACACAAACAGACGAAAGGTTCCCAATCAATCAAAAAGAAGTTTCAACACATGTTCCAAAATCTGAATGTCTTATTTTTATTTTTATTTTGTCAAATTGATACATATATCATTGTTGGAGTCATTTGTAAAAGGGGACTGCTCTATGTTGGCAACAGATAAGAAATTACTATTATACAATGTAAATCAATTCTGCATATTATACTTCAATTCTAGATAAAGAGTCCAAATGTTTCATCTTGAACGTTGATGAAATTTTTGTAAAAGTGAATTACTCTAAGTGAAGCACACTAGAGAAAAAGAATATTCTTAAGCATTCATGTATATTATTCAACAAAAATTATTATGATTATGTAATATTTCAAAAGCTAGATATCCATTAGAGCATCCACAATGGAGACCTTGAATTTTGAGGTCTTAAATGAATCTCACATGTATACATCACTTTTTTTTTTATTTTTAATAATAGTACTTAATAAGTACTAAGTCACTCTAATGGAGACCCTCTAACAAGAGGTTTAAATGAGTTCTACCAATAACTTTTTATCATTTATATTTCAACAAAATCAACTTAACAATGATTTTTTTTTTTTTTTTTATAATAAAAAGTGGTGTGAGGTCCACTTAAGAAATGAAGGTCTTAAGTGAGACCCTAGATCTTATTTCAAAAAAAAAAAAAGTGAGACCCTGTATCTTAAGAGAACCCAAAAAAAAATATTTCCCTAATAGAAGTACCTATTATGTAATGGGTCTTAAATGGTGAAGACCTCACCATTGGGGATGGACCTAACATAGTTCATTAATATTTAAAAATAAGAGTATTACTTTTCTCACCCTATGTCTTTCCTCACGCGCCCTATTTTGTTCCCAAGATACCCCTCGTCCACATTATAGAATCCAAAACCATTCCGGAATATTAATTCCGGATTTATTCGTGTATTTTGGCACTTCATCCACCCTGATGGATGATGATGCCAGTTATGAATAGATGGATTTGGATTATATAGTCTGAAAACTGTAGATAAATTCCGGATTATATAATCTGAAACGTGTAAATCACTCCGTTAAAAGTCAACAAAAGGGGGTGGTGAACGATGGTTTCGGATTATATAATCCGGAAAGTGATTAGCCTGTCCGAATTATATAATCCGGACTGCATCAGTACAGAGGCAGAAGCCATCTGTTCTGGCTGAGCCTCTGTTTTAGAGCAGATTTAGTCAATTTTGTTGGCCTTTGACCATATGCAAACCAAAAAATCAAGTTATAACTACAAAATTAACAACACAATATAATTTTCAAACATTAATAAAACATAGTTATCCAAATGTTACATAACATAATTATCCAAAATATTCAAACATTAAAATTAAATAAAATACAATCAACTCCTAATAACTACACCCGTACCACCACCATCTCTGCCACCACCCCTGCCACCTCTGGCACCCCTGCCACCCTCAGTAGCTCCCCGACGACGATAAACTTTCCCATCATGCACCTCTTTCAATGCATCCTCTAAATGCTGCCATTCCTCAGTCCCTTTCGGCACCAAACCACTTCTCATCACAACATAGATGTGGTCTCTGATGCGGCTCATCCTTCCGTTAAACTGTAAGTACGCAAGGTCTCCATCCTCTTGAGCAGCTCGCGCATCAAGGACCTCACGCTCTGGTGGCCTCGACACCAGTACCGGCATGTCAGGAAGAACCATGCGTGGATGGGAATGGCGATAAAACCATTCCATGTATCCATCTACTGCCTCCACATAATGAATTGCAGTCTCTCCCAACTTCTGAGGTGTCAGCGCATAATCAAGTGCACGCCGAAAGCGGTTTGTGATCTCCGCCAAATTAACATCAATAGGTGCACTCTCAACGGGATGTCTCGGTATGGTCTGAACCCACCCAAACCGACGAAGCACCCTCTCCGGCATGTATCTCACCATGCGGTCTCCGAATCTCAGCCATCCAGAGTAAAGGTTGACCCACTCAAACTGACGTGTCTGACGGTGCGGTCCATATGGGGCCATGACAACCCTCGTCAAATCCAGCGCATCCAGATGGTTTCTGTTGTTGTTCACCGTGCCTAAACCAGACAGTGGTAAAAAAAGTATCGCGCGTGGATATTGATTCTCTACATATCCTTCCCAGACATCCTTGCTTCCGATACCTGGGAAGTGATGAAACACCCAAGCCTGCACCAAAGACAACCACATATAAATATACAAACGATATACACTTACATTTTAAAAAATAAAACATAGTTTTTAATTTATACCTGCAACAAAGTCAGGTATCCTGCCACCTGATTGCAGTTCTAACGTGCAACATTGTTGAGCTCCTTATACGAGTGAGCTAGTGCCGCAGCTCCCCATGAATAACCAGCAACAAGATCGAGGTCTCTGAAGTACTTCAGGTAGACAACATCCACAACCCACTGGCTCTTGTCAGTGAAGATCGTGATCCCCACCAAGTATAGCAAATATATGTGGACAGCCTGGTCCCGCAACCTCTCCACCTCCTCAGTCACACCATACTCGGTCACCAAATCCCTTTGCTCCTTCAAACGCTCCTTGAAGATCTCCTCCAAGTAGCCAAATCAGCAATGTGCACCTTTGGTCTTTTCGACCTCTTTAAGAGCATCACCCGTACTAGACCCCAAGTACGTCTCCATCAATTCCACCGCCTTGTCCCGTGTTATGGACCCGTGGGACAGGAGCATGCCATCAATGGCGATATGCAGCAAAGAGGCCACATCATCAAGTGTGATTGTCATCTCCCCAAACGGAAGGTGAAAGCTGGAAGTCTCCTCGTGCCACCTCTCCACAAAGGCACAAATCAGACCATGTTCAATCAGGCTGTAGCTGGTATCCTAGAGCCAACCAAGGCCGGTGCCATGCAATCTGTTCTCCCACCACCGTGCAGCCATGATAGGTTTGGTTTCTTCATCATGCATCACTTCTATCTTCTTTCCGTTGCTGATGCATCAAGGATTGAAATGCAGTCCGTTTGAGCAAGATTTCACCGATTTTGGTTAGATTTTTGCAGTTCGGATTTTGGGATTAGAGGGAGAGAGAGACTAAGTGAAAAGTGAAACTGTAAAAATGGGTGGTGAACGCCCTTGTATACTTCGAATGAGTCCGGAATATGTAATCCGGACAAGAAGTTAATTGTCTAGAATAGGTATTCCAGAGAGCAATTTATTAATTTTTGTAGGGCGCATGAGAAGGGCATAGGGTGTGAAAAATAATACTCTAAAAATAATTAGAATTAGGGTTTTGTGAGAGTTAGTTCATTTATAAGAAGATGATGGAACCATCATGAGGCTAAATAAGAATTATGATTGAGATTTAGGGATCAATAAAGGTGGTAATTAGTGATGTTATATGATTAAGTTATTAGCTGTATAATGTTAATCTAGGTAGAATATGATTCATGAATATCGATGAAATACGAATGGGTATTATACAATTAGGTAGAAGTTGAGAAAGTTCATGATTTTTACTAGAATGTGGAATTTGAATCTAGGCAAAAAAGTTACTGCTAGTGTTACATGAATGCCGGACAGATGATATTTAATTTGAGAATAAAATGCTATTTATTATTGATAAAATCTGATAATAACATAATTTTCTTTTATCTTAATTTTTTTTTGATATTGTCATAGTATATTGTCAAAAAATAAAGGAAAATGATATATGGTACGACTAGAAAGCCTAAGAAGTTTCAGGAATCAATGGAAACTGTATTTTGTTAATTCTTTAAGGAGGGTGTATTGGATTAGGATTTTAAAGGACAATTTTTGTTTGAAAAAGTTTTGAGGATTTTAAAAGACTTTGCAGGATTTTGATGATTTTGAAGATTTTAAAAGACTATTAAGGATTTCAATGGATTTAATTTATAAGATTTTAAAGGATTTGAAATGATTTTATGGATTTCAAGAGATTTCAACAGATTTTATGAATTTTAAGAAATAATTGAAAAAAAA
>Ga0228710_1008279_pt1 | contig 14978 bp, 6 predicted proteins | sample MedpolnodulmetaG_FD_177995 | JGI IMG/M metagenome (GOLD analysis project Ga0228710, IMG submission 177995) | Root nodule microbial communities from Medicago polymorpha collected in Santa Monica, California, United States - pink nodules | ecosystem: Host-associated > Plants > Roots > Nodule...
TAAAAAAAAAAAAAAAAAACTAATGTGTTGATTTTGTAAAATAAATAAACAAAGAATGTATTTTAATTCCCTATTTTAATGGAAAACATAGGGGGTCAATGCTTTGACTGTCCAATCAAAACAGTTCGTGATAGTTTTTTTATAAGTACTTATGAGTTTGTAGGATCCTATGCAGCATGTCTGATAATAAAACAAAGTTGATAGACAAACCTTGTTGATAGACAAACCTTTATTTTAGGATGATAATTGTGATTGGTTTTTCATAGCAACAACTGTTTTTCTTCTAATTATAACCAAATGTGTTCAACCATCCAAAACATTCTTATTCGCTTCCTTTGCAAAAGCATGCACATGAAGCCAAAGAAACACACAGAGAAGTCAAGGTCGTGATCTCCCCCTCCAAACAAGGTCATGATCTTTCCTTCCATGTGACATTATCAACTTCTTAAATAATTGCACCAAATTTGTCTTTAAACCTTCCCAACACAATAGATTGCAAAACGTCTGGTTTTATCCTTATCTTTTGCATTCTACTTGTTGTTGGGTCTTGCAAGAAAAAAATAGGAAAACAAAGGAAAAAAGAAGGAAATTTGATATGGCAACTCGATCATTTATTCGTTTTGTTGAGAGAAATATAGGAAAGTTCCCACACTTTGTGTTGTGCATGATGCTTGAGTGGGTTTTGATAATTTCCCTGTTCATTGATGGGCTTCTAGCATTTTTCATCATAGAATTTGCAAGGTTTTTTGATTTGGAAATTCCATGTTGGCTATGCGCAAAGATGAATCATTTTCTTACTCATAAGACTCCTAATTTTTATTACAACAGTTCCATGTGTGAGGCTCATAAGAAAGATGTTTCGTCTCTGGCGTTTTGTTATAATCACAAGAAACTTTCTGATACAAGGAAGATGTGTGAAGGGTGTTTGCTTTCATTTGCAACGCAAAAGGAATCAGATTGTGATACCTATAAGTCTCTTGTAGGGGTTTTGAATAAGAATTTTGATTGCTTTGTTGAAGATAGTGGAAACATACAATTGAGTTTGAAGGATGAAGGGGTTATACAAGTTGAGAAAAATGGTACTCAAAAGTGTTCATGTTGTGGAGCACCGTTGAAACTCAAGTCTTCCATATCTAAAAGAAAGAATTCAGTTTCAAATTTACAAGCTCCAACCGCTTCGCCACGAGCTCATCCATTCATCGCATCAAAGTGCGAGGAATCTCATGGTACAGAATCGCCTCGAATCTTGAATACAAAAAAAAAAATTGAGCTTCAACAGAACGAGGATGACAACAACCTGAAAAATCAGAGTTTAGAATGTGAGTGCATATAAAAACATGAATTTTGTAGTAACATGCTTACTAAAGCTTATGCAATTTCTTAATAAAAATTGCACAATATTGGTGGTCTAAATTGATATTTTTCAATCTGTTGGACTAAATCGCTAGTTCGTATTTTTAAATGATTAAATCAATCGATGCTTACAATTTCAATTGGACTAAAATACCTATTTACTCCTACATTTATAATTTCTTTTTCAATTTTTTATGCAGTAAAGGAAGTAAACAAAGGTGCCTTTTGGCCTCTATTAATAGGGTCCGACGATATAAACACAGAATCCCCCAAAACCCCGTCTTTTCCATGGGGCAATAGGTTCTTTGGAGTCCCACCTACAGATTCTCCAAACAACAGTCCAAGATGGTCTTCTTTGTCTTCTATCTCGGGCAAGAAATCACCATTAGAAAAGATGGAGTCTGCATCTGACTCTACTGAGGGGAATTGTCAAGATGAAGAAGTCGATGCCGTCTTAAATAATTTGAAGAGGCAAGTTCGTTTGGATCGCAAGTCGCTCATGGCTTTGTACATGGAGTTGGATGAAGAGAGAAGTGCTTCAGCTGTTGCTGCCAACAATGCTATGGCAATGATCACCCGCTTGCAGGAAGAGAAGGCGACATTGCAAATGGATGCTTCACAGTATCAAAGAATGATGGAGGAGCAGATAGAATATGATGAAGAAGTCCTGCAAGAAACTAATGAATTTCTTCTTAAACTAGAGGAAGAAGTCAAAACTTTAGATACTGAATTGGAGATTTATAGAGAAAAATATGGATGCTTGACAGAAGATGATATTAAGGCTCATGGCGGCAATGACATTTCATTTAGGTACGTCGATGGCGAGGATGACGTGGAAAAAGACCTTGATCTTTGTCAACCTGCTTCGTCGAAGGCAGATAATGGAGGGGGAAAGTTCAAGGAATCACTAAAAGATTTTAGAATGGAGAAAACATATCTTCTTGCGCGGAAGAAAATGGAAATTGGATCTCCCTTGACAGAGAATTGAATATGAGATGGTAGTATTGTAATGGTATTCTTTAAGGTAAACAATGCACGATCGCGATTTGATTCACTCATGTCTAGTGTGCTCAAACCCAAATGGTAAGAGTCACAATAGTTTGGTTTCATAAGGTTGCCACGCAAGTAGCATAAGCAGAAGTAAAATTATTTGATCTCACTACTTTAAGATATTTGCAATCCTTTGGGGTGAGAATGCCTTGGAGTTTCAAGGTGTGTTGACATCCCCATTAGGCCATTACTAGGCTTGTAGTAATATTGGCTAGGATAATAATTTGGACATACTTGTGTGAATTTTAAATGTTTATTTAATTATATTCAATATTTCTCTGTCATGATCGGTATATACTTTTGTCTTGCATTGCATTGAAGCGGTACAAGTTATAATGCTGGCTTTGTTGCTTCAACAACTTCACTAAGTTGCAAGTCTAAACTTCTCCTGTGAAAAAAACTATAAATTGTATTCTTATGTTTGATGGGGACTTATGCAACTTCATATTCTTATGAATGAAAGCAACTTTTTTGTTAAGGCTTATCAGGGTCATTAAGTATATCAATTTCAATCATTTGTTAGCAAACAATACAATAAAAAAGCTGGAACATTGTTATAATGTCATTCAATCTGCTTCTTACAATGAAACAATTTTACCAACATGGAGTCATTTTCATACGTGAATGCATATATTACCAGCTACACATGCATTTGCAGATATTGAATACAAGATTGTGAATGCACACACACACTGCTGGTTACTAACATCTATAGGATATTTGTATGGACCACTACACTTGCAAGTTTATTTAATAAAAACCAATATGCTGCAAAAATACTCATACTTAAGTCAACAAATCTACAAACTAATATTTAATTCGAAAGACTTACGTGATCTTTTGAAGGGAAACAATCAATAGACGAGTGTATATTCAATCTGAAATTAACTGTTTCAAGCTTCATTGAAAGGAATTGAAAAAATTAAAAGCAAGTTAATTTTCTCCATGTAGATAATAAATTAATTAAAGGGTCATGTTAACTTGTGCCCTAAGGGCACAAGTTAAGGAGCTTAAAAAGGAAATTAAAAATAAATTTTATATTGAAAGTTTAACTTTTGCAACTTTTGAGACATTGAATGCACACGTTTCAAGAAAAACTTTCTACATTTGCCTTCTTAACTTATGCTCCAAGGGCACAAGTTAACATTTCCCTTAATTAAATCTTGAAGTCTAAACTCAAGAAAGATATAAAAACATAAGCATGTATCTCAACTTGGTGTTGCAGTGATTGAATATAATTGATTACCTCATCTAGCATGAGTGCTTTAACAATTACCTAAACAATAAAAAAAAAACATAGAAACATTTGTAATTCAATGCAAATGATAGAATACAAGTTAGAGGAAATTATTATGTTTGCTAACTTGTTACTTCCGGGGACTAAATCTTCTAGAATTTTCATTCTCTCACTAATCTTTTCTCTTCCTTCCTGTAATAACAGTAATAAGAAACACAATGTTGAAAAATAAATAAAAAATGTAAATATTAATAATAATCATGAAATTGTTAATATCTACTCTTTCAATGAGACTATGACTATCAGTGAATTATATTAAGATAGATAAAGTTTGTTAGAATTTATTTATTTAGCTACCCAATTGCTATGAGTTTGATGGATGAGGGTGAAAGTGAGATAGATAAAGACACACTCTATGAGGTTGGTTTGTGATCCATTCGGGCTTGGAGCGGGTGGTCTCATAATCAGGGATATGACAAAGAGTATTGTGTACTAAGGTAACAATGAATTAGTGGGTGCGTTTGATATGTTAAAAAATGAAGGATATAATATGAAAGTCTAGTTGTGCAGTGTTTGATAAATTTCTGTCCCTCATTAAACCACAACACAATTTGTTGTCTCACGTACAAGTTGCGTGATATACCAAAATAGCTCTTTGTCCACCAAAAATCATATAAGACCAAAAGTCATTCAATACCATAAAATTTGGCTTGTGTTGTTCTAACTTGCTTTATGCTGTTTTGTCTTGTGTTGTTATGTCTGGTACTTACTGTTTAGCAAATCAAATGCAGAGAATTACCAAAACTCTTCATGTCACAGTTCAATTAAAAAAAGGATGTTCATCAAATTTGCAGGTATGCATTTTTTCTTCTTATTTTTATCAATGTCAATCAAGTCATTTTTCAATGTAAATAATCACATCTTTAAATTATGTTAACTATCTAAGTTGTTATCAATTTTTAATGTTGAATTTATTTCTCAAAATAACTCAATTATTTCAAAAAAATAGTATAAACTTAGTTATTATTCAATATATCTTATAACAAGTTGAGTTTCAATTGATATTATTATATTAAGGTTTTGTTTGACATAACCTTTGTTATCTGAATAGTTTGACATACACGACTAACAAGGTTGACTTTTAAAAAATAAGTGTTTAGTGTACACCTCATGAGGATGCATACATGAATATGAATACTCTTTTTCATTTTTCTCTCATTCTCTCTCTCATAATTATCTCTCTCTCTTAACCCCACTTCCCCTCTTTATTAAAAATGAAAAATATAATCAAGAGATAGATACAAAGTGATAACATGGGGTGAGAGAATCCAATTAAGTGTATACATACTAAACTGAAGAGAGAGATACGAGTGATGTGTTAGGAAGAGAGAGATAGAGACGAAACGAGGTGTTGAAGTTATGCATAAAAAAGTGGAATGTTCTATCATGATCTAATAGTAAGACGGTGTAATATCATATCCAAGATCGGTTGGGCCATATGTTGTCAAATTAAATGAGATAATACTTCGAAATTAGTTTATGTATAAGTGGCGGACAATCGAATGGGGAGTCATGTCGCAACAATAAAGTTGTTGTCGTGTCACTGAAAGGTCGCGAGTTTAAGACCTAGAAACAACATTTTGCGTAAGAAATAGAGTAAGACGATGTACAATACACCAAAATGGTGGGACCTCTTCCCAGATCCTATGCATGCAAGAGCTTTAGTGCACCAGGCTATAAGTGGGGGACAATCCACATCTTACTAGGGGTAGACAACGGGCGGGCTCAGGCCCAATAGCTCAACCTAACTGAACTCGCGGGTGAAGACATTATCTAAAGACTAAGTTTGATATGTTCGATTTCGAAGGGGTCATGAGTTAGCGGGTCATGTAATACAGGGTTTTCCCAAACAAGAAAAGCAAAACTACTACAATCCTTTATTATATGCGGGCGGGTTTGGTTACCCGCGATTTACAACTCTCTACCCGAACCCGCCCGAAACAACCTAGTTCAAACTGGAATTTAAAACTGATGGCCCGTAGCCCTTTGCATCCCCCCGTTTCACTCAATTTTTCCGTTTTTTTTTCGAGGTTGACCAAGTCTTAGGTTTTGTCCAACCTTACATCTTAGAGATTTCAATTACTTACTTTTTGTATGAGTTTGATTTGTTGCTTGAGTTTGATGAATTTTGACGGATGCCGATTTGTTTAAAAACCTGTAGTTTAAAAATCTATATGTTATAAAAAATAAAAATAGATTTTAATAAAGGCTGGAATTATTAATTAATTCTAAAACCCTAAAATGTTGGCGTCGTACTGCTGAACTGCCTGAACCCACTTGAGGTTTTCCTCATTACATTGATTTCTTCTCTTTCGGATTTTCCTTCTCCTCTCTCCTCTAATTTGATATAATTTTTCAAAGAATTCATCAATGGCTTATAGACGCTGCCTCTTACAAAGAGGAAAAAACCTCATAGATCGAAGATGCAACCCTTCTTTCACCTACGTTCTCCATAGCGACGATGAAGGTAAACAACAACGGGACCATCCAGATTCAGCAAGAAGAATCAGCAATAGCTTTACCCAAACAAGGTCCTTTGGATTTGGAAACTCTCTTAATGGATCAATTGGGGTTTTCTCTTCTTCTCCATCCGCATTCGCTGGATATAATAATTTCTGTAGAAATATGTCCACGACGCCGGATCAGGGTTTCGATAAGATCACCGAATTGACTACTGATGTAGCTCATGTTCTCTCCGACACGGCCGTCGATGCTGTATCTTCTCAGGCTGCTCCCGTTGTCAGTGAAGTTGCCATTGCTGCTGCTGATTCATTTTTGCCTGTTCAAGTCTTGCAGTATTTCATTGATGCTGTTCATACCTACACTGGCCTTAACTGGTCAGTCATTCACTCATTTATCACTTCTTGTTTGTGTCCGCCAGGGCTTTTTACCTTATTGCTCCTCCTTTGTATCAGGTGGTCGGCCATAATTGTAACAACTCTCTTGATTCGAACCGCAACTGTCCCACTCTTAATAAATCAACTCAAGACTACTTCTAAGCTTACTGTATGTTCTGCTGCTGCTTTGCTTTCACACCTCCTTCTCCTTTTCATACCTGTTTCTTGCTTTCATGCCTGTTGCATTGCAGATCATGAGGCCTCGCTTGGAAGAGTTAAAGGCAGAGATGGATGGGAAGGTAATGCTGCTCTACTTCATCCATTCATTTTTTAATACCATTCATAGCAGATACAATGCTTTGCTATTATATTGTTCTGTATGTAAGTTAAGAAGCATGAGCCTTATATCTTCAAGTTTTAGTATGTAAGATCGGCGATGTTGTATGGGATAGAGTGTTGGGCGGTAAAGAATCAACATGAAAATAAATTAAGCGTAGCAGAGATGAGATGTTGCGTTGGATGTGTGGTAAGACTAGGCAAGATAGAATTAGAAATGACAACATTAGATGGAGAGAGAGTTGGGGTATCACCTATAGTAGAAAAGATGGTAGAAACTATACTTAGGTGGTTTGGGCATGTAAAGAGAAGACATGTGGACGATGTAGTAAGGATAGTAGATCATATGGAGGGGAGGCAAATCGCTAGAGCTAGGGGAAGACCTAAAAAAACTATCAAGAAGGATTTAGCGATCAATTAGTTGGAGAAAGACATGGTTTTTGATAAAACACTATGACGTTGTTTGATTCATGTAGCCGACCCCACTTAATAGGATAAGGCTTGTTTATTGTTGTTTTTAGTTCACCAGTGAAGTGTCTTGCCTGATTAAAAAAGCTTTAGCTCGAGGGAGCTTTAGTATATATAAAGTATATCAAAAAATCATTGATATTATTTTAGAGTATCTTGGTTTATCTTTTATGATCATTTTCTAATCTCGTCTATTCGAGTATTTTAAATTATCTCCTAGGTAGTATCAGTTTAATATTACTGTTTATTATTGTGATTTGTTTATTATTTTCGTATTTATTTAGGATTAGGAGTCATATATCCATATAATTAGGAATCAGTGTTTAATCTGTTGAATCATTTTAATATCCAGTTATTATAAATAATCTGAAGCTCTTATTATATATCTCCTCCTTTTTATCTAAAATGAACAACTCCGACAGAAACCATCAAAAATATTTTCATTTTAAATAAGTGATTTTTCGATGAAATAATCTAACAAACTGGTTCTTTGACATATTGGAGAAACGTATTTAAGTTTTTTATTTTCTTACATGCATGTTATATGTAATTATATCAAAGACAATTTCTCTCTAATCACAATAAGATCCATTTTTCAGTCATTTGATCCCCAGGCTGTTGCTGAAGGTCAGGAGAAAATGAAAGAGCTATTCAAAGAGTAAGCCATTTCATTATTTATTCAATGCACAACTGCTAATAGTCAAGTTCAATCTCCAAGTTTAGTGTAATTACTGCATTCAGCGATACAATGTATCAGCGGAGTAATCTTTGTGGTGACTTGAGATGGCCATAACTTAAATCATAACATTCAATGTTCATTGTCACTACTTATTTTTTGAAACGGCCAATTAATGTCAGTAATTAGTTGTTATGTTAATATTTTATCTTTCATTGGGTTTGAACCCGGGTCCTCCAACTCCTTTAACTCTTAGCTCAAACTAGTTGAACTACTCAACCTCCACCCCTCTCCTGTTCAGCGTCACTACTATTTTGCCACATTTTGATTATGCTGTTTTCATTATATTGAAAATGGTGCTTTCTGTAAACAATCAAATGAATTAGATATTTTAATATTTCTTTTGGCTAGACGTGTGATCTATATAGTTGATTGAAGGTTTGTTATGATTAATATATAAGAAATATGATGATTGATTTGTGGCTCTAAGGAACCTTTATTTTAAGTATTAAATCAAATATCATGGGTTTTTTGTTTCACTAGATTTCCTTTTCTTTTGCTGGTTTCATTAATGCAGATATGGCGTGACTCCTTTTTCGCCATTGAAGGGACTCCTTATTCAAGGTCCTGTCTTCATTAGTTTTTTTCTTGCGGTAAGCTAACTTTGCCTTGATATTCCCCCTACCTGTAGAAGTCTGAGGAGCCTTTAAATTCGTTTCTGCCGATTCACAATTTTATTTTATTTTCTTTGGTGGTAGATAACAAACATGGCTGAAAAAATGCCATCATTCAAGCATGGTGGAGCTTTCTGGTTTACTGATCTCACAACTCCAGATGCCTCATACATTTTTCCAGTTTTGACTGCATTGTCATTCTTAGTAGTAGTAGAGGTGAGCACTTCATTTTCTGAAAACCTTTTTTTCTCTACTATCTTTCTAGTTTGTCCTTCTGAGTTCTCGTATGAAAGTTTGTGTGGTCTTGCATTATATTTTTGAATTTTATTTAGTGTTTGCCAATATCAGCCACTTCATATGACAAGAGAACAGTTTAAAATTGAGATGACAAGAGTGGTCTTATAATATCTGTTATATTTTGATTTCCCATTAAGATCAATTGGTTTTATATTCTTCTTCAGTGTAATATGCAAGAAGGAATGGAAGGAAATCCTATGGGTGACACCATGAAAAAATTCTCGAGGGTTCTTGCTTTTCTTTCAGTTCCTTTCACCATGAGTTTTCCAAAGGTAAACTTCCCTAACTGGGCCTTCTTTTTGTCTTGAAAGGACATGTTACGATGGTAAGCTCTTTGAGGCTATGTGATTTGACTAGCAGCTTTGTAAGTATAATGACATCCATAAAATAATAATCAGCTCTGTGTTGTGTATATTTAACGCATGTAAACTAGATTAGGCATGCAAAGCTGAAAATATTGTATGTATTTACCTCTACTGACCTAGCAGTATCAGGGTGATATCATAACTGTGTTGTGTATATTTAACGCATGTAAACTAGATTAGGCATGCAAAGCTGAAAATATTGTATGTATTTTTACCTCTACTGACCTAGCAGTATCAGGGTGATATCATAATTAAGCACTGGAGAAAATTTAAAGAGCAAAACACAATCACAGGGGTTGTCTAGGATTCAAGAGACCTAGTTCTCTCCCATCCTATGAAGCACGGACACAGACATGGACACCCGATAAAATTTTGAGAAAATGACATAATTTAATGTAATCACAAGTGTTGGTGTCGGACATCAGGACACAGCTTCAATCAGAAGTGTCGGTGCAATAGAGCTCCCATCAATTCCCCTTCCACAAGTTTACACTTCCCTAATTGCTTCCACTTAACTCAATTGCCCCATACTACACTCCTTCCTTTCCTAAAGTTCAACCTTAGGTCTTTGGTCATCTGACATGTATATTATATCAGAGGTAAGTTTGTATGGAAAAATGATATATTTTTTATCATGATGTGTTTAACTTTTATTTCGAAGGATTAAGTTGAGACAGAATGGTATATGTTTAACTTGTTTAGCCTCCTTATCACTCCGCTCCTTAACTCCTCCACCCCAATCACCCAACCAATTTTTATATCCCCTTCAATTTTTTAAACTTGTTGGGAAACCTGGAGAATGTTATCTACTGACTTGAAACACAATAACATTCTATTCCAGTGAGGAAACTTCGGCTTTGTTTGCGAGTTTGGAGGGGAAGGCTTAGGAGAAAAGGAATGAGCAAGTGGAAGAAATAGAGGAAAATGGAAGGGGAGGGCTTTGGGGGGGTTAACTTTTCTTCATAATACAAAACCCTCTTCATTTGGGGAACTCAAAAATTGTATTAAAGGAGGGTTTGTATGGATTTTTCACATTTAATCTATGTTGTTATAATAGTTTTAAAGTTAAAAATATAGTAATCATATGCATTAATTTATCATTCTCTAAAAAACCACTCTTTTAAAAAATTTGAAAGATTTTTCCATTTTCCCTCATATTTTCCACCCCTCCAAACCTTCCCTTCCTCTCCCCTCCAAACTCCCAAACAAAGCCTTAGGGTCTGTTTTGGAGGGGAAGGCTTTGGAGGGCTAAGTATATACCTTGATATATATTTAGGGGGCCAAAATTGCAACATTTGCAAAATTACAGTTTTGGCCCCCCAGTCAATAGCGATCACTTTGAGCAACATTCCCACGTGTGCGTTGACTGAGTCAAAATTGGCCTGGGGGGCCAAAACTGCAAAAGGGGCTAAACATAGGGGGCTCAAAAGTAGTTATTTTTATTAGGGGGCCAAAATCACAACATTTGGATACTTAGGGGGCCAAAACCGTAATTAAGCCTATTTAATAAAAACTTAAAAAAACATCATGATTAATGATCATATAATAGTTCATTCACACTTAATTGATTTAAAAAATCATTTTGTAGTGTCTGTAATTTAAAAAAGAAAAGTAAGTCCACCCCCCCCCCTCTAAACCCTCCATCCAAACATACTTAGGAAATTGCTTTTGATTATCCATTTTCATTACACACCATAAATTAAATTGACATGTAAAGGATTTAATGGTGTTTGGTTAATTAAGAAAAGGAGTGCTTGCCGATTTATTCTAACCACTGCTGCTTTTATTTGTCATTCTATGTAGTTTAACTCGTGTTTATGTATAACTTTGCAGGCAATATTTTGTTACTGGGTTACATCGAATTTGTTTTCGCTGACATATGGAATGGGTAAGGAACTTCAAAATTTTCATTTGTAACATCACATTGTCATTTTGAAATTTTGATTTGTTTTCAGAAAATGCATATCGCCTAGGGCATTGATTCTGCCATTCATTATTGCTTTGAGTATATGATAGATTGTATAATGCAAGTAATTGGAGAATCCATTGCTCCTGCATCTTGTTATTCTTGTCAAGTGTTCACTTGTATATGCATGCCGATCCAGATCTGTCTGAGACGAACTTGCATTCAAACTTACAGTCTTGCACTCCTAGTTTTAAACATATAAATGAAATTTAGCGCACCTCACAGTTATTAACTTCATGTGTGACTGCTGTTACCAAGTAATCACCCCCTATATTGGAAATGCGATTGTTTTATAAGCTTTGCCAAGATTGCATAGTGCATAGTTGCAATCAGTATTTTATTCTATTCAAAAACGTAAAATCTATCTCTTTAGTATAATTACTTATTCTCAACCATGGGACTTATTAGAGCACTTCTGCCTACTCCTTGAGTCAATACTTATGATATTTATCTCTTTAGTATAATATTTTGTTTGGAAGATATTCTCATAGTCATGTAGTAATGTGGCCTAAATATTGTTGATGTCATTGGTGAGACTTGAGTTAGGGGACTAAAGTTTTGTGTATAAAAAAGGATTATACTTCTTCCTTTATACTTCTCCAAAGATAAGTGTTGTCATTTGTTGTGTCACAGAAATTCAACCTATATTTAGTCCTGCAATCATAGATAATGACATCAAAATTGTCCATATGTTCGTACTTTGAGGTTGAGGAATTCAATCGATGTCTTTTTTGATTGAGAAACTTTGTGGATGTCAATTTTTTTGGATGGCCGAATTGATGTCTTTCATAGATAATGATTATAATTTCCCTTGTACCGAGCTCTCCAAGGGTGCTTGTTCCCCCTCATTCCTTGGTATTGCAAGTCTTTCTGAAATCTTTTGGGGATTGAAATGGGTTACTCTAGGAAATACCGGAATGAAATGAAATCAATTGTTTCTTAGTGAAACCTAAAATTGAAGATGTGTTTCATGTATGGCTAAGTTTCTTATAATTTATTTTATGCATTAAATGGACGTCGGTTTCTATTTTAAACTGTTTAGTACTCCCTTTGCTTGAACTTATGTCACTTTGACAACTATATGCAAATTAAGAAATGTAAATTTTTTATGAGAAAGAGAAATTATGAGTAACTTTACAAAATTATCTTTCATTAATGGTATGGGAAATATAAATTACTAGAATTGGAAAAGGAGAGTAATTTTTTTTGGTTACAAAAAGGAGAGTAATTAATAGCAAGGGGTATAATAAAAAAACATTAATGTTTATTGGTATTGTGAAATGACATGTAAAAAGGGATAACTTTTTTTGGTAGAATAACATAATTTGGGATGGTGGGATTACAAAACATGAGTGAACTCTTGTATTTTGATTTTCTTGATTTTTTTCTGATCCTTGTATGCTCTTTTATTTCCAATTTTGCAGTGCTTAAAGTTCCTGGTGTAAAGAAAACTTTGGGTGTTCCTGATTTACCTCCTCCAGACCCCACCAGATCTCCGCCAGCTCCCTTCTCTATACTTGAAGAAATAAAAAAAGCTGCGTCGGCCGCGAAGGCTGCATCAGCCGCGAATGCTGCATCAGCTGCTAATGGTCAAACATCATTGCCTGTTGAATCATCAAAACAACCAACTAAGAAAATATCTTCTTCCTCTTCTTCTTCTGCTGCTGTTATTAGTCAAAGGCTTAAAAGCTTAGAGAAACAAGTAAAAGGAAGAAAGAAAAACAAGAAGTGATTAAGTTTTTACTAGTTCCTTAATTATGCCATTTAACATGTGTAGCAAATATGCTTAGATTTTTGTCATATTGTTATTATCCTTGGATGGAGTGGAAATTAGGGGTTTCATTAAGATAGGGAGGAGAGAATAATTTTTTTTCCAAAGGCTTATGATCGATTTTGCTGAGGAAGCTAAAGCTTTTGGTTAACCATGGTATACATTTATTTATTTTTATTTATGGTATATATGGACATGAAGGACTTAAAACCCTGGGATACAAGCATAATAATTTATTTGTGTATGCCCAACATTATAATGATATAGATTTCTTATCCTCTTGTTATTATTATCCAATTACCCTCGCAAAGTTTCCCCAGCACACGTACTCATTTCTTTATCTTACGTATTATGGCATTTTGATCTTTTAGAAAATGAAGTACATGTTGAACAACTCCAGTTGTATTATGTTTGATTTGTAAAACTGTTTATGTGACGTGAAAAACTGGAGGTAAGAGACAGTACAAAAACAAAGTTTGTTGTCCCTCACTAAACCACATCACACCTTGTTGTCTCACGTACAAGTTATCTAAAATACAAAAATAGCTTTAGAAAATGAAATACATGGCTGAACAACTTCAGTTGTATTATGTTTGATTTGTAAAACTGTTTATGTGATATGAAAAACTGGAGGCAAGAGACGGTACAAAAACAAAATTTGTTGTCCCTCACTAAACCACATCACACCTTGTTGTCCTACGTACAAGTTATCTAAAAATACAAAAATAGCTTTTTGTCCACCAAAATTTGTATAAGATCAAAAATTATTCAATATCATATGAGTTTGTCCTGTACTGTTGTGTTGTTCTGTCCAATACATCCTGTTTAGCACATCAAACACACTATGTTTTTTTTACTCATGAAATTTGGTACCAACAAGTTTTTTGGTGAAATTTGGTGAAATGTACACTACTTTCTAAGATTTTTTGAAGAGCACTGATGTTGAATTCAATATTTGGCAAGAAAATGAAGAAGGTGTGAATTATACATCTGGTCAATATTATAAACAAAACATTCATTTTTATGCTTATCGGATAATTGATGTATCTGGTCTATAGATCAAATGCATCATTAATTCAATAAATCTAGAATTAATTTTTTTAATTATAATAGTGACCAGAAGGTATAAACGAGACCAATTTTGTCTTGCCTCATTATTTCATGAAAATGTTCTTCGTAACATAACAATTTTTGTTTTCATCCTTGTCACTTACTTGCCAATATTGTTGTAGTTGAAATATGTTGTAGTGAACAGAGGATCTTACGGAAGATGGATTTGAATTTTATATATGAACTTTTTATCTAATCTGTATTAGTCTTGCATCATGTACAATGATGCTTTCTACCATCACATCAATAAATCACATCATATTACATTTGATTTGATGTAAGATCTATTAATCAAATTGTGAAAACAAGCTATTTGTCTCACCTTTTAAACATAAAATTGGTCATATATATGACAGTAGCAAGACACACATGCTCAGTACATGGGTATAAAATTAGCATAAACATCTCACGTTACATGGGCATGGGACTTCCATAATGGGAGTGACATTAAGGCAGTAAATAAAAAATGACCAGCCAACTTAGATCTAAAGCCACCCAAATCAGGTTATAGTGATTTAAGGGGTATATGAAGTCGCATCATATTATTAGCACTAGTGATGGCAGCTTAGATCTAGAGCAACACAAATCAAGTTATTCAGATTTAAGGAGTACATGGACTCACAACATATCAATATCACTAATTCTATAAATTGAATAAATCCCTTCATATTGAAAAAGAAATTCTACAAATCATAATAAACCCATTTTCTATTTTATGTATGGAATATATATCATAGAGGAGAATAATTGCTAACATTTGCCTTTTTTTTTTTTTTGG
>Ga0228710_1008282_pt1 | contig 14977 bp, 12 predicted proteins | sample MedpolnodulmetaG_FD_177995 | JGI IMG/M metagenome (GOLD analysis project Ga0228710, IMG submission 177995) | Root nodule microbial communities from Medicago polymorpha collected in Santa Monica, California, United States - pink nodules | ecosystem: Host-associated > Plants > Roots > Nodule...
TACCCTCAATATCCTAGAAACTTACCCTGATCTCAAGCATTCAACATCCTAAAAATAGTAAAGAAACAATATTAAAATAAATAAATAATACTAGAAATTTACTCAACTAGCGTAACTATGTCCTTCATTAATCTTACCCGCAGCATAAGAGATGCATGTGTTAAATCATTTTGGTACTAAAGGACCATCATCGGATCAAGAGAATTTTTTGTTACCATGATATTGGTATGAAGTTTCTACTGTTGTTTAACAAGGATTAGTCTTCATCGGATAATTTGTTGACCACGTAAGGTGGGTTCTCCCTCTCAGCAGAATTTTGTTAATACATATGAGACATAAATCAAACCCCTGATCACATGCTTAAGGGGTCTAAATTCCTTACTACTTGGACCAATTCATTGTTGGTTAATATGATCAAGAGATTTATCTGACTTTCACAATAGTGGGGTCAACAATTTGGATCAAATCGATTTAAGGGTCGATGATCCCATTTTTTTTATGAATCTATACAAAGAGAAATCAGTAAAAATTTAATCAAAAGGAATTTTTTTTAAGTAGTCAAACGGTTAAACTCGGTGTCATTTCTAATTAAACAACAATTGTTTTGGATTATAATTATTGAACAAATAGAATCCCACTAAAAAAAATTTAACAAATAGAAGGTTCGTTATTGGTTCGGGTGATTTTGTTTTGAAGGAAAAATTTATAAGGTTGAAGTGTTGTCTTTGTGATATTTTTTTTTAACAAAAAAAAGCAAAAATATCCATGAAAGGATTTTAGACATTAAAGGGGAAGAGACTAGTTTATCTATAGAGGATCAAGTTCAAATAAAAGAGTTGGTGCATCTAATTTTCTCTATGTTGTAGCCTTCAATGACCAAGATCGCCTTCTCTATGATTGAAAGAATGTCATGCAAATACAAAATTCTTTCATGATTTGGTTAAAAGCATGAATAGTAATAATGCTATCTTATAGGACAAGGGTGGAAGGGGTGGAAGAAGTTAAATTTGAGGTCTTTAATCGTTTTAATAGCACTTTGAGAAGAGGAATTTGTGTCTGTCTTTGTTATCCTCAACGCCTATACAAAGTTTATCAAATGAAAATAAAGTTTTATTAACTCAACAGTTCTCTTGGAAAAAAATTAAACAGGAAATTTGGGATTGTGACAACTTCAAGAGCCCATGAAGAGATGGTGTAACTTTTGGATTTTTAAAATAATTTTGGAAAATAATTAAGAGTAAATTACACTCCCCTCCCCTTAAAGATGCATGAATTACACTCCCCTCCCTTGAAAAGTGAAATTTATACTCTCCTCCCTTATAAGATGCTTGAATTACAATCCCCTCCCTTAATAATTAGATATGCACTACACTTTAATCTATTTTAACATAAATAAATATTTTTATGATATATATTAATTTTGAACCACCATTTAAGAAAAATTAATTCATTTATTTATAATTTAAATGTCAATGATAATTAAATTTAAATATTTTTCTATTGATTTTATATTTTAGAGTATAAAATTATCTTTTAAATAACCATGCTTTATTGTCTTTAGTAATTTTTCACATATTTTAATTTTATTTTGGATTGTTTCATATTTTATAATAGGGTTTATAACTACATGTTAATGAAATTGTGAATAAAAAATAGCGAAAAATATGTATTCAATTTTTTATTATATTAAAATAGACCCACAATACTATTTTTTTCGAAGTGTGTTAAATTTTTTTTTTTTTGTTAGATTATTCGAAAAAAATATTGAGGGAGTAAAGTGTAGATTTTAACATAAGAGGGAAGGGGAATGCAATTCAAGCTTCTCTTAAGGGAGGGGAGTGTATATTTTAACATAAGAGGGGAGAGGAGTGTAATTCAAGCATCTTTGAGAGGAGGGGAGTGTAATTTTCTGAATAATTAAAGGAGATTTCAAGAATTTTCATGCTAATGGAAGATTGGTGTGTGGGCTGAATAATACTTTCATATCTTTGTTTTGAAGAAGATTAATCCTCAATCTTTGTGAGATTTTAGACCTATATCTTTGGTTAATTGTGTTTATAAGATTCTTTCAAAATGCTTGGTAAATAGATTAAAAAAATATTATTGGTAAGGTGGTGTTGCCAACTCATTCAACTTTTGTGAAAGGAAGGCAAATTCTAGACGGGGTTTTGATTGCAATTGAGGTTATATGAAGCTAAGAAGAAGAAAGGTGATTTGATTATGCTCAAAGTTGATTTTGAAAATGCTTATGAGAAGGATGGACTTTCTTTTAAGCCGAAGTGTTGGATATCTAAATGTGTGAGTACAACCATGACATATGTTCTTGTAAACGGCAGATCAAGTAAATTTTTTATGGGTTGTGAGTTAAGACATGGGGATTCTCTATCCCCTTTCTTATTTTTCATTGCAATTGAAGGGTTTAACTCGATATTTTCTTTCTTTCAAAAAAAAAACTCGTTATTTTCTTAAAATTGAATCTTTTTTAAATCTTTTTTGTGAGGTGGGAGTGAAGAGGCTCGCAAAATTCATTAGGTCTGTTGGGACAAAGTGTGTTTACCAAAGAGAAGGGAGGTTCATGCGTGAGGAATTTAAAAGTTTTTAATTTAGCTCTTTTACCGTATACAAGGAAAGAAAGTGAATAAATGCTTCTATGAAATTTGGTTGGCTTGGATTTGATCAATTTAGAAATTGGAAGTATCATAATTATTTGGTGTTTGACAATCAAGATTGCTTAACTCATTCACCTTGGATATGATTAAACATCACGTTTGGTCTTGGATCAAATTCAAAGCTAAATATTTTTCGTATGTTTGGTTCCACTTTTAGCTGAATCAATGAACACATAACTAAGATAAAGAAAAAAACCAACAGACATCGCACAAAATGACAAACAAACACAAGGATGCATAAGACGGCGAAACTTTAAAAAAACACAAAAAAGAATAAACAAATATATGTGGATAACCCCTTATTTAAGTAAAAAAAGAGAAAGAAAAAAGCGGTGTTGAGAAGTGATTTCAAAACAAAAACCACGCCCTACAATAGAAGAATGAAAAAAGAGAAAAGTTTAGAGAAGGTGGGAGCCGGAGAAAAATTCACTAAAGAATATATGATAGAGTAAAAAACTCATATTACCACTAAATAAATAAATAAAATTAACTCATCGTACAATAATCAGTTGAAATGTTTCCTGCAATCAATTAGTGTACTTATTAAACAATACTGCACTGCCTAATACCATGTTCAATGATGGTGAATGATGGTGTTGAAAGCAAGATTCAACACTTGGATGCAATGCAATAGTGTGTTGAATTGGAGGAGAGAGGAGTTGAATTGGTTAAACTGTGTTTAATTCTGCCATGTGGGACCCGTAGCTGCCATGTGGCAAATTCTGATTGGTTGTTTGGATTTTTCTCATCTTAATAATTTGAACTCAATTATTTCATTGCAAATTTTTTTTTTATTTCTTTTTTACCAAAATTCATGCTTTTTTTTTGTCTATAAATAGATACTTAATTCATTTGATTTGGACACAGAAAAAAAAAACCAAATTTTTCACTATCTTAATCTTATTATTATCTTTCTATTAGCTTTTCTTTTGAAGTTTTAAACTTCTTTTTAGTGAAATTGATCCCAATCATAATCATTTCAACACTCATAATTCTTCTAATTACCCATTTAGCTACCAAAATTCCAACAATTATCAAAATAAATTATTTTAAGTTATTTGTGTGTCGTGTGTTTAGTTTATTGTATTGCATTTTAAATTAAGAAAATAAAAATAAATTATTTAAATAAATTTTGTTTTTACAAAAAACTAAAAAATAAATTGTTAAGTGTTTATTATTTTAATTTAATTATAATCGATAATTGTAATTTTATGTAATTATAAAAACAAAAATATAAAATTAAATAAGAATATGAAATAAAAAGTGGTGTGGTATAGTGTAAAATGAAAAACCATTGGAGAGAGCATTTGTTGAATGAGTGTTGAAATATTAGGTGAAAGAGAGAGAAAATGACGTGGAGTGTTAGGAATTCAAAAAATAAATGTTGAATGATTTTGCCATTGTAAATGGTCTAATGAGCTACCTAAGTGGATAACCACACAATTAATAAAATAGTGCACGTCATTTTCACATTCCATAATATCATAACTGCCCCCAACCAAATACAGTGGTATTACTAATTAACCTTTCCTTTTAAAAAAATTCATGCCACTTGAAAACCCACACACTTTCAAGGTCGAGGTTCAAACCTCAATCAGAGATTTAGTCTAATTTAAACAATTATTACTTGAAAACTCACACTTTAATTATCGCTTGTAGGTTGATTCGAGACTTGTGGATACTAACCAACTTTAATCAATATTAATTAAAATTTAAAAATACTCCCTCCGTTTTTAAATATAAGTAAAATTGATTTTTTAGATTCATTCATTTAATAATGTATGTAGTGGACCACATACATCATTAAATAACCACATACATCATTAAATGAATCAACCTAAAAAATCAATTATATTTAAAGATGGTGGAAGTAAAAGTTAGGCCATTCCACAAAAGGACAAAATAGCATGCCCGAAATCTAGGAGTACCGTTTCTTTACTGGTTTTTGGAACAGGAGGCACTTAAGTTTTACTGTCAAGAAACATGAGTATATAAGACAAATAAGTGAATAATAACGACCTTACCGGAAAACGGAGACACCGGAGTAGTAGAACCGGCGGGAGAAGCCAGAGGCGATCCACTTTCGTACCCTGGCGGTTTCACGATCATGATGCTACGTGTTACTCTCGTCGTTTGCTCCGACGATTCCTCACCGTACGATCTTACGCTTCCCGCCTCCATTTCTGATCAATCAATTTCCTTAACCGTTAGCATATTTTTTAAAATTTTCTTACAAATAAAAAACAAAAAAAAAAAAAAAAAAACATCTTTGAGCTTTTCATATGCAGGAACTTCTTCTACCAAAATAAAACATGCAAGAACTTCAAGAATCAAGATAGATTTAAATTATATCATATATGAATCGATTTCGATAATTTCGAACTCCAAGCTTTATAACTGTGTCTTGCGCTTCAGATCTAACCTAGAACATGATTCGATATTCAATTTGAAGGTTAATCAAATTAACGGATATATTATAGTTATAATAGTGATGATGACGATGCTTATAATAATTCAGTTAAATTTTAGTGATAACAGTTGTGGTTTTGGTGATTCGTTTAACGATCATCGAAAAATTATAAACGAGAAATTAAGGTGGCAGAGTACAGCGGCGTACCCTTGCCGGAGTTAGATCGGGCGGCGAAGGTGTTATGCTTCCGAAGCTTGCCGAGACCGTTCTCCGGCCGAGGGCCGGCGACGGTGTCGTCCCACAACTGGTCGAGAAGGCCCATAAATGAATCAGGCGTATTTTAGCAGACGCGGCGTATCTGCGATCCCAATGACCAGATTCCGGTGTAAGAGATACTACTGGGACTCATTCATCTCTTATTTAACGAAGATTTGGCGTTAAAGGTCGAACAACTTTGTGGGGTCCATATGGATCTCTACCGTCCGCTGCAAACAAAGTTGGATGGAGCTACTGACGTGGCCACTTGGATATGTTTTCACGTTGATAAGGATGGCCTTTCACATGGGCCTAAACAACTTCGACTTTCCAAGTGCTAGTTTAGCTTCTTAATTACTCCCTTCGTGTCCCTTAATACACAATACTGTATATCTTTCATTTTACATTTTTATTAATAAAAAGTTGGTGGTGCAGTTAATTTACTGCTCCGTCTTTTATTAGATATTAGATATCACATTTAAGTTTTATATGAGTTTTAAAAAATAATTATTAATAATGTGGTATTGGCTTGGAATCTGGGAGTGTGCTCCTCCTCAAGATCTTAGGTTCGATTCTCTCTGGTGCTAATTTGAAGGGGTTAGTTTATCTTCTTCAAAAAAAAAAAATATTAATAATGTTGAGGAGGCGTGCCAAAAAAAAAATTAAAAAATAAATAAATATGTGTCATGAGGCGTGCCAAAATGCAAGGAGATCGCAGCAAGCAAATCCAAAACAAATTATAAGTAGTGAAATAAGCAAGAGGTCTAAAAGAAGCGATAAACTGGTTTGATATTTTACGTTTTATTTTAGTGTCTATTGAACTTGACCGCAAGCAAGTGGTGAAAGACATCTCTAGCAACTTCAACACCAATTCCATGTACGACGCTATTCTGAACACTTGCAAAGCCTTACTTATGAATCATAAAAACTTTAAGATAAGTTTCATTAGGAGACAAACAAATAATGTTGCCCACTTATTAGCTAGAGCGTCGTTATCTTATGCTAGTTCCCAAGTTCATGATTATACGTCATCTTGTATTGAAACTACTATTACTAATGAAATGAATTGAATTTGTTTCAGTGAAAAAAAATAGTAAAACAGTTATAAATGATTGAAATGCGATAAATAAAGGTATGTTAGTGGAAATGAATAATAAGGGTTGTATGAATCGTAAAAGAGACACATAATTTCAGACAAAGAAAATTATAAAAAAGACGCATAATTTGAGACGGATGGAGTATATATGAATATCTCAAAAATGTCATTTGAATCTATGTGTAGTAAATTTTGACTTTTTAGTAGTTTAAAAAAGGCTAAAATATGGTTTTGCTCCCTGCAAATATGCTTCGTTTTGGTTTTAGTCCCTGTAAATATTTTTTGTTGTTTTTGGTCCCTGCAAAATATTTTGTTTTTGAAAATAGGGACTATTTTCAAAAGTAAACTATTTTGCAGGGACCTTTTCAAAAATCAAAAGATTTTGCAGGGACTATTTTTCTAATAGATGGGTTCAGCCATCATGTGCCACGTGTGAAAATCATCACAAAAATGGGGTCAGGGACCAAAACCAAAACAAGGCATATTTGCAGGGGCCAAAAACAACACAAAAAAATACAGGGACTAAAACCAAAACGAGACATATTTGCAGGGACCAAAACCATATTTTAACCTTTAAAAAAAAACTTATATTGAAGGTTGGGATTTTAGTCAAATGATTTTTTATATATAAGGACAGATGATATTTTGGGGGGTTATTAATACAGTCTTATAGTTTCAGAGTAGTTCTTCTTTTTGGTTTTGTCCATGGAGCTCATTGGGATACATAGGTTCGATTGTTCCATATATTGATATCAATGATTTGCACTTGATTGTTAATGATGTTCTTTCTTCAAGTGGTCCTCATGCTCAGGTTTCGTACAGTCATCTTCCCTCGGAGGCCTCAAATTTTATCAACAACGTGAGCATCAAGTTAAACCCCTCTTTAGACGATGCTTTTATTTGGGCATCAAACAAAAATGGTGTCTACACTACTAAAAGTGGCTAGCCTGACTGCTTTCCCATGCTAACGCAGCTACAAATGCTTAACTCTCTGCCACGAGTCAAGATCCTCTCCATTTTGTACCTTCTCCATTTCTTCCATTTGGAGAGATATATACTCAATTTTTTTTGAAAAAAGTAAAAAATAATTAAAGATGGTGGGACCCACTTGGTTGTAGGACCCACTATCTATTTTACGTGTCTATCTCTCTCCAAATTGTATACTCCATTTATTTTATCAAATGGAGAGGATTCTAACCCCTCTGCCACTTGGTCTTGGATTTGAAAATTAAAATTACCAGAAAAGCTTAAATTCCTTTTTTGGTTGGTGTACCATAATTCTCTTCCCACTCTCTTTTTGCTCAACAACATGAATATGGCCTCTTTGACTCTTTGTTCTCACTGTGGTTTTGAAGATGAGACTTTTCTCCATTGTGTCCGTGACTGCAATTTCTCTAAACCTATTTGGCACCACCTGGGTTTTCATGATGAGAATTTCTTTTCAGATATGGAGGTGAGCCACTGGTTAAAGGAGGGTTGCTTAGGTCATCAATCTTTCATTTTTGCGGCCACTGTTTTGCGGGCTTGGCGTCATTGAAATCTCAAGTGTCACATAACAAAGCCACGACCTCTCAGTCGCCTCTCCTACAACATTCACAGTATGGTAGACTCCTTTGATCTTTGTTTCGAAAATAATTCTCAAATTACTTAGGTTTACATATTCGTTAGATGGAATAATGATAATTATTCTTGTCCCATTATTAATGTCGTTGGTAGTTGCTTGGGTACACCCATGTGAGCTGGTTTTGGTGGAATTATCCGAAACAGTGCATGATACTATTTATCGGGTTTTTCTGGCTGCATCAATGTTTCTTTTAACATCCTGTATGCTGAGCTTTACGCTATCTACCAGGGCTTATTTTGACAAAAAGCTTCAATATACTTGAGCTTGTTTGTTATACCAACTCCTTGCATTGTATCAACCTCCTCAAGGGGCCTCTAATGAGTTACTGTGTTTATGTTATCTTGATTCAAGATGTTAAGGATTAAATTGGACAAAGTATTGTCATTGTTTGTCATACTCTTACAGAAGAAAATCACTATGCAGACTTCTTTGCTAAACTTGAAGCTAATTCAGACACTGAGCTGCTCTACCATGACTCTCCTTCGGATGATCTCTTGCATATTCTTAAGATGGACGCAGTTCGAACTCTCTACTCTAGAGAGTAGTTCCTTCTTTTTTTCTTGTCTTTTTTCTTTCTTCTTTTTGTTGCTTTTTCCTTTTGATCTTTGCTATGTAACAAAAAAAAAAATTGTTTCAGAGTAATTTGCTACGCTTTCGGTTAGGAACAATTTTTGAATCGTGAGATATATGCATTGTTTCATAGAAATATTTGTTGTGAAAGTGACTCAAAATTGGAAAAATTGAGGTTTCTGAAAACTGCCAATTCGGGGGCCGAATGGTGTTGTCCGGGGCCCGAATTGACACCGATTTTTTCAGCCTGGCACGCGTGAAAAATCGGTGCTCGAATGGAGGAATTCGGGGCCCAAATTGTCGCATCAGCATATTTCAGAAACATATTTTTGGACTGAGATTTGTTCCAATTTTACGGGGATTACTTCTATTATAAATACAAGCTTTGTATCAGAGTAAACCTTGAGATAAAGGGGGCTGAAACAAGGGTTTAGAAAGACGACAATAAAACTAGGTTTGTATGGAGTTTGTCTCTTGGCAACAAACACTAGGGTTTGAGGGTTGATTCACCTTGGGAAACACTATTAGGATTGAGTCTCTTGGTCACAGGAAGAGATTGGGGCTTTGAGTAGAATTAGGCGGGAGACTTATTCTTGTAACCCATTGATATCTCTTTTGTAAAGTTACTCATCGTTATAGTGAAACGGAGGGCTGCTCTCTCCCCCAGACTAGGTCAATTTGGACCGAACTAGGTAAACAGATTCTTTTGTGTTCTCTCTTTTCTTTCTCTCGTTGTTTTCTACTTTTGGCTTGTGATTATAATTGTTCCATAAACTTTGTTTTGGTTGCTTGATTATCACTTGCTCCACACATCAAGTTTGTTATTGGTGTGATTTGCATCGAATTCACAACAATATTCAACTTGGATTTTATTGAACAAATCATTTTTAATGCAACTCGTGCAATCATTTAAGTTCAATTGTTTGATTATTTTAAACAATCCTTAACATTGTTATTAGTGTTCTCCAAAATCAAAGTTGAATTCAATTAAAAAACAAAAATAAGAGTATGTGCATAAATAATCATGTAGGATGCATAAACCTTTTTTAACTTACTATCTCAATATTAGCTGGTATATACACAACTTTTAACGAAATGGTCATGTTAACTTGTGCCCTTGGGACACAAGTTAAGGAGTTTAAAAAAGAAATTTAAAATAAATTTTTGGGTTAAATATGTCTTTGGTCCCTACATTTTACGTGACTTTGAAGAATAGTCCCTACATTTTAATAAATGTTTTTAAAATCCCTACATTTTTACTTCTTTAGTACAATTGGTCTTTACCGTCTATTTTGGATGACTAGGCTAACGGAAGATGCCACCTAAACGCCACTAGGATGCCACATGGCCTCATTAATGATATGTCATGCCACATATTAAAATCCTAATTTAAATTAAAAATTAAAATCTTAATATTTTTTATTTATCAACCACACTTAAAAAATAAAAAATAAAAACAATCGCTTTTCTTCTTGTTCTTGTTCCATGATCTCTCTACCAACACCACACCACCCAGCATCACCGTCATCTTCATCTCTCTACCATCATTTTTTTTCTTCAGTTTTTCAGAAATTAGAGATGTGAAATTCCTTCTTCATCATGGAACAACATTTCGTTTAGCCTAGTCATCAAAAATAGATTGACTTCATCCCCTTTTTCACTCTTGTCACTGTAAGCGTGATTGAAACTCCCACTCTCTGCGTCTTCAGCCCTTACGGTGTCGCCGTCGCAGCTATCACGACTTCACCATATCGTCGTTGTCGTTGATGCTCAGATTCGACCACTCACCATACTCAGAACTGTTATCAGACCCGACACCATTGTTATAGCAAAAATCCATAACAAAGTTGATGATTTTTCAGATCTAGCTTTGTCTGGTTTTGTTTGTTGAGGTTACGGCGGCTACGAAGGAGATTCTTACATGTTGCAGTTGATTTAGATTAGATTCAAGGAATCTGCTGGTACTACGTTTGAAGTTTTTTGTAAGATCTTGGTATTGTTGTAAATTGCATTGAATGATGCCTTCAGACATAGTTCAATCAACAAATTTTATCCAGCAAAAATTGAGACGCTTTAGCTATGAGTCTTAGGAATCATTTGCGTTACATTGGGATTTCGTGCTTAAAACTTGTGCTTGATTTATTTTACATTTAAATTGGATTCTGTTTTTAAATATGGTTTGTGTTGTTGGTGTACTGCTAGTTCTCTTGTTGTTGCTATGTTTTGTTGATATTTGAGGGGGGTTTCAAGTTATAATGATGAAGATGGTGATGAGAATTGAGTTATTTTTGGTAGAATGAATTTATGAAATCAGGCTTCGGAGGATGCAACATGATAAAAAGATTTTTTTTTATTAATTATAACTTAAATTTTAATTAAGTTAATTATACTATTTATACTGATGACACCTGTGTCCACACAAGATGCCACTCAAAAATTACGGGCTCACAATATGCCACATCAACATTTCGTTAGTCTAGTCATCAAAAATAGATGGTAAGGACCAATTATACTAGCGGAGTAAAAATGTAGGGATTTTAAAAACATTTATTGAAACGTAAGGACTATTCTTCAAAGTCACGCAAAATGTAGGGACTAAAAACATATTTAACCCTAAATTTTATATTGAAAGTATAACTTTTGTGAATTTTAAAACATCGAATACACAAGTTTCAGAAAAAACTTTATATATTTGTCTTCTTAACTTATGCTTCAATGCTCAAATTAACATTTCTCAAATTTAAATAATCAATTTATAAAAATAAAAACTTAAATAATTAACTTCATATAAAGATCTAACGTAAAGGACAGTTTAAGTTATTTGTGCAATAAAAAAAGTGGAGATTGACACGTGATATATCTTTCGTATCACGTGATATGTCATTTTCTTTCCTATCTGGATTAGTTCGAGGATATCCAGACCATATCCAAATCAATAATATAAGTCCTTCATTTTTCCCGTAATTACATATATTGACCTTATAAATAATCAGCTGATCACTTATCAAACCTCCAAGGTCCATGTATACAACACGATCGTTTTTTTTTTTTTTGGTACAATACAAAATGATATTTTTACATCTTCCAAAACAACATTTTCTTAACTTATCGTAATTTAAGAGAGTGGTAACAGTTTCACAGGGAGTGTCTGTGTTTGTCTAAGTAAAATCATAATTGAAGAGAACTGTGTAAATTCACTCCATAGCAAAAACTGAAATGCACATGATGATTTCCTTAAACAGTATCAAATTGGTTAATACTTTATATACAAGGAAATATCAGTAACTAACTATGAGATGAGTGTAACAAACTCTCTAACGAACTGATCCATTATGGTAGTCTCTCAACTAATAACCCCCTTGAGGATGAAAGACATCAACTTATTCCCAGCTTGGCAACAAGATCTTGTAATAAAATTCAAATTATTTTTATTTAGTAAAAAAAAAATTCAAATTATTTTTCTTTAGTAAAAAAAAAAATTCAAATTATTTTTCTATATTTGCACCTCCCTGATCGATTTTTTAACAGTTGTGTTTCTATATCTATGATAAGTAAATTTCCAGTTGAATCCATCTCTCTTTGGTGATTATTACCGCTACGCCAGGATCCCAAGCTCAGTTGGTAGGGATATTGCATGGGCCCGGGGTTCGAACCCCGGACATCCCACTTCTTCACATTTAAATGTGCGAGCTCTAACCACTAAGCTACTTGACCAAAAAAAATTACCGTTACGCCAGTGGTAATTATCGACTTGTTTAATTTTGGAATTGTAAGATATTACAAAATAAATGTGGATATTGATCATGTTCTTACTTGTATTGAACACCTTGTTTTTCTTTTCTTTTTCTTTTGGGAGAAGTTGAACAAATTATTTATTTTTAACAAAGAAGTATTAGAATTTTGTTAACATCTATCTTAAGCTAGTGCAAACTGTCAAATACCTTCATTTCAATTTATAAAGACCATTTGAAAGTGTTGACCAAAAATAACAGACCATTTGAAAGTTTCCCTTTTGTTGTATACTCGTCATTTGTCATCAGAAACTTAATATACAATTTTCACAAGATAATGAGATATGCAAGTCAGAATTGTTATTAACGCCAGAACATATATAACGGGCGATATTATTCAAACCTTGGGTTATATTATATCAATTTGTTTTTTTTGAAGGGTTATATTATATCTATTAGACTATTACATCTACTTGTTTGATTTGCACATATATACATGTACCCGGTTTGAACAACATCCAAAAACTCAATAATTATCTCTGCCGAGTCCTTTTCATTACAATGTCCATCTTTCTTCAGCTATAGTGTATATGTATATACATCACTAATATAAGTTACGTCAAACAGAGGCAACTGATTCAATCAATTTCCCATTTTCTTTTTATAATTATTTTCTTTGTTATCATTTCTCCTTTAATGCTCTCAGACATTGACATTAGACACGGACATCTACAAATAGAAAAAGAGCCTACTATCAAAGCTTCTTTAACTTATCTACTACACAAGAGTTTCAACTTACAATTTCTATGGTCTAGTTTGGATTATTTTTTGAAAAAACATGGTCGGGTAGTTTGGATTAACTCGTAATTTTTTATTTTTTTTATAGTTTCTACGTATGAAAAAGTTTTTATAAGTTTTTGACACTTTAATGGGAAAGTAAGATACATAAACTATTTTGAGCTCATACAAATAGCTATTGTTTAAACAAAATATAACTTGATATTTTTTTATATTCAAATGTTTGAAAGGCTTTCATTTTTATTTAATTTTGTTCTAGAACTGCTGAGGTAACATTAACAATCAAATTAACCCTCTAAATAACGATCAAATTAACACATCCTCTTTTCTTAAAGACTGAATGGTTGAGACAAGAAAACTATAAAGTCTACGGGTTCAGCAATTTGAAACAGAAAACTATAGGATCACCATGAATTGTCAACTACTACAAACTGAACTATTTCTACAGCCTTATCTTATCGGCTTATTGATATGTCATTTTATTTTCTATTTTTCGGTCAACTGTATCTCACAAAAAGGTTCAAAATAAGAAAAATTGGTACATGTTATTTGAAATTGGGAATGACGAATCCCCTAAAAGTATCAGTTAAGATCGAAATCAAAATTAAAGAAATGGTTTTATATAAAAAATTGTGTAAGTGCTACATTCTCAAACAAATTCCTTTGGGTCCTCGTGAGCTTAGTTCAGTTGGTATGGACAATGCATAATGTATGCAAAGTCCGGGGTTCAAACCCCGGCCACCACAAAAAAAAAAATCCCTTTGGATGCATAATTTCTTAAAGACAAGAGAGAAAAATACAAATCAAAGTGTATCAGAAAAAGTAGGGTGCGAAAGTCGTACACCCGGGGAGAAGGAAATTACTCTTCTCACCAATAAAATTGCTCTTCCACACCTTAAAATTAGAGCCGTCAATTTAGAGGGCCTTGACAATTTGGGTCCCAACCCATATATGAATGGGGCTTAAAATATTAAAAGATAATGAGCCTCATTTTTTATAAGCTCCAAGATTGCAAACCCCACATATAAAGGGGGCCTAAAGTTGGCCCCTTTTTGATTTTTTTTCACCATGTTTATTTTTCTGCGCGCCCTTTTTTTACGTAAATATTCTTGAGATTTTCGAACTATATAATCCAAAAATTACAAGGGCATTTTTCAAAAAACAAATAAAGCATGCAAGAAAGGCATAGGGTGAGAAAAGTAAACATTTTTTTATTTGTTTTAATGAATTCAGCCCAAATAAATTTTATTTATAGAGTTTATACTGTTATTCAAAACAACTTATTTTTAAACAACTTATTTCAACAAAACAACTTATTCAGCAGCTTATTTAAAAAAACAACTTATTTTAAAAGAGCTTATTCAAAAAAGCTTATTTTATGAAAAACAACTTATGATCTCTCTTTTTTTAAAAACAGCTTATTCAAAACAACTTGTTTTAAAACAGCTTATTTTATGCAAAACAGCTTAATAAAAAAAAAGATTGTTAAACATTATTGTGTTTTTATGATCAAAGATGTGTCAGCTTATTCATAGGATTTTATTGTCGCGGTGTTGTTACTATGAAGGAATTTTTTTTTATTCTGGTAGGTTGCTTGCCTTAAGTTCTAGTGTTTGCTTCAATCACCGTAACAATGTTATGTCTGCATTTTGTGGCATTTTCCATTGAACCAACTGCAAAACTTTTACTAGTTTGGATGTGTGAGACAATGCTATGTTTGCATTTTAAGGCATTCTCAATTGAACTACTATCCTAACAGTTTTACTAGTTTGGATGTGGATTGTTGAATTAGCGTTAACAACACAAGAAAATGGCATGGTTTTA
>Ga0228710_1008285_pt1 | contig 14973 bp, 7 predicted proteins | sample MedpolnodulmetaG_FD_177995 | JGI IMG/M metagenome (GOLD analysis project Ga0228710, IMG submission 177995) | Root nodule microbial communities from Medicago polymorpha collected in Santa Monica, California, United States - pink nodules | ecosystem: Host-associated > Plants > Roots > Nodule...
ATGATGGAAACTTATTATTAGGTACTTTTTTAAAAACAAAAATAGTTTGACACCTATTTTTTTTTATATTTTTAGATAAATAGGAAGTTAAATAGGATATTACAAATTGCACCTAAAATTCCACTATCTCCTTTGGAAATAGGGGTGGAAACAGGTCAGGCTACCTAGGTCTACGATCTGGCCTATTTAAAGCCTAGCTCGGCACAACCCAATGTTAGTCTCAAACTTCTTATGAAGCCTATTTAGTGAAGTAGTTTAGGTTGAGGCTTACAAAAAAGCCTATTAGCCGTTAGACCGGCCTATTTATATATAATATATCTTTCATTTATGTTGTTGTTGAACTTTTCCTTATAAACTCAGACCTTCATATAGTTTGGTTATTTAGTAGCAAACTTATTGATGTGATTAAACATTCATAACATTTAACTATTTAATAGCATACATGTTGGTCTGCCTAGGCCTTCATAAGATTTTGTCTATTAGTGTTATTAATTAGGCCTTAGTGTAAAATAGTCTTTTAAATAGGATTTCAAGCTTCACCAGATCTTAAAAGTGAGCCTGTGTCAGGTAATCCTCTAGGCCTAGGTCTATAAATTTTGAAGTCAGTCAGGTTTAAACTTTACAAAATTTGGCCCGACCTGGCCTATTCCCACCTCTATTTGGAAATGAATCTATAAAAAAATATTAGAATTGATGTCATTATTACAGCATGAAGACAGTAACACAACTCCAACAAAATGATACAACTCACCATCAAGCTATAGTTTAGCTTATTATATTTCTTATATCATACGCTACCTAGAGTTAGTTATTAGTTCGTTGATGTGATTCTCTACATACGAGCACATGATTACCTATCATAGACCATATACTAACTACTATAAATGTTAGTTGTAACTTCAACATTCATTAAGAGAAATGAGTTTGTTTGATTAATTTTCTCTCTCACAATAGTCATTTCTAAGAACTTAAACAATAGTAAAAAAATTTCAAACATTGTAACAAATATGGGAGCATAATTCCAAATTTTGGTCCGCAACCGCAATTGGAGCCGTAGTATAAAGGTTTTAAATGTTATATTGGATGTATTTATTTGTGTTTTCTACCAATATCAGAATTCACAAAATAATTTTAACCTCACGTATGCGAGTACCCATTTCCCACCATTAATTTTATGAATGTGATTGATTGACTTAAAACAACTTTTATCAAGCATACAAAGACATTGTTAAACTAGAATTAGCAATTGGAGATTTCATAAAAAAAATTGGGATACAATAAATTTTAGATTGGAAGTACAACAACTTGAAGATATTTTAGTAAATAAATAAATAGAATAACAATATTTTCTTACCATCAATCGTTTCTTGCTTGAGCGAGGAAGTATTTTTCAAAATCATGTAATTTAACCCTCCCTTTCACTTCAACATATTCAGACCATTTGACATCGGACATCTTTTCACCACTACACAATAAAATAACACATTTAAAGATAAGGCACTTGAATTTGATTGAAGAGATAAGATTCACTAACTTTAAAAGGAGATGATTAATTACCTTTGATAAAGGCGGCAATTGTAGAAACAGTTAGGGCAGAGTTCAATCGTAGGTACCCATCCCAAAGCTTATTATTTGTTGGAGCTGTTTTCTGATTTATATCATAACTAATGATTAGAAACAAAACACTTGTGAAACATAATTCCATAGCATGTATCCTAATTAATGGAATTAAATTCATCCAAGAGCATATCTATCAACATTGTCTTATTTAATTATGTCATTAGTGCTTCAAACTCGATAAAGATATCTACATTTGGATATGCACAATAAAAAGATACTTGCATTCTAAAAAACAATTTTTGTGGATGGGAAAATAAATTGAAAATAGTGCATGATCATAGTATACTTTGGTTTGCGAGTTCTACCGAACTTTTATTCAAATTAGGGGTGGGCAAAAAAAGCAAAAACTAAACCAAATTGTTGAACCGAATTGATATTGTACCGAACAGGTATGTAAAAGTTTTGAACCGATCCTTACGTAAAGGAGCACTTATTAACCTAACCTTTTTTGAAAAAAACCAAAACTGAACTTAACCCAAATTGAACAAAAAACAGTAATTGAACCCTAACATTAAAACTTAATCAAATTGATTCATTTCACTCCAAAATCTAAATCAAACCAAAAATAGTTCCGTTGCAATCCATCTCCAATCTCTGCAGCAGCTCCGTCGCGACCCATCTCCGATCTCCACAGCAGCTCCGTCTCCTCACCATCTCCTTTGCGCAGTTTTGAAGGTAGCCATTTCACAGAATCTAATTTGGAGTCCCTTGACTTAAGACATTGGGTCCTCATATTCTTGACTTTGATGCCATTTTCATCAAGTTTTATATGCAGAAAAAATTCAACACACTCCATAGTGACAATCAAAGTGAACAAAGCCAAGCTCAATTCATTATCTCTTCATGAAAATAACTGGTTTTGGAGCGCTCTTTATGAAATAAATTCAACAGATATGAATCCTTCAAAGGATTGTGTTCATTCTTATCAATGAATGAAGATTCATACCTATGAATCCTCACTTTCCCTAGCAATGAAAGCTTGCTCAAGTCCACCAAAGCAAGACCTTATAATAAACCTAGCAGGCCTATGACCTTTGTACTTGCCAACGAGCTTAGGTTCGCCTTCAATATTCCATAGATTTATTTCTTGGTTCAAAAGATTAACCAACAAGAATTTATTATCCTTTGATAAAGAAAAAGAATTTATTGTGTGACACTTTTCAATAATAAATCTCACATCCTTTGTTTCTTTATTGAATAACAATATTGTATTTGGTTTACAACCACTTAGAATCTCTTCCCCATTATCCGTTACATCCAAATAAAAAATCTAATACAACGGTCGATTTTTTAAACCCAATAACGGATGATGGGGAAGAGATTCTAAGTGTTTGTAAACCCAATACAATATTGTTGTTCAATAAAGAAACAAAGGATGAGAGATTTATTGAAGAGCGTCAGACAATAACTTCTTTTTCTTTATCAAAGGATAACAAATTCTTGTTGGTTAATCTATTGAACCAAGAAATAAATCTATGGAATATTGAAGGTGATCCTAAGTTCGTTGGCAAGTACAAAGGCCATAGGCTAGTGCTAGGCTTATTATAAAGTCTTGCTTTGGAGGACTTGAGCAAGCTTTCATTGCTAGTGGAAGTAAGGATTCATATATAGGTATGGATCTTTATTCATTGATAAGAACGAACACAATCCTTTGAAGGATAATATCTTATAATTTGAAAATAAAATTCTTTTGGGGCTTGCATGTTTATACCTTATATCATAACAACTTGATTCATATATGTTCATTGATTTCATAAAGAGCGATCTAAAATCATTTTTTCTGCATATAAAACATAATGGAAATGAATTGGATTGTTTTTGACGCATAAAGATATGTTTTTTTGTCTTCCTGCATATAAACATCCAATTTATGTAGTAAGAAATTAAGATATGTTGATTGGTGATTAATTTTATGTCAAGTGGTAGAGCATATGTGGAAAAAAAAAACAAGGAATTGATCCAAGTTGTAAGAGATTTAAGTGTCTTAAACAACTGATGCTGGATTTGATCTCCAACAATTGCGTATGAAAAAAAAAGTAGGATGACAATAACTCACCTTGAGTGCCCCAGAAGCTTTACAACAAAGATCGCTCATTGTTAAAATGATGGTGAGAACTTCGTATCTTCATATCTGTTGCATAATAATTCAAAATAGCATACTTAAACAAAGACATCGGATATATATGGATTATGGAGTCATTTACAAAGCAAATACTTGTAAAAAAAATAAAATACAATTTGTATTTAATCCTCTCCTAGTAAGAAAAATAATTAGTTTGTAAAAAAAAAAATAGTCAACTTTACAACCAATCATAAAAGGTATTTCTTAATAAAAAAAAATCATAAAAGGTATTTAGTCAATTTTTTTGACCAAAAGTCTTCAATTAATTAAATATTTAATTTCATAGTAAAAACTCTCTCTCTCTCTCTTGTAATGTTAATCCACTCAATTTTCTTAAGATCTGTAGAGTTGCTGGGAGATATGAATCAGCTTCTTAGTTCTTTTTAAACACAAAACCATCGTTATCAAGTTTTTTTTTTATCTTTATCATAAAATTACAAATCTCATCTTTCAACAAAAAAACTCCTGAAATAATAATTTTATTTTGTTGATAAAACTATTATTAAAAATAAATCCTGAAACGATTTTTATAAAAAAGAACGAATTTTGCAAGCAATTCCAATAAAAAATTTCAGATCTAACTTGATCAGGATATAATTTTTCAGATCTAATATTTTTTTTTTATCAAGTAGTCTAGTAGATAGAATTCAACATTTTTAAGGCGAATAAATGGGATGTTTGAGGTTTAAACTCCGATCATATAACAATGTATGTCCCCGTCAAGTGAGCTATGCTCACGGGAACTTTTGAGATCTAATATTAATGATAACATAAACACCTAAAAACCTTGACTATTATTATTATTATTTGTCCAAAGGGTAAAAGTGAGACGTCAAGAAAAGAGAAGAAATAGTTTTCGACAGATTTCACTAAAAATAAAGTGTCATCTCTATTTAACCCAACAATTCAATTGTATTACATAGATGAACAAAATACTTATAACCGATATGTACACGGGTATGGTATTTCGAGTGCAAAGAAGATGAATATGAAAACCTTAAAAATAATTAAATTAAATTATTAGAGAATAAAATTATTCTTATTTTACCTTCTCAGACCCGGATTATGATATAAGGTGAGATGATCGGAATTGAACGTACACTATTGTTGTTGAAATGGTTTCTTCATTTGTTTCTACTGATGGGATTAGGAATGAGATGTTGTTTAGTGTTTTTTCTGCTCGGGCTATGTAGATTTCAAATACCAAGGTAGTGAATACTTATCATGAAAATATACAACAATATATAGCCTGTCTGGCCCTGCTTTCTCACTTTTTCACAATTTTTTCTCCTTAATTTTTTAATTAACTTTTCTAATTTTCCGTATATATTTTTCCATTATTTTATTTTCCTTTTTTATTTAAAAAAAAAAAAGACTTTTCTTATTTCATTCCACTTATCAATTAAATTCATTATAATTTTCTTCTTTCAGTCCATAATTTGAAAAATTTCCTATTACTTTTTTGAGGAATGCTAGCAACACTCATTCTAACACACACTCTTTTTGATTGGTTAAAATTCACATGGGTCCCACCAAATAATGTGGGTCCCATATAAATTTGGTGGGTCCTATGTGAGTTTTAACCAATCAAAGAGAGTGTGTTGAAGAATGTGTGTTACAATGTGTGTTGCTAGCATTTCTCTACTTTTTTTTTGAAGAAATCAAAATGATATATTAAACGAACAACAGATTACCTTCATGGCACAAGATGTACCATAGAAGACAGCCAGAAAATACAACCAACGTTCAGCAAAAAATACAACAAATTAATCAATGCCGCAAATATTAATGGGGTTTGGCACCAGTTATGAAAGCTATAGTGGAAAATTGCAAATTTAGCTTTAAACTAAGCAAATGATAGAAGTTTAACATTCTCCAAAAGCTGAGCTGGAGATGTTTCTTTGTTGTTAAACAACCTATCATTTCTTCCTTTCCATATCACCCACGAGCAAGTAAGCCAAATCAACTGCATTAGAGAGCAACTAGATTTTGCAAAACCAGCAGATGTACCAAACAGATAAAAGATATCCTGAATATTAGATGGATCCACTGTAAAAACACTGAGCCAGTTCCTAACCAAGTGCCATAATTGACCAAATAGAGGACATGTCAAAAAAAGATGTGACTCTGATTCTTGATGCCCACAGCCCGAAACACACAGCTGAGCCTTATAAGATATAATGCCTCTACGGAACAGATTTGTCTTTGATGGCAACCTATTCCGAAAGAGGTGCCAAGCAAACACTAAGACCTTCACTGGAACATCCTTCCTCCATAACTGAGCCGCCAGAATATGCATTGTGGGGGGCGACCCTGAGGTAAGCACGCGGTAAGCACCACTGACAGTATACCCAACAACGGGATCAGGTATCCACCTCCAAGAATCATCAGAATCAACCTCCAAAACAACATGTAACAACATATACGAACACTCCACCACCAACGCCTCCTCCCAAGCCCACAACCTTCTACGCCACTGCCAAGCCTCCCCTCCCTCAGCCCACCCCTAATTCGACATTTGAGCAACAGTAGCCAATTTGTTTTCTGATAACTGAAACAAACGGCTAAACGAAACACACAAAGGAACCTCCCCCACCCACCTATCAAACCAAAAAAGAGTACACGCACCGTTACCAACACTTAAGCGCAAGTTGTCAGAAAACCAACTACCCTGCACTAAACCACCTCCATCTCGAATGGCAACTATCGTACTCCACCACATTGACTCCTCCCGACCGCCCTCATGCACCCGCCCACCAACTAGGCTGTATCTAGCGGCCAACAGTCTAAACTAAAGACCTCCTATCCACCAACAATCTCCAGCACAACTTACCTAACAAGGCCAAATTAAATTCTCTAATTCTCCTTACCCTCAAGCCACCAACCTCCTTGTCCAAACAAATGGACCCCCCAATCAATCCAGGTAATTTTCCTATTATCCTCACACCCACCCCAAAAAAACCGAATTAAAAGAGATTCAATAGAGGCGATGATACCTGAGGGAGCTTTGAAGAAGGAAAGAGCATAGACAAGGAGCGAAGTCAGGACAGACTTAAGAAGAACAAGGCGACCACCAAAAGAAAGATGTATACTTTTCCAACTGGACAAACGAGATTTAATTCTACTGACCATAAGTTCCCAAAAATTCAACCGGCGGGGATCACCCCAAATAAAAAATAGGCAAGCTATCCACTTTACAATTCAACACTACCGCCGCTTCAAGTAACCAAGTCTGGGTAGCATTCACACCAACAAGCTTGCTTTTATGAAAATTAACTTGTAACCCCGACATAGCCGCAAAGAGGTGCAACACCGCTCTCATAGCTCTCAAATTGGCCCAACTTTTTTCCCCCAAAATGAGAGTATCATCTGCAAACTGTAAGTGAGAAATGGATAGAGACCTTTCCGGACCTACTTTGTAGCCTGAGAAGATATTATTTGTAACCAGAGCATCCATCATAACATGGAACCCCTCAACCACCAATAAGAACAGGAATGGGGAGAGGGGGTCCCCTTGTCGAAGACCTCTAGGCAAGGGAAACTCTGCAGTGGGACTCCCGTTAACCAAGACCGATGTTGAAGCTGTTGTTACACACTCACGCATCCATTTCCTCCAAAGAGTGGGAAATGACATTTTTCCATCACATCGTCCAAATACTTCCAATCAACTGAATCGTAGGCCTTCTCAAAGTCAACCTTAAACAACAATAAATTTCCTATTACTACTGGTTTCTTCGTTCGTCGCTGTTGATGGGATATGGGATGTTGTTTATGTTTTGCTCATTAGCGCTGTACATATTTTAAATACCGAGACAGTGAATAATTATTGTAAAATATACAAAATATATAGCATATCTTCCCCTGCTTTCTCACTTTTTCTCCTTAATTTTTTTTCCATCATTTTATTTTCATTTTTCATTAAAAAAAAGACTTATCTTATTTCAATTAAATTCATTATAATTTTCTTCTTGCAGTCCATAATTTGATAAATTACTGTTACTAATGGTTTCTTCATTCGTCTCTATTGATACAATGGCATGTTGTTTGCATTTTGCCCGTTAATGCGGTGCATATTTCAAATACCAAGAAATTGAATACTTATAGTAAAAATATACAACAATATATAGCATGTCCCATGCTTTCTAACTTTTTCCCAATTTTTCTCCTTAATTTTTTTTAAAAAAATTTACTTTTCTAATTTTCCTTATATAATTTTCCATCATTTTATTTTCCTTTTTCATTTAAAAAAAGACTTTTATTATTTAATTCCACTTATCAATTAAATTCATTATAATTTTCTTTTTTCAGTCCATAATTTGATAAATTACTGTTACTGATGGTTTCTTCGTTCGTCTTTGTTGATGGGATGAGATGTTGTTTGCGTTTTGCCCGTTATTAATGTACATATTTCTAATCCCAAGACAGTGAATACTTATCGTAAAATTATACAACAATATTTAGCATGTATGCCCCTGTTTTCTCACTTTTTCACGATTTTTGTCCTTAACTTTTTTTATTAATTCACTTTTCTAATTTTCCTTATATATTTTTCCATTATTTTATTTTCCTTTTTTCATTTAGAAAAAAGACTTTTCTTATTTCATTCCACTTATCAGTTAAATTCATCATAATTTTCTTCTTTTGGTCCATAATTGATAAATTATTGTTACTAAAGGTTTCTTCGTTCATCTCTGATGATGGAATGAGATGTTGTTTGCGTTTTTCCCGTTAGCGTTGTACATATTTCAAATACCAAGCCCGTGACTAATTTTCGTACACAAATACGACAATATATAGTTGTTTTTTTAAGAAACAACAATATATAGCTGGCTTTCCCTGTTTTCTCACCTTTTCACCGTTTTTTCCTCCTTATATTCTCTTTGTTTTTTTAATTTACTTTTCTATTTTTTCTTGTATACTTTTCATCATTTTATTTTTAAAAAAATGAATTTTCTTCTATCATTCCACAATTTAATAAATTAAATTCATTGAATATATTCTAAATCTTTTAAAACTGATTAATATACATACTCTGATTTTTCATATATATAAAGAGGCAAAAAATAGCGAATACTAATACATTAGGTGGTAAATAGGTCGAGCTGATATAAACCATCAAGCAACCGTTAATATGTTAAACCCCTAAATCTAAATTATCACTAGTGAGACTAGTTAGGATATGTTAAAAAGAATAGAACCTGTTTTTGGAGGCATTACATGTGGATAAGAGTGTTAGTAGATGTTCGCAAGCCATTGAAAAAGTAAAGATAAAATTACACTCTCCTCCTCTAAAAGAAATTTGAATTACACTTCCTTCCCCTTTTATGTTAAAATATACATTCTCATCTCTTGAAAAATAAAATTTATATTTCTCTCCCCTATAAGATGCTTGAATTACAACCCCTCCCTTAATAATTAAATATGCACTACACTTTAATCTATTTTAACATAAGTAAATTATTTTATGATATATACTCCCTCCGTCCCAAATTATAAGCAAAAAAAAAAAATCACACTTATTAAGAAAATTAAAACATAAAAATTTGGAGTATAGTTTTTTGTGTTTTCTTTGAAAAAAGTTTTATAGAAAGATGTAAAAAAAATTTTGATTGGCTATTGGTTATGGAGAAAATTGAATGTAATTTGCATTTAATTTTATGAGAATAAACAAAAAAAAAATTCTTGGAAAAGATGATTTTTTTTAAAAACAAGATTAAATAGGATAAAAGTTTGTCTTTTTTGCTTATATTTTGGGACAAAGAAAATGAGTTTTTTTTGCTTATATTATGAGACGGAGGGAGTACTAATTTTGAACCACCATTTAAGAAAAATAAATTCATTTCTTTATAATTTAAATGTCAATGATAATTAAATTTAAATATTTTGCTATCAATTTTATAATTTAGAGTATAAAATTAACTTTTTAATACCATACTTAATTGTCTTTAGCAATTTTTCACATATTTTAATTTTATTTTGAGTTGTTTCATATTTTATAATAGGGTTTAAAACTATATGTTAATGAAATTGTGAATAAAAAATAGCGAAAAATATATATTCAAATTTTGATTATATTAAAATAGACCGCAAAACTATATTTTTAAGTGTGGTAGATTATTATTTTTTTGTTAGATTATTAGAAATAAAAAATTTATTGAGGGAGTAAAGTGTAGATTTTAACATAAGAGGGGAGGAGAATGTAACTCAGGCTTTTCTTAGGGGAGGGTAGTGAAATGTTTGCTAATATGTTTTGAATAAGAGGAGAAGAGAGTGTATATTTTAATATAAGAGGGGAGGGAAGTGTAATTCAAATGTCTTTAAGGGGAGGGGATTGTAATTCACTCAAAAGTAAAAAATAAAATCAAGAAAGGTAGGAGAAAATGCTTCACTAGTCAATTTCATATAGGAGTGTCTAGCCATATTCGGCTACTTGTGTGGCATGTAAGAACACATTGATAACCACCATTGTGTAATAAACATATATTTTTTTCTATAGAGACTTTGTTGAGATGGACCATGGAAGAGATTGCACAAAATTCATCCAATGTAGGTCTTCTAGTCCACCACTAGGAGTTGTTCCTTGACCGTCCTTATGATTTTCTGTTTGCAGAACATCACCAACAATTCAAGGTATTCCCAGAGTTGGCTTATGGAACTGTTAAATCCATGGAAATCACAATCGTTGTAGGAAAAAAGGTTCTTGTTTGTGAGAAAACCCAAAATGCATTATGTTGGATGAGCTTCCCGTGGGCCACTAGGTGATGGAAGGTGTAGTTGGCCTTAAGTTCCCTTATCAAGAGAGAACATGGTTGTTTAACACTTTGTTGAAGAGATCTTCCTCAAAGAAGGCTGAGGGTTATCTCTTTTTCTTTCTATTAGTAGAATATCATTTATATAGTGGTAAACTCATGTATTTTAGATTCCTTTTTATTGAGTTGCAAGATCCTTGCTCCATATTAGGGAACCCTTTAGGTTTTGTAGGATTTTCTTGATCGATAAAGCTTCTTTGACTACTATAAGAAGGATTGTCCGAGCCTGTGATCCATCATCACCAAAGCATATGTTTGTTTCTCAAATTTCTTGTATCATACCTTGGGTCATTGCTGAGAGAAAATGTTTAGTGCTTATAGAGAATGATGACTATGTAAGCACCTTCTCTCTCTTTAATTTTTGTTAATCATATGTAATAAATTGTATACAAATCAATAGAATTTGTTGAAAATTGAAACACTGTGACATTGAGTTATTAGTAGGACATATTTAGTAACTTTTTTCTGAGGTGATGGGTTGTAGAAATTTGGTTCTTATTAAGTAATATGATTAAAAATTCTAAAATAAATGATGCGTACATGCATGACCCACTTAAGCACCAAAAATGGAGTGCTCTATTATTGATGGTCAACATTATTTAAGTAATAAAAAAGGTAACACGATTTTTTTTTTTTGAATCGAAAAATATTTTTAATCCAAAACTCTCGCAAGATGCAATGAGCCGGAGAAAGAAAAAAACTAAAAAGATGTCGCCTATTAACGTAACATCGCCCAACAAAAACAAACCACCAAAATTCAACCGAAGAAACAGAAGAAAATCAACGGCCAAAAACACAACAACCACTCTAAACGACTTAAGAGTAATTAGATCAATTTAAATATAAACCACTATGTAAAAGCATTAGTAATTACACTTTACAAATGAGTACCAGACTTTTTGAGGGCCGAATTAAAATGCCTTACGAAATTTTGTGCTAAGTATTTAAGATCATGAATTGATCTTCTCCCTTTTGTTTTTGCCCATTCACATGCCTACGTGAGTTAACTCACGTTGAAAAATGTTCAATGTGACTTAATTTACATTGAACATAATTAAGGGAATGAACAATTTTGAAAGGGATAAGAACAATTTTCTAAAGGCTATTACTTTTCCCACCCTATGCCTTACTAGCGCGCCCTGTAATTTTTCTGAAAATGCCCTTGAGCAATTCGGATTTTAAAATCGTAAGTATTTTCAATATAGTTCCATAGGGACTAGTGCGACATCACAAACCGTTCAACATCGATTATCATCTTAAGTTGGGGTTTAATTGATTGTTTGTTATAAAAACTATTTGAACTAAAATGTGGTAATAAAAATGGAGATTGATAAGGCGTTAAACTGTTAGGATTAGAGTTCGTCGATCAAGCTTATCATATATTCTAATGATCACATGTATGGATTCTAGCCTTTAATCGATATTATCACGTATATCTCGACAACATCGTTCATGTCTAAATGATATTGTGATTTCAATCGTATCGTTTAATCGACGATTTCTCAATCTATTAAACGATCAGATAACATTAAGTTTTGATACTTTGTGTGATTATCAAAACACAATTCCTATGTCTAGAATTCTTGTTTTGATAGATGATTATTCTAACCCTAGATTCAAAAGTATTTTTCAATAATATTTCAAATCAAACATAAACATAAATTGCAAGAATAATCTCAATATCAAGTAAAATGTTAGAATCATATATTTAAAAGATCAAATGATTACATACTAGCTTGATTAAGTACTTCTAATCCTAACAAAGGAGAATTAAATACTCATCGTCATGATAACTTTACAACAATGGAAGAAATGATGAAGATTAATGCTAAGATCTTGATTTCTCAAAGTTTCTTGATGAATCCACCCTCTAACATTCTTGCTCTATGAAGCTCTCTAAATTTCGCCCTATTTCTCTCTCTAAAAGTTACCAGATAAAAGAAAATAATGAAAGAAAAAGCTTTTATACTATGTCTAATAAGTGACAGCTCGCTATAACGAGCTGAGCTTTCTTCTCCATTGGGTTTCTGCCATGTCATCACTTGTCCTAGGCCGACTTAACTCGCTATGGCGAGGTGTTGCTCGCTGTGGCGGGATTCTGTCTTCCAAAAATCAGGCCTCTCTGGAGTTTTCTCGCCCTTCACTTGCTACTGGCTAGCTCGGGCGAGTGAGCTCGCCCTGACTTCGCTATGGTGTGCTTGCTGGCGTAGAGAATGGGGGCTCTATAGATTTTTCTCGCTGTGGCGAGTGATCTTATTGCACTTTGATGATTTCCTTGCTATTTTCAGGTCCTGGCTTGCAATTTCCTACACAATGGGGTAAAGTAAGGCACACAAAGCATAAATGGCATATATTCATTAAATTGTAGCTTTTTCCTTGACTAACTTGCAAAACAAGTAACTAAAGTGCCTAAAACCTATCATGAAATACTCACTTTTAAACACTTATCAAATCTCTCCCCAACTTAGCTATTTGTTTGTCCTCAAATAAAAGATTCAAAAAGGAAATTTACAAGGCTTTGGACAAAATTTTGAGCTCATTGGGCATAACTGGATGAGTTTCCCTGCCCGTGTATTTGCTTCCTATGAACATACCGCAAGTAATTCTGCAGCAAACGCCGCAAGTAATTCCGCAGCAAAATTTTATCGGCAGCAAAATCCTCAGGAACTTGTAGCTTCTTGCAGAAAATCCAAAGGAAAATCACTTGATAATTTGGAACAAAATATGTTTATTCTCTTCTAACAAAATATGTTTATTGTAAAAGTTATATAAATAATTTAATAATATATTTCTCTCAATAATAATAATAATAATAACAACAATATATTTTTGCTATTAAGAAAATATATTTAATGAATATGTTTAAAAATTCTAATAGAGATACACCGACAACGACGTAAAATTCATCTAATAAGAATTCATTAGTTTACTTATGGAAAACAAAATAGTTAATGAATATGTTTAAAAAAATCTTATAGAGATACAAAATTATTAATTTAATTTTCAAAAAATATTATCAATTTTCTTATAGGAAACAAATATGTCTAGTAAATGTATGAGTGAAGACTCATTTTTTTTTTATATTGTGGATACTTTACAGTTCATTTTGGATCTTGTCTTCCTTTTTTTCTTAAATTCTATAAACATATATGGACTCTATTTTTCGTTTTTAAATATTGTCAAAAACCTAATTGAGCTTGCACACACAATATATGTTGTTGTGACATATTCGAAGTATTTTGTCAACATTTGTGTTATATTTTTTTTTTTTATAGAATTTGTGTTCTAATATTATTTATTAAAATTGTGTCAAAAAATATTATTTTTCAAAATATTTTAACATTGTATATGTATAAAAATATAATTACAATTGACAAAAATAGTTTGATATTTCATTTGAAATTAAATTTAAAATTATAGGGTCCATGTTCACTATGTAAATAGAAAAAATAAGATACTCAAAATCTACAATTTTTAAAAAAAATAAAAAAAATTAAAAATAAACAAATCCACAGGAAAATCCGCAGGAAATGTAACCAAAAGATTCCGCGTCAAAAGCCTCGGCAAAAGTTAGAGTTACCTGTGGATATCTTGCGGAAATAGGATCCACAGGAAATGTACTCAGTGAAACGGAAACAACAGGAACAGGGCAGGCCTAAGGGCTAAGCAAGAGCTTTAGGCCTCAAAATTTTGGGTGAAAAAAAAGACCTCTAAAAAATTAATTTGGTTATAAGCATGTTATATGACAGATAAATTACAAACATTTGCATAACTTAACTGATTACCAAAAAGGTTTTGATTACTTGGTCATGAATTCAAATTTTGGTCTCCACAAAATTGATTTTATATAAATATTCTATTAAAAAAATAATAATTTTAAAGGCCACATTAAATTTTCTGCTTTAGGCCTCTTAATCTGTTGGGCCGATCCTGAGCAGGAAAATTCACAAGTATTCCTGCGGATTGACATTCGCAGGAAATTCCACAGGTAAATCGATAGATTCTAGTAGTGCAATAGACATTCAAATCCTTTTATAGTTATACAACTTGATTGAACATAATGTTAATCAACGGATTATATGAGCAACAAAGGGAGAACACTGCCTTTCGAACTCTCCTTTAACTTTTTTTTAGGAGTTCAACCTCCCTAATGAAGCAGCATCATCCCGACTCCATGTAGGCTTCCTTACACATCTTCCCATGAATTCTCTTTTGTAGACACTAGACTCTAACCCGTGCGATGCACGGGTATCGCATTGGTTTTGAAGAATATAAATATTATATTGATTATACATTCAATACTATGTTATGAAACGACTGCAAAAAGGATAAAAAAATGCAAAAAATACATCAATTTAAGCTATTAACTTTGTTTTCTTACCAAATAATATTACCAGTTGTGTTCTTGAATTTCTTCTTTGT
>Ga0228710_1008286_pt1 | contig 14973 bp, 6 predicted proteins | sample MedpolnodulmetaG_FD_177995 | JGI IMG/M metagenome (GOLD analysis project Ga0228710, IMG submission 177995) | Root nodule microbial communities from Medicago polymorpha collected in Santa Monica, California, United States - pink nodules | ecosystem: Host-associated > Plants > Roots > Nodule...
TCTTCCTATATAAAATTATTGACAAGTGGGTATTAATCTTGTATGATTATTTCTTCAGTTTTCGCCCAGTGATCCGACCAAATTATTGGTTGCTTCTGCCGATTCACATGTCTGTATACTCTCTGGAGTTGATGTCATCTACAAATTCAAGGGTAAGCTCTTCATATATGCTTTCCTTATACGAGAATATTCTAAAATGCATCCCACCTGTGCCTAGTTCTTCTGTGGCATCTTATAATTTGAGCTTAGGCCTAATTTAACCCCTTAAAACCGGTTTGCAAGATATAAGCACTACAAAGGTCATGTCTAGGCGATGTGGGACTAGAACCACCCCCTTACACCCAACACAATGAAGGTGCTAGAGGCTGCTATGAATGCATCCCGAATTTGCCGCAATTACGGCGGCTAGGAGTGGTCAGTAATTAAGGCCAGGGATTGCTTTGATGCCATTTTAGAATAGGTCTGACTCAACTCTACAAAATAAACTTATAAGGTGAGGATTGTCCAAGCTTTATAAGCATTGCAAAGGCCGTATCTCTAAGTGATGTGGGAGTAAACCCACCCCCTTAACTGGTTGTAGAACATTCATAATTTGAGACACTCGATTATTTCAAAAGTTTACATTGGTCACGATTCGATGAAAGTGTTTTTACATTTGTTATTGATTGTCTTCTAGGCTTGAGACCAGTTCTGTAGTGCAACATAGGCAGAGTTAGGTTCTCTCATATATAAATGTGAAAGTATTTCTTCCTCTTGTGGTGGGCTAGATATAGAACCATCACATGTCTTTAGCATGGCTTAAGCTTTTGGAAGGAATTGGTTCATGACATGGTATTACTACATCAAATTTGCTTAATATGGTTTAAACCTATGATTACTTTCAAAGATATATTATTATCAACAAGATGCTGATTATAGTTGATAATTGGTTTGTATTCATTCTTCAAGCAGTCTTCTTATGAGACTATCAGTTCGAAAGTTGCATGCTGCGTTCATTCTTCAAGCTCTCTTTTTTGTTACCCAAGTCTAGCAGTCTAGATTATTTTCAGAATCTGCTGTTAGTGCAATAATTTTAATCTCATTTGCTCAGATGTAAATTTTTAATAGCCATGCTAAGCTAGACGATATACATGTTCTATTAAGTTTCTCTCGTTGGTCCTCGTGAGCTTAGCTCAGTTGGTAGGAACAATACATAATATATGCAAGGTCTGGGTTCAAACCCCGGCCACCATAAACAAAAAAAAAGTTTCTCTCGTTGTAATGAACATCGTGACTCATGGGTAAGTACCTACCCATTCAGGGAGATCAAAACGGGATATTTGAGGTGATTTGGTCAAATAATTGAGGCTAAATTATAGACAAATATTGCTTCTGTTATTTTGATTCTATTTTCTTCTAACGTTGGCTAGGTTTAAGATATATGTTATTATGACCTAAGCCTCTTTTGTAAGCCTTGAGTTGACTATAGTAAAAAAACAGTGTCGCAAGTGTAGATAATAATAGTATAGTTTTATATTATAAACTAGTAAGATACCCGTGCATTTGCACGGGTACCCGTCGATGTGGATGATTTATTTCAGTCAAATTTTTTATTCATATGTGACTTTGTTTTAAAGTTGTCTCATGTATGATTGTTCTATTTAATTAATGTCAACTTTTCTTATGCATTTTGGTTATTTCTAAAATTTTAATTAATGGTCACTTATCTCATGTATTTTAGTTGATGAGGGTTCAATATCATTATAGAATTGGAGTGAGGTGATATTTTAAAGAGTAGAAATGTTTTAGCAGGAACAATTTTTTATAAATTACAACTGATCTTGTGTATCAAAGTTAGTTTGGTCAATGACAACTTATTCCGTGCATTTGAGTTACTTCTAAAATTTTAGTCAATGACCACTTCTCCCATGTATTTTATTTATTTACGATATTTTAGACAATCCCACTTTTCGTGTGAATTTTGGTTGATAACGGTTCAATATCATTGTAGAATTGAAGCGATGTGATGTTCTAAATAGTATAAACGTTTTATCAGGAATAGTTTTTTTTTTATAAATGACAACTTGTCCCATGTATCAAAGTTAGTTTAGTCAATTTCAATTTATCCTGTACATTTGAATTAATTCTGAGATTTTAGTCAATGCCCATTTCTCCCGTACATTTTATATATTTATGAAATTTTAGACAATGCCCACTTATCACGTGCACTTTTGTCAATGCCCATTTCTCTATATGAAATTTTAGAGAATTTTCATATAGGAACAGAAAAATGTTACCTTTATTATAGGGATAAAAAATAATAGTTGATAATTTGTAAAGACGAAAAATATACTTAACTTTAAAATGATGAGAACCTAAGAACCACACTTTAAACCAATTATTAAGAGTTTCAATTTAGTATCAAGAATAAAAAAAGGAGAGTGGGCGCATGAAATGCGACCCATTTTTTATTTTATTTTTTAATTAAGTTGTAATAAAATGTGTGTGCACAAAATGATTTTAATAAGGCTCAACACTTAAGTTTATTTTATTTTTATGAGTATTTTGATTAAGTATCGGGCATGAGCTACTCATTACCTTTTTCTTTGCTCAACCCAAGTTTTCTTTTGTTTAGATTGATTTTGTTGAAATAAAAGTGATTTTAACTTGGCCGTCTGGTATCTTTGAAACCTCTTTGCTTGCCGAGCAGGAGTGCGCCTGAGAGAGCGCTTCACGAAAGAATCATGTGGCGTAGTGAAAGGTTTTTCGTTGGGGTTTTCGAGTCCCCTGGTCTTCACCTAATTGTGGAAGAGGGGAGGTGCATTGAGTATAAACTCTCCCTCGCGCCTTTCTTCAGCTTGTTCCTGTTCGTCTATTCGGGACAGGGCAGACATCCCACATACATACATGAAGAGAAGAAGAGAGGAGAGGGGGTTCCCTGAAATTAAGGTGTCAAGGCGATTGAAGAAGGCCACAGTGGAAGCAACTGAAACTTTGATCATTCAGTTGACTCCGCCAGTTCGTGCTTGTTGTCATGTTGGCAAAAGCAGGGCTTTCGATAGCAAGAAGAGCTCCTCCCTCCTAATTCTTTGCTTAGGAAAAAAGGAAGTCAAGTAATTGTAATTCGAAAAAAATGATGGTGGGGCGGGGCAGTAGCACCGAGATCTCATAGAGGAGGCATTTTTATCGCGGGCTCCCTTTTAGATGTGGATTTTGGTGAGCTTAACATGGTTAAGAATGGCACCCAGCAAAGCTCGATTAGGAAGGAAGACAAAACTTTATGAACAAGGAAGAGAATGACTTGAATAGTAAGGAAGATTAAACTTGACAAACAAAGTATAATTTTTATGCAAGGATATTTTGGTTAAAAAATTATGTGTTATTTATTTATGAGATTATGTCTTCTTTCGGTTATGAGTTCAACATTCTCTTTAATCATATCATGAAATCAAGTTTTTTTTTTTTACGATCGTTCTCCAAAAACTTATCATTCATCTTCTCTCTAGAATCTTGAATGTTCTGCCATCTACCTCCATTCCTCTCTTGTCCATATTTTCATTTTCTTCTTGTTTTTAATATATCATTTCTTGTCCTTATAAATCCTGTCTATTGTTATATTAATTTTTGTCTATTTATAATTTTGGTCATATTCTTCGATAATTCGAATCTTAAGCGTGAATTGTCAATGATATGCACACATAATTACAAACCAATCAATTGGGTACTCATCATAAAATTATTCATGAACCTCTCATATTATTTACCCACCAGGCTAGTGTATTGGATAAGAAATCATATGCTACACTACACATTAACTGAAAGCGTGGCAGTAGATGTGTAGGTGATCGAGGGTTTATGAGAAAACGTAATCTCACAAAATGTATTGAAGTTCAATGTCACTCGACTTAGGATCAAAGGGACTTTTTCAATAAAGAAAAAGTCACAAAATGTGAGATTCATTTGAAATGATTTCTACTTATCTTCTTGTTTACTCCAACTGCATCTGAATAAAGTATAACAGGCATGGTTAAATTATAGCAAAGCCAAAACAGAATAAAATGTGCAGAAAATGGAAGAAAGTAGCATAACACCCTCCACTTTAAAATGTCTTTTCAAGAAAGAAAAAATTGTTTCAAAGTAAGTATTATTTTTTTTCCCCCAAGTAGTAAGGTGATTAAAGTTTACCTGTGAATAAATAAGGTTTTCAGATTTCGAACTTTGATTCATACATATATTATGCAATATCTTTATAAATTGATCAAAATTTCAAAGATTATTAATATTATAATCTTTTTTCAGTTTTATCTTAATATTAATATTGTGGACATCTTTTTTAACAATAACTAATACTCAACAATATACTCCCTCTGATTATATCTTTAAGAGAAAGTTTTGTCCACGGCAATTGATATATCTTGTTTAAATTTTGAATTAAATACATTCGTTTTTATTGATCCAACCTTCTTTTATAAGTATGATCAATATAATAATAATTTTCTAAAATTCTAGCATAAATTCATGAGAAAGTCTTGTGTAGGCACATGCATACAAGCGCAAAATTTAGACACACACATAAATTTAAAAAATTAAAAGATAAATAAAATAGTTACATCAATAAATATTATTTTAATCACTTTCTTTTTATTTTTTTTAGCTTTATAAGCGTGTGTCTAATGGTGAAGTGTTGATCCTATGACATGTAAGAGTTTCTCCCAATTCATTCATCAAGAAGAAGAAAAAAAAAGATAAAGGTAAGAGATCATAGCAGGGTCCCACTAATAATGCAGATTTGCTATGAGTAACATGTGTATGAAGCAATCAGTGCCTACGTAGCAAAAGGATGATACGTGTCACCATAGGAAGAAGGGCTTGCCCATCGTTGAATCATTTACTCGAAATAATATTAATAATAATGATCGAAATAAAAGAAAAATTGTCCCCAAAGCCATATACTCATTTTCTGTAGGAAATATATTAGCTGAAGATTCATTTTTTTTAAAGAAGCAAAAATAGAATATATTTATCAAAACAATCAAGTCTTTTCAGCACAAAACAAACAGGGTTATGTTCAGTCACTTGGATTGTTTGACAGGCTTAAAATACCATGGTGTTTAACGACAGTAAATGGATTATTATGGCAAAGGCCAGGGGCGGAGCCACCCCCAGCTAACCTGGGCACTAGCCTAGGCTCAGCTCCAACTTCCTTTGTCGCAAGCCCAGCCATCACTAGAATTTTTGGCTTTTCCTGTGGATTTACCTACGGATTTTTGTGTAAATTCTGCAGGAAATACATTTCCTGATTTTGCCAAGGATTTAAGTTCCCAGGTGAGGTAATACCTTAGGATTTTAGGTTCCGCAGGAAATGTGAAATTATTCGCAGGAAGGAAGTAACGTTTTGCGATAAATATTTTGCCCATGCTAAATAAAATTCCTGGCTCCGCCACTGGCAAAGGCTACGGTGCATGACCTTTATGGGTCTTCTACGGATGCATGACTTGATTTTTATTTTTATTTTTGTTGTAAAAGTGATATGATCTATTGGATATAAGTTGAATACTTTCAATGGCGGAGATTAGTAGGTTAAGTGACCTACTATAGTTGTATTCTTTTTAACATATATATTGATTTAATAAATGCAATTGATTTTGGATTCAATTTTAGAAATGGTGTTTTTGTCATTGTTGAAAAATTGAAAAAATTTCCCAGCAACCTAATACGTTCCTTTTTTTTTGTTGAGGAAAGCCTAGTACATTCCTTGTATTCTCTTTTAGTAAAAATCTCAGCATTAAAACTAAAAGAACATCATAAAATTTATTATACATTAAAACTAAAAGAACACTGCTTGAGATGGGAATAAGCCAGGCCGGCCTACGGCCTAGCCTACGCTAGGTTAGGCTTTTTTCTTAAATAGAGAATGTCTAGGCTTTTTTTTTTTAAGCTTATTTAGCTTAAAAGGTCAGGTCACGGGCCTCTCAAAAAGCCTATTAGGCCAGCCTATTTAAGTAATATGAATAATATTATTTATTATTATATTATATTTTGTACTTTGAATTAAAATATAAATATGTAAACTTTTTCAATAATTTAAGCTTTATTAGTATACATTAACTTTTTGCATATATAAATGTATTATTATAAACTAGAATAGAAATATGATACAATATATAGTCGAATTTCCTAAAACCTCGTGTTGATTATCAAAAAAGAGTTTAATCCAATTGAACTATTAGTTCGCTAGTCCATTTAAACTTAGATCACATTTCTTATTTAAAGATGTTCATAAGATATAGGCATTTAAACAGGCTAGTAGGCCGTATCAGGCTTTCAAAAGGCCAGACTCAGGCCTAAAAAGTAGGCCTATGACAGGCTGCAGGCCAGGCTTAGGCTTTAAAAAAATATGACAGATCAGGCTTAGGTCTTGCAAAGCCTAGCTCGGCCTAGCTTATTCTCGTCCCTAAACACTACCTTATAATTTATATTTGCATGCTTTGTACGACCCATACAATTTTTTATATTTGCATTCATAAAGTATTAAACTTGAATGAAATAAACTTAAACATCTTAATAATAATTTGTATAGATTGTATTATCTACTCTTAAAAAAATATTATGAATAAAAAATTTCATTTTCTGTCAAAGACTGACATACTAAATATGAGAATTGTTCTGGTCCCGTCAAAGACCTGGCCTTAAGCTGAAGTAGATAAAATAGTCATAAGGAAGGGGAGTTTGAATTGCGATCCTTTAAAAATTAATCCTGCCACTTAAAAGTTATTCTTAGGTTGTGAACTTGGAATGGTTAAGTTAACAGACAGACTTCAGAACGTTGTAAAGTGTTAGTGTAAAAACAATTTAAATAATTAAATGTGTTTGTGTGTGATGTGTTTACCGTAAGTAAAGAGTAAAGAGAAGAGAAGAAGAACACACAGAAATTTATAGTGGTTCATCAAATGTGGGTTAGTCCACCCTTCACAATCTTCTGAGATTTTCCACTATGATGATTGAGATAACTTCTCAAATCATGCACCTTACAACCTTGTTCACCTGAACAATTACAACAACTGTATTCTCTAAGCCTCAGCAGGCTTACACCTTTCTTGCTAAGTTACCCACTTAGACTTCACACCTTTCTGCTCAAACTAACACTTTAGTAACCCTAAAGCTAGATGAGACTTTGTTTACAATTTGTATGGAGTTTAAATGATTTAGATCAGACAAGAGAAGAATGGAGGGAGAGATTTATCTTTAAAAAGATAAGAGAAATATTGATGCACACTTTTAAAGACTTCTTGGAATCTTTGTGAGATCAATGTTTTTGCTAAAGCTTCAAACACTCTTAAGTTGTTTTCTTGTATGCTTTGCAAATGTGTGTGTTATGCTGAGGCCTTGATCTCTATTTATAGAGTTTCTTGAGCCTTTGTAGCCGTTGGAGAGTGGCCAATAGTCTTGTGCCACGTGTTCTAAGACCCACTAACTTTCACTTGAAATTCTGGGCATAATGAAATACTTCAGAATGTTGTTGTGTTCTTGAGAATACTTCAGAATGTTGTTGTGTTCATCATGATCTTCATGTGGATGAACGGCCAGATATGCATCTGGGCTTTTGCAGATGAATGTCACATGAATTTATGGGTTGTACTATAAAGATTATCTTTGTACGACTTCAGAATGTTGTTAGATCAATTCTTCTTTGAAATCTGTCTTGGAACATGTGCAGGATCTCATAAAGTGAAACTGTCACTTCACTTCCATGCTTTAGGGGATTTGGTTTGCTTTGTACAGTACCAACTCCCTTGTGCGTCGAAATCTTGTTGAATCAGACTTGATCTTGCTTTTAGATTTGCTTTTTACTTTCCAACTACTGCATTGTTCATGTCTGAAAAAGCATGGAGCAGGATCGAATTTTCTGAACTCAGGGGACTTCAGAATGTTTCTTTTGTTTCACTTAGGATGATTTGTAAGACTCTTATTTGATGTAATCAAATCCTAATAATGAAACATTGATGAAGTGCAGCATGGAAAACATCTAGGATGGTATTCTTAATGGAATATTCCTAATGTTTTGTACTTCAAATGTTCATAGTCTTGAATGAACATTGAAAATGCCCTTTTTGACTTTAAACAAATAAATGCCTTTATTCCTTGCTTGATCTTAGTAAATGTACTTTACTGGGCTTTTATTTAAGTCACGTGAACCTTGCATGTTCTTCATTTGGTTCATGAATTTCTGGGCTTGGTTCTTGATGTTCATCATGAACAACCTTCTGAACTCCGTCCAACCTTCTGAACTCTTTTTAACTTTCTGAACTTTGGCTGAGTTCTTAAGTCTTTATGTCCTTTGATTCTTTGTATCTTGGTATGAATTGAAACGTGTTCCTGTCTTAATTAACCACTCAAGAGCACAAGTTAAATACCAACAAATTAATCAAAGTCCATTAATTTCTTAATCATCAAGGTTTGTTATCTTTAAAATTAATTAGAGATTTTGCCTCGACATAAGCCACTTAGGCCCAACAACAAATCAAGCCCAAATGTTGCATTTGACAAAATTACTCGCGACAGACCCCTTCCCCGCAAGGGGGGTATACAGAGCAAATAAGAATAGTTCAAACGTCCTGCAACGTTCGGCAACGTCTCTTTACCCACGTTTTCGCGAATATCTCACCAGTGGTTACACTTCTTACGATTTCGTAACCGCCGGTCACACGTGTGCCTTATAACGGCTCTGCATTTACCCACCTCTATAAATAGGAGGCTCCTCGCAGCCTCAAAGGTAGAATCTTCTGCACTCTAAAACCCCCCATTCTGAACATCTACTGACTTGAGCGTCAGAGTGTCTGCAGGTACACACCCCTCATTCGGTCCAGCGCTCTTTGAAGTTCTCTCACCACCGTGAACCACCACCTTCAACCAAGCACCGACAACCACCTTCTGATCAGGTACGATCAAGAATCTTACAAAGACGGGAAATTCAACGACTTGAGAATCTTTGTAAGACTAACTTACTAAAGATGAGAATCTTACAAAGACTGACTATTCAATGAGTTGAAAATCTTTGTAAAACTGACTTACTAAAGATGAGAATCTTACAAAAAATGACTTACTAAATATGAGAATATTTGTATGACCTACTATCTATAACATTAGTCCCTACTTTTTAGTCAACTCATGTATCACCTTCATATTTTTTAATGAATTTTTCCATAAATGTGTAGCAAATTATGAACAGCGGTAATCATATAAAAAATAATTATATTATTGATATTGTCAAATTTTTAAAGATATTAAATGAATTTTTTTAACATTAATATAATCTTTCTATTGAATATTTACACCGCACTCATTATAGAACTTATTTGCTTATATCTCCAAAATCAATTATTTTTATACCTATATGAGAAAGTTGATATGATTAAATTTTGAAAACTAATGATTATTTTAAAAAGATTAACATTAATGTAGAACATTAGTTAGTCTTAGTAAGTAGAGTAGTTGAGTTGAATAAAATTCAATAAATAAGAGTATATAAATACAAAAAAATAATAAATGATACATTGATATTCTTAAGTAGCAATTATTTGACACCGTTAGTTGTTTGTATCTCTTTCAATCGATGGAAAAGTGTCTGTTCATGTTGATATTTTTAAGTGTCAATTATTTTGAAACTATGAATTTTTTTTAATTGTCGAGACGAAACGAATAATTAAAATTAAATTAATATTTAAATGATAATTTTGTTGATAAAAGGATAAATGTATAATAATATGAAAAATTAGTATGATGAAACAATTTGTTTGTTTATTTCTTAATATCACCTAATAATACATAAGCTGTCCTTTCAAGGATTCGAACAAGGTACCATCTAGCTACACTTTACATCTTCCACCACTATGCCATTTCCATTTTGATTTAAATATTGTTGCTTCCAAAATTGATATACCGTACTAAAGTTTTTTTTAAAGCCACAAATGCCCTAGCAGTTTCATTTCTAATAGCAATTTCTTTTCAATATTAACGGTTCCTTTATTGACGATCATTCTTTTTCATTATTATTATTTTCCTTTTCATTTTCATTTTTATAAATTTAATAGGCCTTGCGGTTATGATCAGTTTTTTGGTGTATGCTTACTACGTGTTACGATATTTAAAATTGTTGATAATTTGACTGATTCAGATGATAATTTTATCACTAGAAACTTAACTTCTTATTGTAATTTTGTTGGCCTCTTCGTTTCTCATATACTCCCTTCGGTCCTTAATATAAGAGAAGATTCTTTTTTTAGGTTCATTGAATAAATGATATATTCAGTCTATATTGTAGTCCACATACATTAATTATTCAATGAACCTAAAAAAAGATTCTTCCCTTGTATTTAGGACCGGAGGAAGTATTATATTACTTGAAGTTATTTATTTTGACTTTTTATTTGCAAAAATCACTACTTGATTATAACATTACTTTGCTTTCTCCCTTTGACTTTTGAAACATGTTTACTATTTTTAATTTGTTTATTTTAGTTGTTCTTTTAATATGAATGTAATCGAAGATAAAGGTTGAGAAAGAAGAACTTCGGAACACAGCCTGGTAATATTATTTGGTAAGAAAACAAATTTAATAGCTTAAATTGGTCTAATTTTTGCATTTTTTTTGTTTTTTACAATCATTTTATAGCATAGTATTGAATGTATAATCAATATGATATTTATATATGAAACTCTACAAAATCCGTGCATCGCACGGGTTAGAATCTAGTTATAAGTATAAGAATGAACGACTCTTTTCCATGAACTAGTAAATCAAAAATTCAGATTTTTTTTTAAGAATCAGAAGGACTATTTTCTCGGATTTTCCATCCAATTGCACACCGGGTTTTTCATAAATTTTTGAATCATTTCCAAAAACACCGTTTATAATTATTGGAATTTAAGGTAGGTGTGTGTGTCTATATATATATATATATATATATAAATAAAGAAGAAGAATCACCGAACAATACCACTTTAACAGGTAACTATTAATTTCAATCATAACCGTTCATTATTTTATAATATATCCAACAGCTAGCATTAGATGCTTCAAACAAAAAAAAAAACTAGTATTACATCTCTCACGGGTGCATGACCTATTCACATCATGCCCCGTAGACAGAGCCGATTATTATAGCTTTTTCAGGTTCTAGGTACTTCTACCATGCATAAACCGATGAGTGAGGTTACTTGAATTTCCCCTCCCGAAGGCACTATAAAAGTTAATATGGATGAAAACTCGTTCAACAATTGTGAAAGATCAGGATTAGGTGACATCTTATGCAATAATGGTGATTGGTTACTTGGGTTCTTTGACATTATTGAAATCTCTACTTTTTAATGTGCAAACTCCATGCAGTTTTAAATGATATCAAGCATGGTTGTCAAACTCGAGAGTAGACTCGAACGAGTTTACGAGTCTAGGAGGCAAAAATAAATGAAATTGCATTTTTATAGTAGACTCGTACAAACTCATATAAACTTACGAGTCTATGACAAGTTTAAGAGTCCATAAGTTTTTTTGAAAAAACCCAAAAAAGCACGGAAACGACAAAAACTACACAAAAATTGAAAGAAAAAAAAAACCTAGAATCCTCATTCTCTTGTGTTCCCACTCTCGATTTAGAAACCTCACTCATACCCATCAAAGATGAGAAAAAACAACCAGTATCACCTTCCTCTTTTGTGAAGAATTCATGCTCACCTTCATCGAAAATGCTTTCTTCTCCATTCATTCACGACATTCTTTTGTTGTGACTCACACTCGTCTCTCTTTCTTCATTAGGTTTGTGTTTCGTTCTCTCTTCCTTCCTTCCTTCCTCAGTCTGTCGTTCCTCGTGACTGTTTTGTTTATTAAGCATGTTCATGTGATTGTTGATTAAAGGTTGTTCAAGATTCTAAATAAACCTTTGCAATCAGAAGAAGAATGATGATCAGTCTATGAATGTAGTATGTGTCATATGATTACGATTGAAATTATCTTTTTTCTTTCTAATATAATTATGTGTGTTTATGTTAACATTATATGCATTTTAGTGCTCGACTTATTTATTTGATAGGCAGAGATCTACTACGTGAACTTAAGGTTGAGTAAGAGCTATTCATGCATAATTTTGACGACAAACAAGATTTGACAGGAGTTTTTGATGTTTGAAGCCATTAACATATACTATGTTTTATAAAAAAAATTTTGTCATACATAATTGCAATTAGGAAGAAACTAAGATCTTATTATTCTCAACTCCATCGTTATGTTCCCCTTATCCCAAACATTAATCAATTTTACACGAAGATTATAACATCTCTTTTCAACATACTCCTAAATAGAACAATAAATGTGTCAATTGATTTACGAAGACCAAAACTTCCTCTAACAATACCTTAAATATTTGGAATAGATATCCTCTAAAATTCAATCTCACATATTGATGACTATTGTTATAGAGGTCGCTTATCCTTAGGCTTAGAGCATCCATAATGATAGTCCACTAATAAAGACCACTTAAATAGACCTCACGTATACATATCACTTATTTATAATTTTTTTTTAATAAAAATACATGCTAAGGACTGGGTGACTCCAATGACCTAATAAAGACTCCAATGAAAAAAGTATTTAAATAGGTTCCTCTAACTTTAGATCATTATACAAAAATAAATTATTATTTCTTTTACACATGAGATCAACCGGTACATATTTTATTACTTTTACAAGTAGAGTCCGTTAGTTGCCTAAGAGGGAGTTCTTATATACTCCCTCCGTCCCAAAATGTATGACGTTTTGGGCATTTCACACATATTAAGAAATGCAATTAATATTGTGTGAGAAAAAAAAATTATGAGTTGTTTTACAAAATTGTCCTTAATAAATAATATGGGAAAGATAAATGAAAGAATTGAAAGAAGAGAGAGTAATAAATAGTTAAGGTTATAATAGGAAAAGTAACATTAATGTTGCATTGGTATTGTAAAGCGACATATAATTTGGGACAAATTTTTTCTCTAAAGCAATATACAATTTGGGACGGAGGAAGCAGTTGTCTATTGCTTAATAGAAATTCATTACCGAGGAGTAATTATTAAGTAAGGACTCCGTTGAAGATGCACTTGCCTTCCCTTCTTGTTCTCTTGTTTTGACTTGTTTCTTTCATTTTCCATTTCATCAAAATATATTTATCCTACATCATGAACTTGTTTCCTGTTCTCTTTTGTTTTTTTACCAAAAAAGAAAGCCATGTTAATTAACCATCGGTTAAAGGGTTGAAACAGTATGAACGTTGGACCACACTTGACGCCAAAACGGTGGACACCGTCAATCCACTTCTCATTCCTATCATCATCTTCACCTTCTTATAGTTCTAACCTCAAATTCTAACGGTAACAAGTCCAATAGATACCGATTGCATTTCTCTATCTATATCTTATTTTTCTTTTCTTTATAGTCTACAAAAATAGCCTAGGACCTACCTTGTCCTGTTCATCTTTTTGTTGGTTTTTTGGGTTCTAATTACAATAACTTTTTCATAACATAATTAAATCACTTTCCTTTTTCTCTTCCCAATGATATTAAATTCTGTTTTACCCTTTTTCCTATAGTTTTTCCTTTTTCTTTTAGTAAAATCCTTTTCCCCATACTAGTTGCTCTATTTTATCTGGGCCCTAAGATTTGTTTGCTTAAACTTGATTAAAGGGAAAGCGAGATAACTACTCATTGGTAATGCACCAAAAAACAAACCACTCATTGGTATTACCGCAGTCTGAAACACAAATTAAGACAATAAGTACCGGATCAGACGGTGATAAACAGAAAACACTGCAATTAACGTTAGCTGTATTTTAATGAAAGGAACGGTAGCTGTATTTCTTTGAGTAAAAAAAAAAAATACTACTCAATCCGTCCATAATAACTGCAAAAAATATTGTTCCACAAAAATTGACCCATTTCACATTTCAATAAAATTTTAATTATTTTTTTCAATTATAACACTAATTAATACTCCCTCCGGTCTCAAATGTAAGAAACTTTTCACTTTTTAAGTTCATTCAATAAATGATGTATGTGGTCCTTATTATATACCACATACATTATTTATTGAATGAACTTAAAAAGTGAAAAGTTTCTTACATTTGAGATCGGAGGGAGTACTACTTTCACTACTCTCAATTTAATATATTCTACTTTGCATTTATGATAAAGAATAATGCATCAATAATTGATAAGGACACTCAATCCCATTTCTCTCTCTTTCACTTATACTCTCTCCATTTTTAAATATAAGCAAAAATCACTTTTTAGATTCATTCATTTAATGATATATGTGGTCCATATTATAAACCACATACATCATTAAATGAATTAACCTAAAAACTCAATTTTGCTTATATTTAAAGACGGAAGGAATACACTTTTTCTTGATATATGTGAAATGAGCTAAGAGCTCAGTTAAAATGGAACGAAGGGATTACTAGTTTTTAGAATAAGAAAATAATGTTTTAGTGCAAATAAAAACATACACAACTGAGACATCCGTATTTTTTAGTCTAATGAATCTCTTATGTGCGCAAGTCTTCCATAGTCATAAGACCGTAGACACAAGTTTAAACACACTCACATAAAAGCAAAATATAAAGTTAACTATATCATTACTTTTAAAATAATTAGAAGAATATGATATCGAATTTATATTTTGTGAGTGTGCTTGAAAGATTTGTGTTTAGGTTTGTGACTATCTAAGAATAACCCCTCTTATGTACATCACTCATTTACTATAATTTGTTATTCGTAAACATTTAATTAAAAAAGAGAGAAGGCTAAACAGTGTCATCAAGACATTGGTTAAACAATCAAAACAAGTTTTTTTTTTTTTTTTTTTTTTTTTAAAAAAATTTTTTTTTTTTTTTTTTATAAAAATTAAAAATTTTTTTTTTTAAAAAAAAATTTTTTTTTTTTTTTTTTTTATTTTTTTT
>Ga0228710_1008289_pt1 | contig 14971 bp, 13 predicted proteins | sample MedpolnodulmetaG_FD_177995 | JGI IMG/M metagenome (GOLD analysis project Ga0228710, IMG submission 177995) | Root nodule microbial communities from Medicago polymorpha collected in Santa Monica, California, United States - pink nodules | ecosystem: Host-associated > Plants > Roots > Nodule...
GGAACAAGTGAATTTAGACAAGGGTTGCGAAACATGAGAATAGTCTAGCAAACCTTGAGACATATAAAGTTTCGTTCTTCAAGGATTCCAATAGCAATCAACCATGAGAATAGGCGTGGTTGCTAGATGAACAGACTCACTGCACCTCGAAAGAGGCTTTGATACGCTAAAGAGAAACTTGTCTTTAGAAAGTAGGTCGAATATAAAGTTAGGTTTAGGGTTTGTTTGTGAGGGATTTGTTATTATGATGAACCAATAATCCCAAGACACCTTTTTATTATTATTGTTATTTTCTTTTAAAACAAAAACCAAACCTTTTTAACTTTTAAAACTTTCATTCTAATCATTGTTAAAATTTAATTAAATTCATAACTCCCTGTCGGAACGATACTCTATTTTTACTAACATGGGTGTTACTCCCTGTCGTGCACTTGCGGTTTTACTCATCATGGGTGTTGGACACCAAACACAAATCCGATCTAACTTGTCGGTGCCATAGAGAGTGTATTAAGTACATGAGAAATGATATTTGTATAACTATTTTGGTACAACTTTTGGACAACTTTCTATTTCATACTAACATTAAATTCTTATTTACTCTATTCCTTTTTTTTCTCTCTAATGTTTTTTACCAACAAAGAGAGAACAACAAAGTTGTTCAGAAGTTGTACCAAAATAGGTACTCTCTCAAATCACTATTATAAGCAAAGTTCACTTTTTAGATTCATTCAATAAATGATAATTCTATTCAAATATCATGACTCTAAGTGTGTATATATACTAGTTTTCATCTCGTGCGATGCACGGTTAATCATATTTCTAATTGATTATTATAAAATATATATTATTGTCAACCATATTTATCAAATATATGTAGTTTGTTGTTTTTGGTGTGATATCCGACAACTCGAAAGCGGATTTGTATGAATCCATAATCTATCCTAAAAGTTGGGCAAGGTACAAAGCAAACTCAAATCATCGTGATTTCTCTATATGTAAGGAAATATCTGCATCTAAAAGAAGAAGAGGAAATTGTTGTTGTCGAACAACCCTGGACTCTCCTAGTGTGGCTGAATTTCGTTCAACAACCGAGGGAATATTCGCTCTTGTTATGTTGCAAGAACGTATGAGGTCAATAAAAAAAGATGATTTAATCGGATGCTCGTATGAAAGACCGATAGGGAAATGTTTGAGTTTTTAAATTGCACTTAACCTGGTGCTCAAGACGCACCACATGACCTTTACCGTGTTGGAGAACCAAGCAGGGCATAACTATTAACTAAATGTTCATCCCCACATTACGTACCTCTTTAGGTTAAAGTGAGTTGAGCACATAGACTTTTGGCAACTTTAGTGTGTTTAATTAATAAATAAATGGTTAAAATAAAAAGTCATGTTAACATGCGTCCGAACGACAAATGTTAAAGAATTTACAAATCGCAAGTATTTTTTAGACATAAATTAAAACAATTCCCAATGCATAAATTTGTAAAGCACGAAAAGGGACTAATTTATAAGGGACTAAATTTGTAATTTTTTTAATAGGAGGCTAAAATCGCAACATTTTAGAACATAGGGGTCCAAAAGTACAGTTAAACCTAATTCCTATTTGTAAATCCTTAACATGTGTTCTAAGGACACATGTTAGCATCTCCCAAAATTGATATGCATCCACCAAAGCCAAAAAGGAAAATATGTAAAAGAAACAGTTACATGAGGCTACAGCTTAGAAGCTAAATACACAATTATATAATGCAATTGTATTAAAACAGAATATTGATAATAGCATAGCAGTAGTAAATGAATCCGAAAAGTGTAAGTTAAAAGGAAATGAAAAGAGAAAGAAGATGAACCTGCAAAGGATGGAGTATTTTGTCGGAGGTAGTTTCATTTTCCGTGGACATGGTAGAGTGGCAACCGAAGATTGGAGCTCTGAGATTTTAAGGAACAATGGAAATGAAAAACCTGACATGCAACCTGACATGCTATTGTATCATTGTACGGATAAATAAATTAGAGATGTGCTATTTCAACCACATTTTATGATAATTTATGCTGACTATATCATTTGGTCACTATTATAAGTAAAATTTAACATTTTAAATTTATTTATTAAATAATATATTTTGTCTATAACAAAGATCATATACATCATTAATTAAATAAATCTAAAATATAAATTTTTGCTTATAATAATGATCAGAAAATATACTTATAAAATACTATTTTCAAGGTGTTGCATTAAACGTGTGTATAGAAAGTTGTAGCATGTGGTGTGCATTTAAAGAAATTAAAGTAAGGACATTTTCCTACTATTTTTGAATATGGCAAAAAAGTCAATTTTGCTTATCTTTGAGTACTTGGTTACAACTCAAATAATTGAATTTTGCTTATATTTTGTTACGGAGGAGTAAATATTGACACGGAAACTAAAATAATAGATAAAAAAAGGAAAAAAACATAAGAACATCCACAATAGTAGTAAACTAATAAGGATTCCTTAAATACCTCAAATGTATACATCATTTATTTATAATTTTTTAATAAAAATATCTATTAAGGACTCTATAACTCGAATGACAATATACTAATAAAGACTCCAATGAAAAATACTTAAATATGTCTCACTAACTTTACATCATTATGATCCTTAACCGGGAGTGATCATTGTTAAGTAAAGCAATCCCTCATTGAAGATGCTCTAATGTGAGTATGAGGAAGAAAATTATCACTAAAATTATCTCAAAATGGTTGTACAAATATCATTTCTCAATAAATTATTATAATCATGATATTAGGTTAACAAAAAATTGTTCGTGGACATGTGACGGACCAATGGTGGTCCTAACTTTTCCACAAATAATCCAAAGGTAAAATAACAATGGCTTAAATATGTCAACTTTCATCATTTTTGATATTTGTCCTTGCATTTTTTTTATTTGGCATTGGTCCTTGGAATTTGTAAAAATCATTGTTTGGCATTAGTCCCGACATTTTTTTTCGTTTGGCATTAGTCCTTGAACCTACACTTTAGTCTATTTGGTAACTTTGAATAATCATAAAGAAACTTTCAATGATATTGCCAATGCGGCGTGGGTGTTACAAGATTTTTAGAAAATATGATCCAACTTCTAATACATCAAAGTTGCAACTATTTATAGAGAAAATAAAATAACTTCCTACATCTAAGATATTGACAAGTGTCTTATTTAATAACTTCCTATAACTTCTATGTAGGAGTTGTTTGCTTGCTCAACGAAATATGTCAATATTCGACTCTTTGAATGACTTTTTCCTATGTCTTATAACATATGTCACTTCTTGTTGTAAATTTAGCATTCGACAACAAAATAGTTTAGTCGAATTCCACTTAATATGGCTAACTTCGACAAATCACGTTCTATGGCCAGTCAAAATGAGTTTTCTTCTTCTATTCAAATTCTAACATTAAGACTTTCTCAATGCCATAAATTTTATAACTTTGGTATCAACAAACTCACAAGTATTTGAATTCTACTCTTTACCCAAACAGTTTTGCTCATTCCCAAAGTAAATGATGGATATACCCCTACGTAAGTTAACTCACGCAACATGAGTTAACTCACGCCAATTATGAGGTCAACGCGACTTAACTCACCCTGCGTGAGTTAACTCATGCTACGTAACTTAAGTCAGTTAAGAGCAAACAACAACACAACAACCCTCATTTCCCAACTTCTCCAACACACGAAAATTCCACCCCAAAAAACGAAATTCATCATTCTTGCGCCATTCAAAGCCAAATTCGTCCACAACATCAAGTAAGTGATGATTATCCTACTTCTTTGCATTATTTTGGTTGAAATTTTCGAATTTTTCAAGAAATAGAACATTTTTAGGTTTTTTAAAATTTTGCTTGCATGTGTAAAGATTATGACTGTTAGTGATGATTTAACTTAGGAATTGTTGTTTAGATGTTGTTTAGGGTACAATGTGGTAGTTAAGGGTTTAGAAATTGTTAGATTACATAGTTGTTTGAAAATTGCACACTACGTGTTAAGTGAAATGTCTCAATGATATTTTTTTTGTTTTTTTGGATTGTTAATGATGTAATTAGTTAAAGCTATATTTGTTAATGTTGATTATAGTTAATTTGACTGCAATGTGGTAGTTTATGGATTTAAATGACATTGTACACATTATAGTGGTGTTGTTATATTGTTAAAGATGACATTGTCGAAATGTTATGTTTGTGTGAAAATGTGTTAAAGATTTTTTGCTTTTTGTGCAGATATGTATGAGTAGGAGAGGACTGACAGACTTAGGTTAGGGAGGCCTGCCCGTACTAGTAGTGCACGTAGGGAGAAGCAAGCGCTACTCCCTCCGGCTGGTCGAGGTCGAGGGAGAGTGGGGGCCATGAGACTTGCTACTGTTGATGTTGCGGGGGGATCGACGTCACATACGGGTCCATCCCAGATTGTGGACCCGCCACAGTACCAACATGAGCAGCATTATCAGGAGTAGGCGTATCAGGAGCAGCCTGAATTTCAGCCAGGTTATCAGTATCAGGAGGGGTATGAGTATCACCATGGGTATCAGGCTCAGTTTCACGAGGGGTATCAGCCTGAGCAGCCTCCTCAGCAGCAGTATGAGCAGCATCCGCACCAGCAGCATCCTGAGCAGCATCATGCAGAGCCTGTTATGGAGGACGAGGATGGGGGCTTTCCAGGGGGGCCTTATGAGATGTCACTTTTACCGAACTTCGGTAAACACGTGGCATGCAGGCTTTGGAACGATAAAACAGTAAGTATAATTGTTTTATTTAATTTAATGATATTTAAGTATAATTGATTTATTTACGTATTTATGTATTTTAAGTATAATTGTTTTATTTAATTTAATGATATTATGTGAAGTTTATTTTACGTAGAATATGTTATGTTTATTTAATTTAAGTATGATTACGTAGAATATGTCATGATTATTTTACGTATTTAAGTATAATTGATTTATATTTTACGTAGAATATGTCATGTTTATTTTACTAATTTAATTTGTTTTTTTTGTATTTCAGTTGCAAGCGGATCGTAAGTTGACTGGCGTCTCGCACGGGAGGAAACTTAGGCTTTCTGCTTTGTCCCTTCTGTTGCCGGAAGAAGATAATCCTTGGTTCTGGAAGTCGGTGGATGCATCCGGTCTTAGGCCCCTCCTTCTGACTGGGTACGATATCATCAACCACGGGTTAATTTATGTTATGGCTAAGAGATGGCATTAGAAGACCAGCAACTTCCATCTGCTTGTTGGGGAGATGACCATCACACTGGATGATGTGGCTTGTCTTCTAGGCATCCCCGTTGTTGGACGGCTCATTCAGGAGGATGAGTTAGATCATGACCATGTTGTAGATCTGCTGGTGACTCACCTATTGTTTCCGGTGGAGGAAGCGGTTGGGCAGGTGAGTGATTTTGGTGCATGTGTCACTTACACACCCCTGAAAGAGCGTTATGAGCACCTGTTGAATAGGTGTAACCATTTGCTGGCGAAGGATTTATCAGAGGAGGAGGAGGAGGAGCTGAGTCGTATTAGGCCTGCCTGTGTGAAGGCGTTTTTGTTGCTCTTGCTTGGCCACACCCTTTTTGCCGGCAAGAACATCAAAACCATTAGTCTGCTTTGGATGGTTTCGATTCGGGATTTGCCTAACATAGACGCGTGGTCATGGGGCGCGATGGGACTTGCTTTCTTGTACGAGTAGCTGAATCTTACCTCCAGCGAACATGTTGGCTCCGTTGGTGGTTACATGACCTTGCTTGTGGTAATATATTATTTTCTTATTTTTTTAAAGTTAATCGCAAATGTATAGTTTTTTGTATGATACTTGTGTGCTGATATAAATCTATCTTTGTGTGTTTGCAGGGATGGGTTATAGCTCACATTAGACATATCGTTTTGAGGAAGAGATATGATGATTACGAACGGCATAACCCGTTCGTGGGTAGATGGAAACCTAAAAGGGGGTTTGCTGATGCTGAACACTTCAGAGGCTTGTTGGATTCGATGGAGCATTGTCATGTCACCTGGAGGTCGTACGAGCACCGACGAGACGTGACGCCTTTTCAGGATGTGTGCTAGTACTCTGGATGGATCATGGCCGACAAAGGATGGTGCGTCACTTGCCGGAGTGGGTTCTGAGGCAGTACAGACATGTTCCGAGGGTTCCCCGACCTCCTACTACGGTTATGCCTCTTGCCCCAGTAGATGTGGTTGCTGCCTTCTTGGAGTTTGCTCTACATGTCGTTTCCCAGCAGCAGAGGGGTCACCAAGTCCCGGACGACGAGCCTTGGAAGCATTCAGATAGGTACATTAGGTGATTCTACCGTGTATCCCATCCTCTCATCGTCAACCCTGCTCCAGAGGCTGACAATGTCATGCCGAGACCTGTCTACCAGGATATTCTTGTTGACCAGGAGTGGGCCAGACATCCTCCTGATCCATTGCAGGTCATCAGCAGCATCAGAGGCAGAGTGGAGCATGCGATGCAGATTCCAGAGGTGGTTTCAAATCCACTCTTCTTCAGCATTTTGGAGGGCCTCCGGACTGATTATAGCGTGTTTAACCATCAGCAGGTTCTGAGGAGGAAGTGTAGGAGTCATAGTCCACAGGAGCAGTAGTAGTGTCTTATTTTATGACTAGTTTTTATGACTTTTTGGATATTTGTAGTATTTTCCTGACATTTTGGTTGTATTATATTTACATTTGCGCGGTTGCGCTTATTTATGACATTTACGTTATTTTTCTTTAATATTGTGTATCTAAATTATGAATGAATGATGCATGTGTTCTAAATTATGAGTTTTGGTTGAATGAATGAATGGTTGTTCCTATGTATGAACGAATGAAGAAACGAAGATAAGCAGGGAATAGGGCAGTAGCTACTGCCTCTCTGTTCTGGTTCGTGCACAGAACCAGTGTGACTTAACTCAAGTTAGTGTTAAAACTAGCGTGACTTAACTCACACTACTTTTAGGTTTAGCTAACACTAGCGTGACTTAAGTCACGTAACATTTTGTACTAGCGTAGGTTAAGTCACGTAAAGGTAAAAAGAAAATTTACTTTGGAAATGAGCAAAACTGTTTGGGTAAAGAGCAGAATTCCAAGTATTTTTCCCTTTGATTTTCTACTAAAGCCTAAGTGTTGTTCTTGTGTAGAGAGTGTAACTCATCATTCATGGGACAATCTAGTTTCGAGCCTCCTTGTTGTTGATAGCTTCAATATAATCACTTGGAAATTATTTGACAAAACCCTTTCCAAGAGATAGCCTTGCAAATCATCATCCACATCGTCATGTTCTTTAATGTCTGTAGGACAATTTCTGCGAACCAATCCCAAATGTACCAGGGACGAGTATCAATTTGCGGTTCGGAGCATGCCAAAATAATTATGTGACTATGGCGTTGTTACATTTGAATTTGACATCAAGCACCTAACCTTTACCATAACAGTTCTATTCATCCTATTAGTTAGTCCATTTTGTTGTGGAGTTCAACTATAATAGCTTTTTGCATGGCGAATCCTTATCTTTACAAAATTGATTGAACTCGTCAAAACAAAATTCAAGTCCATTACGGGCCAATTCTTAATTTCTTTGTTTTTCTTCTATTTTAATTTTCAAAGAGTACATCGCTCTTTAAATTTCACAACTGCTTCATTCTTTTGCTTAAATATGAAAACCCATACCTTTCATGATAAATCATGAATTAGTGGCGGAAAGTATTGAGCTACATTGTGTGATTGGACTCTTGTTGGCCCCCTAAAGATCACTATGGGCATACTCCAAGCTTCTTATGGAACGATGAACAACAATGTTGAACTTCAGCCTCTTGGCCTTCCCAAGTATGCAATATTCTTATAATTTGACATCAAGCACCTAACCTTTCCCGTAACAGTTTTATCCAAGCTTCTTATGTGCATAATCACAGCCAAACATTTATGAGCGTCATTCCTAATGGATCATCCATCACTTCCAACGGCTCCTATTGGATGCCTAAAAAAACTCTCATTCACAACAATGCAAGTTGCACCATCTTCCCACTAAAAATACATCTCACTCTTGCTCTCTTATTGACTTGAGTGTGGGAGTATTTGCATATACCGTCTCCTATAACATCCATCTCGATGGATGTTGTTCAAGCTTAGCCAATCAATCGATTTCAATCACATAAGATCAAATATTATCTAATTTTTTTGGGATGTGGAGGAACAATATACCATAAAAAATTTAGTTATTTGGGTGGAGGAGATCATTGCTAGGGAGATTGCTAAACATGGTTTTGAGTTGATCATGACTTAGATTATGCAATGTACTTTAGATATAAAGAATCATGCAAACATATGTCGTTGTCTTTGCGATTTTGTGCATAAGGTATGGTTGGAAATATTCAAATGGATGGATGATGAAGAATTTCATGAAACTTGTTTCGTTCCACCCTCAAGTATGCACATCGCGTTATGAAGTATTGCCTACTTGGGGTGGAAGCCTTTCACGGTTTTGTCTTTTTTAAAAACCGTCTCGTTGGGTTGTATATAAATTACCCTTAGCCTCGATTTCCAAGCAATATGAGAATTTAAAGTGTACCATAAGAGTTGCATCCAAGTTGAGGCTAAGGGAGAACGCTTCTCTAGTGAAGTCGTCAATGTTCTCTTCCACCCTCAAGTACGCCACATCGCGAGGCATTGTTCGCTTTAAGTGTAAGCCCTTCACAGTTTTATCCTTTATAAAAGGAACCTCTTAGTTAGGAGTGTCGATGTTGTATATAAATTACCCTTAACCTCAATTCGCAAACAATATGGGACTTTATGGTGTATTGCAACAAAACTAATTCTTGCTCCACTTCTTACAATTTAGCATGCTTTTTAAAGTAAATAAGGTTAAAAAGAGTGAAAAACGATAATTTTTAACAAGCAAGTGAGAGATGTTTCTAAAGTTGAAAAATGCTCTTGTTCTTTTTAACGTGCAAGTGGGAGATGTTTCAAAAGTTGTTCATAGCAATAGCATCAAAGTTATTTCTTGGTTTATTATCTTTAAGAAAAAAAAAATTGGCCTAGCATTTTCTTGTTGCTGCAATAACCCTTTAGCTTGTATGTTTAGTGGTTGACTCTCTCTTCTTGTTTTTTTGTTTTTCTTTTTAAGTGGTTGACTCTCTTTGTATGAGTTTTGAATACCCTTGCAACTTTTGCCCCCATAGTTTTTCCAGTTTATCGATTTTGATCCTCTTTGTTTTGAGCAATTTGAACCTCTCACATTTACACCTCCTACTTCGATCTTCTTAAATTGTACTATAAAACCAGAATATATAGAAGTAAAAACTAAACTAAAATATTTTATGAAATTAATTTCATGTGATAATTTTTACAAACCAAAGCGCACACGCAATCAGACATCAGTCACATTTGTCAACAAAATTTGAGATCCTTCAACAAAAAAACTACCATAAGTGGAACGTAACACGAGACATTAATTAAACCAATAATTGTTTCCATTTTTAGAGGGTCAGTAAATAAAAAACAATTAGAAAGGCACATGGCATGAATAATTGATTGTTTAGCTAGTATAGATTACCACTTAATTAATCAGCATCCTATAAATCAGAATCTGAAGAAGAACAAGTCCAAAGTGAAGCAGAAAGCAAACGCCTTGATTTCCAATCCAACACCAACTTATTACTACCCACACCCACCTCTTCAACCCTATACCCGTCATTAAAAAGCCCTAACAACAGCTTTGCTTGACAATGATTTGCAAAGCTCACCGGAACTCCCCTAAACCCTACCTCACCTAACCACTCCCCCCACGACCTTCTTTCCTCTTCACCACCCGTTCTATATATCCGGCCCAACGAACCTGCAATCCTAGGCCCAAAAAATACCCTCTCCACCAAAGCCCGGGCCCGGTTCTGCATCGGAAAACCAGCCTCCAATGAATCAAAAACCGCTGAATAATGATGAAGTGAGTCCATGAACCTTTCCACAAACCCACCAACAACAGAACCAACTTCTTCTTCAACCAACGTCACAAGCTTTGGATTCAACGTTTTTGCTCCGTTCAAAAACGAAGCAACTGATTCCGGTGCACGGTAGCTAAGGTGAGGTAAATTCAGCATGCAGTTGAAAACCAAAGCCTCTCCACGTACAAGCTTTAATGCAGAAGGACGGAAAGTTTCATCGGAGTCTAATCTGCAGTGGTGGAAAGAAAACGGTTGTCCAAGGGAAGCGGCGAAGGAGGTTAATCGCCTGCCAGTTTCTTGTACGGTGGCGATTGACCTCCTTCCCGTTCCGGTACGGGATAATGCTGTTATTCGGAGATGTGGACCGTTGTTGTTGGAGGCTAGTGATTGGATTAATGAGGCCCATTGAACCCCTTCCATGATGTCGTAGTCGATGACATGGACGCGGCGTTCGTGGGCCACGGCCTCAATGATGGCCTGATTGGCTGTGAAGTGGCCGAATTTGACGTAAGGTGACATGTCTTGAAGTAGTTGGAAAGCAGCAAGTGTGTCGTTTTGGTTGTCGTGGGGACCATTTGTGGTGAGGTAATGTTTGTTGTTGTGGTGGTGATGGTGGTTATTATGCGCACCCCCAGCACCTTCTAGTAGTCCATGAAGGGCTTTGGTGAAATGAGCGGCGAGTCTCTCCATGTTGGAGCCATTAGCGTGTTGTGAGACTAATTCCTTGAGCCGGATCAATATCACTCGAGCTAAGTCACGGTTTTTGGTTGAACCGGTTAAGGCTTCCGCGCCAGCCATCAATAAGTGCACTAATTTTAGCCCTTTTGAATCATCACCAACTTCTTGTGTTTTTTCTGTTGTTGTTGTTGTTGTTGTGGTTGTTGTTTCCATTTCTTCTTCTTCCTCATCCGTGGTTGTGGTTGTGGTGGTTGTGGTGATGGATGGACTGAGCTGGTCGAAGACAGTGGTTCTGTCCTCGATGATCGTGTCCATGAGATGGTGAAAGTCATCTGGGGCACCTGTAAAGGTGTCCCAGTTGACGATGGGAGACCAGTGGTTCCAGGTGCAACCATAATCATCGTCGGAAGTAGGGGTGTTGGTAAGGGAGCTGTGTTCAGAGAAGTGGAGGTCATTGATGGCATCCATGTCCATCATGTCCATGGTATTATTGAGTTGACTAATTAAGGTGTTTGAGAGAAAGAGATCAGCAAAATATAATATATAGTTAGGTTTGTGTATATTATTATTGAGTTTGTGTTTTGTTGTGTGGTGAGGGAGAATGAATGGTATGGGAAGAGGTTTATAAAGGGGTTGAGAGGTGATGGAGAGAGAGAAGAAGGATTCAGAGGATGAGACAGTGGAAGTCCAAAAACTGATTGGTGAGTTAAGAGAATATTGTTATGTGCGCTGTTGTCACTAACAACATGACCTCCTACCTGATGTGAATGCAAATTATTTTTATATATTTTTTGAAATAAATAATTTATAAAAGAGTATATTCGTAAATAATTATGACTGCCGTTTTTTATTTATACTCCAACTTTGTCTTGCTCTTGAATTTTTTTAATTTTATAGATTAGCATAGTCACTATACCTATGTAATTTTTTTCAATTGCTCATAACCCCCTTGAGTTTATGCATAACCTTTTACGAACCTGAAGTTTCCATCTATCTCACCCAGCTCATAGTTTGGTTTGATGTTTATCCATTTGACTTCTCAAATAATCATGTCTGTGTATTTGGAGTTGTTAATTAATATTGTTTTTATTATAAAAGTCTCATCACATAATGGAACTAATAATCAAGGGTGAGTAAGGGACAAGTTGAGTGTTATATTATACCCAACGTTAACTCGTTTTCAATGTTGATCAGATCAATTCTATATGCTCTAATTATCTGATTTTAGATAATGAGATTAGCACATAACAAGTCCTTAAATTGAGTTGTATTCTTGAGTTTGGATACTCCAAAGTGAGTAAAGTGTAAGGTGAGAAAGTTAAGGTTTGTTATTATAATAAAGTTATGATTGGTTATGATTTACCTACAATATCTATTATTATTTTTTAAATTAGCGATTGATATTATTCACTTTACACTTTAAAGTGAGCATCTCATTTTAGAGGAGTCAGATCCGTATTTTTCTCACCCATATGATTGATGGCTAGACCGTCTTAGAGATAAATGTTATTTTCGATTTTTGTTTATAATATGTAATTCTTAATTAAATACTCTTGACCATTTGGAAGATTGGAAGTTATGTTCTTGAAGCATTTGTGATTGATGTTGAATCAAGTAAAGAGATTGTTGACTAGGTTGCCACTACTGTTGTCGTCAAATTGTGAAGAGTTTTCTTCTCAATTGGTGAAAGTTGAATGGGTAAAAGGATCGGCATTGTTCACTCCTTAACCGAATAAGGTAGGGGAAGATGAATCATGATCGCCATAGTCCTCATCATTGAAGTGGTTGCTGTCTTGTTTCAAGCCATCAAAATATTTAAAATGAAGAAATATCATAAAACGATTCCCATGGACGCTATCGATGATTTGGAGTGGACATGTAGACGACAACTAGAGTTGATTGGAAGTAGTGAGGATGACATTACTACTCCATGAGAGAGTTGTGTACTTCAAAGGACTCTAATAATCAAGTCAATAAGAATTTTAGGAGAGTCTTGAGAATCTACCTACACCGGAGGTTAATGACCTTTTTACAGGCGGTGACATGTAAGAACAGTTCTTCCGTGATGGTTTTTGTGTTGATTGGATCCTAGTGTTATTCATAGATCACCATCAAAGAATCGTTGTTTTTGTTGAACACGATGTAGTTTATTTGATTGGATCATGAAACTTTTGTTGATTAGGTTTTTACCCGGTCTGAAATAATATAGTTAAACTTAAGTGAGAGGTATTTTGTAGAGATCAAGATCCTATCGAACTCTAATTAATTATATGAGCTCATAATTAGGCAATTAACATTAGAATGGGGGGTGATGGAGATGCGTTCTTTATTATATCCTGATAAGAATTTTTTTCTAAAGTAGATAGACCATAGCAATTTGTAGTTGAGTTGGAAAATAAATTAAGTATGACTAAGGATTTTTTACTCAAAACTTGTTGAACTTAGGTACTTTTGATCTATTTAAGTTTAATATAAATTCATTGAATGTTTGAGTTCAACCACTTAATTTATACGATGAAATGATATACTAATATTCTAAATAAGAGGTTATATATACGTTTTTTTTTTAAAATAAAAAGGAGACTATATGTATAGTAATATATATTCTTGGATTAGGGATTAGCTTTTTGATTAAATTTTTACCAAGATTTTAATTCAAAAGGATTAGCTAATCAAAAGGAGCAAAACATGCACATATACACGACAGAGTCATGAGCAACGGTGTAAAATGGCAAAAGTGCAACCAAAATAAAGGGAGAGATCGATGAAAATATCTTGCAATGTACTATAGGAGGAGTGTTGAAATTATTTTATTAATTAATTACGATGATGTCCTCACACAACATATAGAAAACATCAAAATGAAAGCTATGTTTTGTTTAAAAGTTTAATTTTAACCACATACGATACATTACGAACAAGAGATACAAGAACCTCACTATCTCTATATCAAATGAAAATGTTAAAATAAGTTTGTCGTGCATATCTTACTGCCTTAACTATATTTTAACCGTCCGTATAGTACTAGGCACCATCTCAATGGCTGAGATTCTCTTGATTCCACGCAATCACTTCGGGAATGTTTGCTCTTACGCCATTGGTCAACGTTTCCAAGGTAATTCCATTTGGAAGTTCAAGGTTTGTATTTGAGGAACAGTTGTGGTAATAAAAAAACAGATTCCCTTTCCGATATTTCAACTGTTAGAACAAAATAATGTTTACTATAGCATTTTTAAACTCTCGTACAAGAATATATGAAGAGTTACATGAAAGATGTTACTTTTAAAATATTGTTAGGTATGGCTCATAGGGTGTTGAGTGAGTAGGAAAATCGAGCGAGACCTAAGATTTTGTTGTTTAAGGTATTTTATAATCGTGTTAATATATCTTATTTTGACTTGTTAAAAAAAGGGAAATGTTAATTAGTGTCTCCGGGGTACTGGTTAAGGACCTAAAATAGTAACTTTTTAAGTTGTAACACTATAAATTTTAGGGTTAAATATTTTTTTGGTCCCTATAAAATTGTGACATTTTAAGTTTATAGTCCTTACTTAATTTTAATAATTATTTTAGTCCCTACAAAAAATTTCGACACTCAGTATTAGTCTCTATTCAATTTAAATTTGTTTAATTTATGCTTAAAACTCTTAAGTTTTTGAACAATTTTTTGCAAATGTGTTAAGAACATTACTAAAAGTTTCTCCACAAAAACTTTCACAAAATTTGATTTCTACGTCCAGATTTTGTTACTTTTACCTTTAAGTTTTGTCATTTTAAAAAATTCATATTTAATTCGATTCATATTAAAAAATACTAAATTTTAGTAAATGAACCTTTCATAGTGTTCTAAACATGTTTAAAAAAAATCGTTCAAAATTTTAAGAGTTTAAGGATAATTAAACAAACTTTGTTTTAGCAGGAACTAAACCTATAAGTAATTTTTTTTTGTAGGGACTAAAAAAACTATTAAAATTAAGTAAAGATTAAACTTAAAAGTTCCAAATTTTATAGAGACCAAAAACATATTTAACCCTAAATTTTAATCCAATTCACAACCAGTAAGACCGAACTTCTTAATCAAACACCGTGTTTTATTGTTTGCACTTTATCATTCCTTTTATCATATGTTATAGTTTTTTTTGTTTTTTTTTCCAACAACATATCTTATGTACATGTTGAGGTTCTATTAATTAATTTATTGAAGTCTACAATTTATGCAACTGGGATAGTAAGGCTAAGTATCTCTCACATGATAATATCACGCGAAATCTCCATATAAGGAAATCAAAATAAACAAACTCATTATTCCAAAA
>Ga0228710_1008291_pt1 | contig 14969 bp, 6 predicted proteins | sample MedpolnodulmetaG_FD_177995 | JGI IMG/M metagenome (GOLD analysis project Ga0228710, IMG submission 177995) | Root nodule microbial communities from Medicago polymorpha collected in Santa Monica, California, United States - pink nodules | ecosystem: Host-associated > Plants > Roots > Nodule...
CAATGTACTAAAAATTTCATATTTCTTTTACCGAATTATTGATAGGATTACCGAATTTTCTTTTATAATATTTTCAGATTTCATACATTTTATGAAGTGTTTTATTTTGTCTACTATGGATTATCACATGTTATTTTTTCACCGTTACCTGTTATATATTACATTTTATTATTCATATGTCAATCCTTTTATAATAAACATGTGCGGAGCACGGATCAAAAATCTAGTTTTAAAGAAGCTTATAAGGACACAAAATTGAGGTAAATTCTTTAAAGAAGCTTATGAGGACACAAAAATGGAGGTAAATTCGAAAATAAATTAAAGTCAAGAATATAAATGACCAAAGGTAAACTGAGAAAGATAGAAAATGAGACAGGACTCCGGGCTTGGCCCATATCCCTTGAAATGTAAATACATAAAGACACTAGAAGACATACTTAGATTTTGATAGCTTGAATTTATTTTCATTTTAGAAATAGACTTCAGAATGTAAATATCTAACCCGAATGTAAATATCTAACCCTATTTACATTGTTTGAAATAGTATTTATAGAAAATATAAACTACATGAAAAGCCACGTTCATGGCTGTTATTTTTTGGTCAAATAACATATGTGATCCTTTAACTTACATGAATATAACAAATTAGACATTTATGTTTTTTTTTTAATCAAAAATTGGTCCTTTTAAGTTATAAAATATCTACATCATTATCTTATTTCATCAAAATCGGTTAAAAATGTTTATGTAGACGCTTAACGTTAAGTTGGTACGTCCAAATTTATCATTGTCAAAACATGAGTTCACATGTCTATTATTCAGTTTTTTGACTTGAAACAAAATTTACCGTTTACTGGATTTATAATACTATTGATTGAATATTTATCAATAAAATTAGACTTGAATCCAAAAACAAGAAAAAGAAAACATGTGATAGTATTCATGTTTGATGTCATAAGCACTTTTGAACCTATCACCTCAATATTAAAAGGTCCATGAACACATTTTAACGAAATTGGTTGAAAAAATGGATAAAAGTGTAAATATCCTATGACTTAAATGATCAATTTATAACAAAAAAAAAACTAAAAAGGCCAATTGTAACAAAAAAGACTCAAAGGACTAATTTGTCATTAACATCAAACATAAAAGATCACGGGAGATATTTGACCTATTTTTATCACTAAAACCAGTGGTTTTAAGCATAGGAGAGGTGAACAAGTAAGTATTGGCCTTTGCTACAACATTCACCAGTTCAATTCCTGCTTATCAATTAAGCTTATTTGATGTCAACTATCTCCTCATCTTCACGCCATACTTGTGAGGTCACTGTGAAGTGCCGGTCTACTACACCTTAAAATTTGTCAATTAATAGTATCTCTTGCCTTACACAAACTATTTTTGTAAAGTTGAGTTAACTATAACCAAAAATTTTAAGATGGTTGTAATCAAAGAAATCACCATAAAAAAAGGCAAAAGGAAAAAAGAGTAACATGGTATGAATGCAAATCAAATATGAACAATTTTTTTAAGAGTTAAATATGTTTTTGGTCCTTGTAAATATATCAACTTTTTGTTTTAGTTCCTCTAAAATTGTCCTTCAACTTTTAGTCCTCCAAATATTTTCCATCTTTACTTTTGGTCCCTCTTTTAAAGTAAACTCATATGTAGAATTCATATTTTTGAATAAAATTTTGCAGAAAAATTTATAATATTATAAGAATCTCTCCCAAAAAAATTTAGAATTTCTTAACAAAACATGAATTTAATATGAATTTTTATATTTTTGATGATTAAAAATTCATATTAACTTTATGTTTTGTTAAAAAATTCTAATTTTTTTTTGGAAATATTTTTATAATATTCTACACATTTCTGCACAATTTCATTAAAAAAAAAACTAAAATTAACTTAAAAATAGAGACCAAAAGTAGTGATTGAAAATTTTATAGGAACTAAAAGTTGAAGGAAAATTTTAAAGTGATTAAAACGAAAAGTTGATATGTTTATAGGGACCAAAAACATCTTTAACCTTTTTTTTAAAATGAAATTATGAGGAGAAACTTTAATTCTATGATTTTGGGAAGCAAGTGCATGTGATGATACGCATGGAAAGGTGGGACGCAGTAAAGGATGAATGAAATATGATGTTAGAAAGCAATAAAAAAAGAGGGAACAATCCAAAGGGTTGGTCAAGAAACCGTGCAATAATTTATTATTCATGACGCTAAACAAACACAGTCTTACAATGGTTCTGCCTCTGCCACCCTTCCCCTTTCTCTGCAACTTTTTTTATAATAAACGAAACAATGGTAAAGCCTCTTTCATCAAACCTCGATCACTTCGTCATATAAAGGAAAATTATTTTGTTTTTCATTTTTATATTGTTTTGATGTTGTGTGAATCCAACACTATTTTGGATCTGTTTCTTTCTTACACAATGGTTTCTTGCTAGCATCAATATTATTTAGTAGTTTGTGTCACTAATATGTAAATATGTGCATTAAAGGTGATCACTATTTGTTCCATTTTGAGTATGCTGAGGCAATTCATGACGGTCGTAATTAAAAATTTGGTAATCTTTCAAATGTGTGATGTATTCAGGTCAAAATGTCCAGTGTCATTTACTATATTTAAACTATATGTGTATAATGGAAATCACCAGAGAACACTATAATAATGTAATGCTTTGGTGATTTCTCCAGCTTATAAGCGGCTGGGTTCAAGTTTGGAAATTGCATGTCATCGTGTCTTAGATTATATTTAAACAACTTGTCCTTTGCTTAAAAAATAAAAACTTGTTCTAATATCCAAATCAATCCAAATAAAAATCACTAACATGTTTTTTTTATCAAAAAAATCACTAACATATTAAAAAATAAATATCTGAAAACCGCGCAATACCTTGTATTATTTGATATTTTTGGATCTTCATGTATGAAAACAACATAGATTAGATCAGATTTAAGATTACTTTTTCAAAACCAAACAAAACAATACTAAATTTCAGGTTTAAATGTACTTTTAATCACTTTGTTATCATAAAAAAATGAAGGTTTAACGCCCTCTAACTAAAAACCTGTTCCTTGGTTCTGTAATTAGGATAGTAACATGCTGGTTTATTTTTAGAGAAAATAAATCCAAACTGATAAAAAGTAATCGGTTTGTTTTGGTTCAGATTTTTTTTACCTTTTTCATGAAATTTGAACCAAACAATACTAATGTAGAATGGGTTGATTTGGTCCATTGGGTTAGTAGTTTTAAACATTAACGGAACTTAGTTTAAAAATCTAAAAAAAAGTAATCAACTTTTAATCAAATATCATAGGTTTTTCATACTCTTAAAACAAGTGCATAACTAAAATGTTAAAAATAATATATATAACGAGTAAAAAACACATGACACAATATACTTTTTAAGATAACACTGTTAATACAGTGTTAAATAAAAGAAATAATAATAATAAATATAATGATTTGGTTTCGTTTTGGAGTGATCGATTTTGAATGATGTTAAACCGATACCCGAACCATTATTAGTCGAGCTTGATCAATTTGGTCCTAAACTTGAAAAAAAAAACGAACCAATTTGATTGAATGGGATTGAATCTTCAGGTTCCATTGAATCAATGGTTTGTTTTTTGCACCTATCTCCAGAATTTCACTTTTTCTGAATTTTGCACCTATCCAATTTTGGTAGAGTTTATATAGCCATATTGAATATCTATGTCGGTAAAAAATGGTTTTTTTTTTTTTGTGGTGGTTACGGTTTGAACTCCGGACCTTGCATATATAATAAACACTCATTAGTTTTTTTTTTTAAAGACAACTACGTCATTAATAATGAATATATCACATTAGCAAAAAGAAATTAGTGATTAAAATTAAGCCTAATATTTATCAATTAATTGCTTTTTTTAATATTTCAATTCAAGCCAAATTTTTACATTGTTTGCTACTCCCTCCGTCCCATATTACATGACCTAATTGACTCCGTCACGTATGCCAATGCATAATTTTGAACTTAAATATCTTTAATAATCTAGTAGAAAAAATTATAAAAATTTTATATTTTGAAAATATTCATCGTGACGAATCCAACAAGATCTTATATGTTATATTTTGTATTTATATATTAGTAGAAAAATTGGGTCAAAGCATTTTATATGAATAGTACATTTTTTTAAACTAAGTCATTTAAAACGGGACGGAGGGAGTAGTACTTATATATTGTTTGTTTAAAAATTGAATTAACTGATTTGAATTTCACATGATTGGATCTGATAATTTTTTTGTGAGCAATCTAAACCAACAAAATACTATTTTTGGATCAATGACATTTTCCTTTAAATTGATCTAATTTTTCAACCTTACCCTGACCGCCTCTAATTTCACAGACTTTTTTTTATAAATATGAATTGGAAAATGTTAACTTGTGCTTTTAAGACACAAGTTTAGAAGCCAAATGTAAAAATAATGTATTGGAATACGTGCATTAAATTTAATCTTTAATGTTTTAATGAATTGAATACACAAAGTTTAAAGAAATATTTCTTTTTTTGGATTTCATAACATGTGCTCTAAGACCATCCACGATGGTGGATACTTCACTTATTTAACACCACATAAATAGGCACCCTCATTGTGGAGTATAACATATGGGTGCTTATGAAGGAGGGTGGCTATGGAAGCACTATCTCTCTATTCATTTTTCAAGGAGTCCCATTTAATAAATCTTAGTCAAATGAATAAATTTTGTTATAAATGTAATGATATAGAGTTATTTGTAGGATCTATTTAATAATTTTCTTTGAGGTGATAGGTTGAAGAAAATTGGTGTTTATTAAGTATTACCGTAAAATTGGTGATGTGGACATATGAGACCCACTTAAGCACTCAATGTTGAGTGCTCTGTTGTGGATGGTCTAAGGCACAAGTTAGCACTACCATATGAATTTTACCTATGTTGGATCAATTATCTGAATTGGATCTGATAACAAAAATTTGTGAGTGAACCAACAGAATACTATTTTTGGGTCAATGACATTTTTCCTTTAAATTGATCTCTTTTTTTTTCTTCAGGGAAAGGTGCTTATAACATTTCATTACTAATCAAAGTTTCAATATAATTGGGTATATGAAAATAAATAGCGGGATTAGCGAGAAATATGGCTTCCTTTAAATTGATCTAATTTTTAAACCTTTCACATACTTCTTTTATAAATATGATTTTTACCTATGTTGGATCAATTATCTTTGGTTTCACTTTATATCTGGTAAAATTGATTTTAAATACATAAATTTGATGTGTTTAGGAAGTAAAAAAATACATAAATTTGATGTGTTTGGGAAGTAAAAGAACCACCGTGCCACATAAGTTTATTTTTAACGATTTAAGATGGAAACTCATAAAAAATTCTACGACGTTAACCATTAAAAAAGTTAACGGACTGACCAAAAGAATGACAAATTTGAAACTTAGAAATTAATCAAATAATTTCTAAAATAATTTTGAGAGCCACTACTACCTCTTCACCAATGATTTTCTAAAAACCACACCTATATGAATTAACCCATAATATCTTTCAAGTTGAAGGAAACTTTTTATTTTTATTGAACAGTTGTAAGTTTTGTTGTACAGGATTAAATTTTTGGGTTGTCAAGAACCAACACAAAAATTAATTAAACAAAAAAGAGATGTGAATATTGCATTAATGTTCGGTAAGACTAGATGAGATATAATTAGAAATGATAGCATTAAATAGAGTTGGGGTAGCATCTATAATAGAAAATATGGTGGAAACTAGACTTAGGTGGTTTAAGAATGTAGAGATAAGACATGTTGATTATGTGGTAAGGAGAATCGATCATATTGAGGATAGTCAAATCACTAGAGACAATAATACTTAGAAAAGCTATAAGAGAAATTAATAAGAAAGATCTAAATACTAATGAGTTTGATATAAATATGGTATATGATAGAATATTTTGTTTGTTTGGTCCATGTAGATGACATTACTAAGTGAGATAAAGTTTAGTTGTTGTTGTAGATAGAAATTTTGTGATTGCACTTATTATTAATTTGTCATTCTTTCGGTCAGTCCATTAACTTTATTAATGGTTAACGCCGTAGAACTTTTTATGAGTTTCCATCTTAAATCGTTAAAAATAAACTTATGTGGCACCGTGGTTCTTTTACATCCCAAACACATCAAATTTATGTTTTTTTTACTTCATAAACACATCAAATTTATGTATTTAACATCTTAAATCGTTAAAAATAAACTTATGTGGCACCGTGGTTCTTTTACTTCCCAAACACATCAAATTTATGTTTTTTTTTACTTCCTAAACACATCAAATTTATGTATTTAAAATCAATTTTACCAGATATAAAGTGAAACCAAAGATAATTGATCCAACATAGGTAAAATTGCATTTATTATTAAGAATCAAGGAGAAAATGGATCTCCTTGCCGATCTCCTCGGGATCGCGACTAGGCTTTCGAGGGTTGATAGGGACGATGGGTGGTCTTAGACTATCAGTCCCGATGGTCGCTATTCTGTGAAGTCGGCCTACTCACATCTTATCAAGGCTATTCCGGCTGCAGGCATTCCCGATGGGGTGGTTTTGTAGGCGGTCTCTGCTGTTTGGAAGTCATGGGCCCCGTCTAAAGTGATTGTTTTCTCGTGGCAACTTATTCTTGATAGGATCCCGTCGCGTAGCAATCTCATTAGGTGTGGTGTGCAGCTCCCTATCGATGGGAGGGGGTGTGTCTTCTGTGATGGGCCATCTGAGTCTTCAGTGCACTTGTTCCTTTCTTGTCCTTCCTTTTTCCCCGGTGTGGTATCACGTGTCTCGTTGGCTGGGTTGGGAGTTTGTGATGCCTATGGGGCTAGCCTAGCAGTTTCAGGCCTTTACGGGGTTGGGATGGGGGAGGAGAGTTAGGTTAGGTTTGCTTCTTGTTTGGCATGTTGTTATCTGGACCATTTGGGCATCCCGAAATGACCTTATTTTTGCTGGTGGTACTCTCCGAGAGGAGCCAGTGGTGGATAGAGTTAAACTTTTAGCTTGGAAGTGGTTCCAGGCTAAGTGCCCTGCTAGTCCCTGTTCTCTCTATAAGTGGGAGGTGCAGCCCGTCCTGTGTTTGTATCGGTAGGGTTTTGCAGTGGTTGGTGTTCTTGGGGCTGCTTGTGGGGTTGGGTGGGGTTGTATCTCCCCTTCCTTCCCGGTGTGGCTATTGGGGTTTTCTTGTTGTTCTTTCTTTCTTTCTTGCATGTGTTGCTAGGCTTGCTGTTGTGGTTGGCTTTCGGCTTTTTGGTGCTCCTTTTTGTTGTTTCCTTTGGTGTTTGGGCTCCGTTTTGGGTTCTTTTGGGTGTGCCTTTGGCTCCGTTTGTGGGGCTGGAGGTGGTTATTTAGGTGGTGTTTTGTGAGGTATCACTTAGTGCCTCCTTTTTTGTATATTGCTTTAAACTTTTTCTTTTTATCTAATATATATATTTTGCCATTCAAAAAAAAAAAGGAGAAAAAAGAAATTGCAATGAATGAGATGGTAAATGATTTTTTGAGGTTCTGTGTTTGAACGCAACCCTAAAAATGTAGATGCGTTAAAATTTTTGAGTGAGAGCTTTACCACTAATTACAGTCATATCTGACTTGAGACATAAATCTTTACAATTATGCGCAGCACATATGATACTCGATTAAAGAAAACCTAAAATACTGAAAATACAAAATCAAATCAGCAACCCATAGTCCAAATGACTAAAAAAACAAGAGGAATTCTTTTTAAACAACTTCAGTATCTCTTTTGGCTTAAAAATATCCTCCAACAATGCCCTCCAAGAATTATCTCAATTTTTTTATAAAAAAAATGTCCTCCAAGAATTATCTCAATTTTTTTTAGGAGACCTAAGAAACAAGCCCAATGTATTAAGAACAAGCACCCAATGACTAATGTCATTGGAAAATATTGTAGAGAATTTTTTGACAATGGACGACAACAAAAACGTCAAACAAACCCTTAAAAAAATACTTCTTTCTCACTTTTCCTTTTTTTAATTAAATTTTCTCACCTTCCTCCACTCCACATTAAATTCTATATTAGCTAACTCATCCCCTTCCCCTCCAAAACCCAAGAGCTCTCTCTTCCACTCTTGGTTGTTAGAAGAGATCGAAATGTGAAAAATATAGATAAGATGTGAAAAAACTAAAGAAGAAAGACAAAAATATTTGCATAATTGAAACCTAAGGAAGAGGTATTTGATTTTATATAATTAATGTTTAATCTATTTTTATTATATTGTTTATAAGATAAGGTTTTTTTTTTTTGTTATGCTTAATAATGATATGTTAAATTATTTCTCTCTATCGTCGTAAATTCATGAAACTGAAACTCTAATAATTTGAACTTCAACCCAAAATTAAATAAATATTACAAATGATTGAATTTTTGTATGCATACAAGAATCATTCCAAATTGTAGCTTGCGAAAGTGTTGGTCGGTCGACTGAAAAGTGTTATTGGTTTAGGTTATATAGAACAACAGTCTTCATTTGTGAATGAGAGAAAAAATTTTGACGGGATTTTAATTTCTAATATTGAGGTGATTGATGAGGCAAAGAAGAAGTCCAGCCTAATTATGTTTAAAGTAGATTTTGAGAAAACATATGATTTGGTGGGTTAGGTTATCTTCAATCGGTAAAGATAAAAATGACCTTTCTGAGTAAATGGAGGAGTTTGATATCTGAATGTCTTAGCAGAGCTATAACTTTGATGTTAATTAATGGAAGTCTTATTGAAGAAATATATGTGGGTTGTGGTCTTAGGCAGGGGGTCATTCATTTCCATTCTTGTTTGAAAATTGTTGTATACACATGTGTTTAAGCTGAAACACACCAGTAAATTACCAAAATACCCTTCGGTAGTTAACTGCCGCAAAAGTAAACCGGCGACATTTAACTACCGCAGAAACTTCGACAGTTAACTACCGCGGAACATCAAACTTGAAATTATAGAGGAGGAAGCAGATCTGAAAAACACAAGGTGGTAATTTGTTAAAAAAAATGGTCTGAATCTAAAAATGATTCCAAATAACCAAAACAAGTGGTAATTGCAATCCATATTGCTTAAACGCTTTTTTGTGATTACCTAAATTAGCTATATTAAGCAAAAGTTGAGGATGAGATTTACAATCTATATCAACTAAGAAAACAATTAATAGTAAATTAGTTTTATTTTATATTTTCGATTGTTCTGATACAAAAAGATGATACAGACACGTTGAAACTCCATGGAAACATGAGAGAGCCGAAAACACAAGGTGGAAGGGTACCACGATTTCAGGTCCATAATTGCGAAACCGCCGCCGCCGAAGGCACAATCAGAATGACGAAGATGAACATGGTGTTGTTGTTTCAGATCTGCTTAATTTCAAGTTTGATGTTCCGCGGCAGTTAACTGCGGAAGTTTCCGCGGTAGTTAACTGCCGAAGTTTTTGCGGCAGTTAACTGTCGAAGGGTATTTTGGTATTTTACTGGTGTGTTTCAGCTTAAACACATGTTTATACATCAATTTTCTTCTTGTTTTTTTTTATTGTTGTTGAAGGTCTTAATTAGGGCCGACCAAACATTTCAAGAGTCCTAAAGCAAATTTTATAATGAGGCCTTTTGCATTTAAAAAAAAAAACAAACACAATGCTTATTAAAAGTATAATAAATCAATTTTTGAATCCAAGGTTTGAACTTAGGATAAAAATGATTTGAGGCCTTAAAATTGATCACCTAAGTTAGATAAATATTATTAGTATGAAATATTATATATTTATAGCTAAATCAACTTATTTTGAGGTCTTTTTTCAACTCAAAATGTTGAGGCCTAAAACCTTGTTTGGGTGGCTTGACCCTTGGGCCGACCCTGGTCTTGATTCTAAGTTGAAAGAAGCCATAAGGTTGAAGATGTTTTCTGGTTTTCAAGTCAACGCAAAATAGGTGAAAAGTATAAGAAAATCACTCTCTTCATGTAGCTAAAAGCTCAAGCCCGTAAACAAAGGTTATTGGAAGAAGATAATATTTATGCTAAATCCAGGGGAGGCTACGGTCGTAGTCATCATGTTTGTTTAAATTTTAGCTGTTACACTTTGTAGTTCTAGTGGTTTCTTTGGATTAATCATATGATTATCACTTTTATCATCCAGTAACATTATAATTTTCATATTCTCTCATTGAGAGCTTGTTTTTAGTTTCATGTACTTTGCAATTTTAACATAGGCTTAATTACACTTTTGAACCCCTAAAAAAAATAACTCTTTTCAAGTTCCTTAAGTTTACTTTATGTTGCAATTTTGGCCCCCTAACTCAATTTTGACCTAGTCAACGCTGACGTGGACGCATTTTTGTATTTTTTAATAATTCTTTTTATTTTCTAATTAAAAAAATAAAAAATAATTTTTTTTTATTTTTAATTTTTGTAATTAAAAAAACAATTTTTTTTATTTTTGTAATTTAAAAAAAATTGTAACTAAAAAAAAACTTTTTTATTTTTGTAATTAAAAAAAACAATTTTGTTTATAATTACAAATTATTTTTTAAAAAATTAAAAAAAGTAAAAAACAAAAAATTAATAATAAAAAAATAAAATAATTTACACACGTGTCCGTTGGCAGGGTCAAAATTGGCGTGGGAGGCCAAAATTGCAACAGAAAGTAAACTTAGGGGGCCTGGAAAGAGTTGTTTTTTTTAGGGGGCCAAAATCACAACTTTGGAAAACTTAGGGGACCAAAAGTTTAATTAAGCCTTTAACATAATTCTAATTTTTCTTCTTTGTTATTCGTACTTTATGCTTTCATTTTTTGTTGTTTTGTCTACTATGATCATGAGTAATTTGACTCCCCGAGTCTTGGGATTATGGAAAGAAATTAAATGATAGACTTTACATAATGTCAATTCTCTTTTTTTGTAACGGAATTTCAAAACCTTATAATTCAATCATATTATTCTTCATGAGTATAATTATACTAGTATAATTATCTTATTCTAAATATCGGATATGGACTAAATTGAGAAACTTGATATTGGCAAATATGATTAGATCAATAACCATATGACTATAGTTTTTTGTTCTTAGACATCAACTGATGGATTGAAAGGTAAACGTTGGTGTTAGACGTACAAGATTGGGCACAAATTTCAAAACATGAAAATTATCTAAATTTTCTTGAGATGATATATGATAATCGATATTAATAGAATTTGGTAATAACTCATAAATGAAAATAGGATGTCAATAATTCTAGTGGTTCATAGCATACTTTCTGGTTTTAGGTGTTGGAAAAATAATATAGGTTAAAAAATAAAGTGTGTGGGTGTAAGGATTGTGTTGTGTGGAGGGATGCTATGCTTACACCCACACACTTCCAAAAGCATTGTGTTAAAAATAATATAGGTTAAAAAATAAAAGTTTTGGTATAAAGAGTGGGGTGAGTAGTAATTTTGGTAGTTGATTTTCTGAAGCATTGTTAAGGTAATTGGAAGTGGGCAAAAATCTATGCTTTTATGAGTTGTGGCTAGACATGGAAGTGTTGAAGGAAAGGTTCGGTAGGCTTTTCAGCCTAGCCGTTAATAAACAAGTAACATTGGAGGGAATGTTAAATGTGGTTGATTGGGTGTAGGGTGGAGTCAGAGAAGAATCCTTTTTCGTTGGGAGTAGGAGTTAATGGAGAAGTGTAGAATCTTTCTGGCTAACATTTCTTTCTATAATAGCATGGAGAATGCGTGGAAATAGAGTCAAATTTTAAGAGGAGACTACTCAATCAAAGAAGCTTATTTCATGATTTTATACCAAACAAATTAAGGTAAAAAAAAGACATTGTTTGTTTGGAGGTTATTTGATAGTCAACTTCCAACGAAATACATTTTGATAAGACGTGTGATCGTAAAGTCGATGAAATGTCACAACATTTATTTATTTTCCTTCCACACCCTTTCTTTGAAAGAAAATGTGTGGATTGACATCTTGGGATGGTTGGGTATACGTAATATTATGTTTAATAATTGTGTTCTTCACGTAGCTCAGTTTAATGGTTTAGTTTGTCGTAGTAAAGGGATGCATGAAATTCTTCACACTCTTTATGTCGTGTGTATCGGTTGATATGGAAGCTGTATAGGAATAATTTGGTTTTTTGTCAGGAGGATAGCAATATAGGTCCAATTCTTGATACAATAAAGTTCTTGTCATGAACATGGATTAACACAAATATCAAAGGCATTTCTTTTAATTTTTATCATTGGAGCATTCAACCTCTCAAATGTTTGGGTGTTGATTCTATTTGAATTTCTAGTTCAGTGATCTATTTCTATTTCATGTTCCTTTTTGTATTACTATTTTTTGTTTATGATTATGGGTTATATTGTATACGTTTTTTATTGGTATTTGTAAGGATTGTGTTATGTGTTATGTGTTATGTGGAGGGATGCTTTTGGTATAGAGAGTGGGGTGAATAGTAATTTTGGTAGTTGATAATGGGCAAAATACTATGTTTTGATACGAGGGAAATTATACCATGTACCCTTACAATTAATCTTTTACCCCCAACAAACCATTTGAAATACAATTTTACCCTTCTATCAATTGATGTCACCCCACACAATTAAAGCTCCAAAACAATCCTTCTCAATTCTATTATGGTCCCGTTTGGTTTGAGCTTATTTTGAGCTTATGAAAAATAACTTACGTAAATAAATAAGCTTTTATTTTAATTTATAAGCTCTCACTAGCAAAAATCGTATCTTCATAAACTGTTTTTTCATAAACAACCTTAAAAACTTATAAATAATACATAAAAACTTATTTATTTGCATAAACTGTTTTATATAAGCTTTAAAATAAGCTAATCCAAACGGGACCTATGTGTATTACACCTCAATTTTAACTGAAATTGAGAAATCAAACCCCACCATAACATATGCAATTTATATTATTGGTAGATCTTGATCTTAGAACCTTGCTATTTCACTTTCCCATGCTTCAATTTTTCTATCAATAACCCTAATTAATGATCCATTGACTCTGCTAGGAGTAAAATAGTACTAGCTAGTGGAATTGCAAGGATTTGTTTGTGCTGATAAGTAAAATAGAACCTTGCTATTTCACTTTCCCATGACTTCATGGTTTGGGATCATACTTAAATTTATGAAATATGCATTTAAATTTACCGGAAAACTTTCCACCAATTTTTCAGATAACAAGCGATGAAATTTTCTTAATTTTGATCTAAAATTTTATGTATTGAAAATATTTAGATCATTTCTTTCTCCCTCCTTCACCAAGTTGTGTTTATCTCTTTCTTGAGAGATCAAATTTGTAAAGGAGAGAATGAAAGGAGCAAGATGATTAAAATCCATTTGGTGGGGTGAAGTGAAATGATCGAGGTAAAATTGACATTTTTTTAATTATTTTTGGGGTAAAAGGCTAATTGTAGGGGTACGATGTATAATTTCCTGACATGAGTTGTAGCTAGACATGGAAGAATTGAAGGAAAGGTTTAGTAGGCTTTTCAGCTTGGCAGCTAATAAACATGTAACTTTGGAGAGAATGTTAAATGTTGTTAATGGGGTGCAGGGTGGAGTTGGAACGGACCTAGGAATTTTAAGTAGTGTAGTAACACAAACACAACATTTTGAACGAAGTTTGTTTTATGAGAAATTCTTGCATGGTCTTACCCTTAACACGTCATTTATGAGCCCATCCAATCAAATAATTTTCATTAATTAATTAATAAAATAAAACAAATTAAATAGGTTTTATGAGGAAATTACAACACGATCTATTAACGGTCACTATACTTTCCTACAAATCCTCGTAAACTTCTCCTAAAATGCTTTCACTCACAGACACTATGTTCACTCCCAACAACATCATCTCTTGCATCTTCTTATAGTCAAACATGTCCACTTCACTTTCATTGAATAATTTCAGCACTCTTAATCAACAAAAACTTAATCATCAAACTCCCAAAACTGAGGCTAAAAAATATACAGTTTGAAGTGGTGTATTGGTATACAACTTTTCTTCCACTTTGGTTCAATGGATTTCTCTACAGAGCTATTGTCTGTAGTTTTAGAGAGGAGTTATGTGTCAAACAAGTGGAGTGCTATTAACAAATAGTTTTGAAGATTTGGGTTTGGGGGCTTGCACCATTAAACCGTAGTGGAAGGTTGAATTTAATTATGAGACTCGAATTAGAAAACAATGAATTCGTCACATAATTGTTAGACTTGAATTATTGGTGTGATGAAAGAGATGCACAAGAGAGAGAGACTAACTCCACTGAGAATTCATCGGTGGGTTAGCGTAGGAGGAGTTTTTTTTTTTGCCATTTTGGTATTAAATTAATTAATGAAAATTATTTGATTGGATGAGCTCAAAGATGACGTGTTAAGGGCAAGACCTTGCAAGAATTTCTCTTGTTTTATAGTGTGAATGAAAGTTAAACTTTACCTTCCACCTTATGTCGTAATTAGTTTTAAAAATGCTAAAGCGCACCCTTTAGATGATTATTAAAAAAACAAGTTTAAAAATTTTATCTCAAATGTGGTGTAATTCAACTTAAATCAACGTTTTGAAAATCCAAAATATGTTATTTCCAATACCAAATTTCCATTTTTGCTATCTTAAGTATTGCCCTTAAGACTCTAAAAAAAAAAAGTATTGCCCTTAAGACACTTAATAGAATGACCTAATTAATTTTGTAGTTTATAGATACTAATTTTTTTCTTTTCAAAAGTAAGTGAGGACCTTGTCCCATACACCCTTACACATAGGACCGTCCCTGTTGGAGAAGGATCTTTTTTGGGTGGGAGAAGGAGTTGACAAAAGAGTGTAGAAATTTGCTAGCTAACATGATTTCTTTCTTCTTTAAAAAAAAAAAAAAATTTTTTTTTCAAAAAAAATATTATAATATATTTAAATT
>Ga0228710_1008293_pt1 | contig 14965 bp, 11 predicted proteins | sample MedpolnodulmetaG_FD_177995 | JGI IMG/M metagenome (GOLD analysis project Ga0228710, IMG submission 177995) | Root nodule microbial communities from Medicago polymorpha collected in Santa Monica, California, United States - pink nodules | ecosystem: Host-associated > Plants > Roots > Nodule...
AAGACACCCTAACACACAAAGAAAGAACAGGTGATCAGTTAAAAAATTAACATGCTAGCAAAAAAAATCAAATAAAAAGCAAAAATTTGAACCCAATGAATTTGTTACTTTAAACTACAAAAATTAAAATGAATGTTTGGCTCCACTTCTGGAGGAACCAAAATTGATTCTAGAGGTGTAGAATTGATTTTGACATGTATGGTTGCTCTCGAGCAGAATTGATTTTTCTGATTTTATCTACAAAGTTAACTTTAACTGAAGCTATAAATTAAATTGGAGCTTTGATTCTTGAATTAATTTTTACACTCAAATTTATCATTCAACTAACTTTTATAAAAATGTATCCAAACATAAACCTAGCCGGAATCAATTTCACATAATGAATTCACTCAAAATGTTTAATGAAATCAAGGTGGCACCTTGAGTTAGTTAAAACTAGAAAGTGTAGCTTTTACCAAAATCGCTGTGAATCACATGATTCAACAAAAGTCACCACCAATCCAAACACGCACTAAATCAAATGCAACAATCAGAGTTAGCACATGTGATTATGAATTTTCCAACATCAAAATTGGAAGGAAAACAATACTCAATTTCTATTTCTAATTCAATACAACAAAATTGATAACAATTCAATTACCAACACAAAATCCACCCACCTACCGATCAATGAGATTTGGACTAATCAAGTACCAAATCAAAAAGAACCCTAAAAACATACCCTAAAGAGGATTTGAAATTTGCAACCAAACGAGAAAAACCCAACAACCAAAATGAATCATAAAATTCAAAGGGTAATCGAGGAACAAATAAAAATCATTTTTTTTTAGGAAATGGATAAATTTGACAAAAATAAAAAAAAAATGAAAAATGAATTGAATTGAACCTGAGTCGATCTAGAAAGAGGGTGAGTTAAGGAGGATTGGGGTTTCTGCAATTATCTTTCGCAATTCAGAATCAACAAGAGAGAGAGAGAGAGAGAAAATTTAGGCAGAGAAAAAAAGAAAGACTATTTATATCTGGGTCAATAATTTTGCGGGAATTTAATTTATGTTATGTTAATTAACCAACCAAGATAAATAAATAAATAAATAAATAGTTTATACAAAAAGCAATCAAGGCTGATTTTGTTTGTAACAAGTTCACTTAATTGATGATTTATGAATACATGCTATTTGAGTTTGATATATACTTTGACTTTGATGCGTTCTTTGAATTCAATTTATCTAAATTTTTGTAGAAGAAACATTACTTTCTACAAATTAAAAGTATGAGTTTCTTGAAGTAAAAAAAATTAAAAAGTTTGGGTTAAAACTCATAGGTTAAATTTAAGTATAATTCATGTATTACATTTTTGTTTGTTTTTATTTATTTTTATTTTAAGAGGTGTATTACATTTTTTTTTATAGATGAAGTGATAAACATCACATGAAACTTACACATAATTATGAGATGCCTAATTCGAACTCGGATGAAAATATCTAAATTAATAGTATTAATGTTTTATTTATATTGTATTTACTGTTTATCAACAATAGATTTGTTCAAGTTGTAACTTGTAAGGGGTTTGGGCTCATTAAACAAGTAGTCAATGGTTCGATTATTGACATTTGCATATGGAAAAAAAATCTGATTGGGATGGAAAGAATCCACATTGTATGTCCTACGGATTCTCTTATAGAGATTATTCATTATTAAATGACGGTGAAAATTTCATCTCAATATCTTAGTAATCTGATAAAAAAAAAAAAGTTATTTACAATTTGAGACAATTTTTTTTACAAAATAACTTACAATTTAGGATGAAATCGTATTCAAATAGAAAAATTATTCACAAACTTAAATATTGCAATTAAATTGATGCATAATGGATGCACTAATACTCATACTCACACTCACATAACTCTTGTAGAAAATATTCATAATATTAACGATGAATCGAGTATCATTATTTGGACCTGTCTACATAGAATCCAATCAGGTTGGAGACAATTTCCTCAAATGTGTCTGTTGGCATTTATCAAATGCTTTTTTTTTTATTAAGGAATTTATCAAATGCTCTGTTGGCGTCAATTTTTATTTTTATTTCTTATTCAGATCAATTGTACACCGTCACCGCTAACTAGTAGTACAGCCATCATTTCATCGTTGCCAATTTTAATTGCATCACTTTTTGCATATGCCATAAAGATTTGTGCAATTATTTTTTTATACGAATATTTGCCTAAATTTGATGAAGTGCATAGTAAATGTTTACACCTAAAACTTAGTACTTATCGGTAAAAATTGACAGACCGACAAATTTAGAATTAAAGGAGTTTTTTGCACCCGATTGAAAGTCAGAAGAATGCAAATACAATTGAATGTGAGTTAGTCGAATCTTTTTCAAGTTTGTTGAGGTCCTCGTAGGATGTTAAAATCAGTCAATAGTAGAACGTGACAATTTGATAATTTTACTTGTATTTCATTTTTATGGCTTCACTAACTAAACTAGTTATGAGCACTCAAACACATTTTTAAGAAGTTGCACACGGGTGGATAAAGGAAACGAAATTCCTTTATCATACCATGTCTCTATCGAATGCGTTAATTTTATGGGTACAATTTACCCATATTTTTATGTACCATAAATTTTAATTTACATCAAAGTAAAAAATAGGCTAAATTGCATTTTTCGTCTCCTAACTATTTAGGTAGTATCTTTTTGGTCCCTTGATTAAAATTCGATTTATTTTGATCCCCTAACTTCTCTCATTACACATTTTGGTCATTTCCGTTAGTTTTAATTAAAAAACGTTGGGTTTTCTTCATTTTCTTATGGAATTTTTCTAGGATTCTTGTTGTTGAAGATTGATGGAGATGATATGAAGATGAAAAAGAGGAGAAAAAGATGAAGAAAACATAACATTTTTGAATTAAAACTAACGGAAATGACCAAAATGTGTAACAAAGATAAGTTAAGGGACCAAAATAAATCGAATTTTAACTAAGGGACCAAAGCGATACTACCTAAATAATTAAGGGAAAAAAAGTTATTTAACCTAAAAAATAACATTTTTTAACCGTTTTACAATGTAACTTCAAACTCTCAAAGTTCTAACTAAACTTACAAAAATGTTGAAATTAATAAATAAAATATTGTGACTAATACTGAACTCTAACTTCTCCACTTATATATATATATATATATATAACCTATAGTAATTTCGTCTATCTACTAAGGTCCATTTACTAAGACATAATTTTGACCTTATAATTTATATCTTATAAGTGTGTGTGTGTTAGTTATAGATGAAATAACAAGTTTTGTTTGACTACTATGCCCTTACAAATCCCGTTCCGTATATAATTACATCAAATTGTTCAGGTTTAGGTTTTTTGAGTCACACACCTCACTGTTCTGCGGCGCCACAATTTTCCTACGAATTCTCTGCGGATTCGTTAGATAGATCGTAGCAACAATGGCAGGAGGGAAAATTAAGAAGGATAAGGGAAAACCTTCTTCACAACACACACCATATCAAGGTGGAATTTCATTTCACAAATCAAAAGGTCAACATATTCTCAAAAATCCATTGCTTGTTGATACTATAGTGCAAAAATCTGGTATTAAAACTACTGATGTTGTTCTTGAAATTGGTCCTGGTACTGGAAATTTAACCAAGAAGCTTTTGGATGCTGGTAAGAAGGTTATTGCTGTTGAAATTGATCCTCGTATGGTTCTTGAGTTGAATAAACGTTTTCAAGGAACCCCCTCTAGCCGCCTCACGGTAATTTTTCTTCTTTTGTGTAAAAAATTGAATTTTTATGTAATGTTGTTTGGTTTTTTGTTGAATGGTAGAAATGGTTTTGTTTTTTCGAATAAAAATTTGATTTTTTTTTATGCTGTTTGGTTTCTATTGAATGGTAAAAATTTGATAAATGGGGTTGTGTTAGCTCCTATGGAGCACTGATACCGATTAATAATTTGTTTGTGTGTTTGATTTTGATTGAATTGTAAGAATTATATGGAGTTGTGTTTGTCTTAGTTGTTTTGGGGGCAGAATCAGTTTTTTATCCAATGTGTGCTGCTTGGTCCTGCTCATAGTATGTCTCTTAATAAGTGTTTGTTTGGATACGCGGTCAAACTACTTCTCGCCGTGATAATTGTGAAACTACAGATAGTGAAAGTGAATAAACGCATGGTGGCAAGCGAAAACAAACACATTAAAGTAGTCTGTATCAAATGTGAGAAGTAGTACAGAGGAAGGAATTTGACTCCTCAAAAGTAGATGTATTGACCAGTAAAATACTACAGGATCAAAACCGTTGATTATTAATTTTTTCACACAAATTTGTGGAATAATTATCAATTAAATTTAACAATGGAATAATTCCATGGCATCAAGTCTGAGTATGTGTTTTTTTTTTGCAGTGAAATAATATTAGATGTGCTTCCAATTCAAAACCCACTTGAATCCCTAGTGCTTGCTTGTTTTTATCATGATTAATTGAACATAAGTGGAAACTAGCATAAATTTCAGAGGATATGTAATAAGACAGTATGAGGCATTATTATGATTACGTTCTGAGATTCATTTTGATAAAACTGTGTTTGTCCAGTTGTGCATGCATATATTATTTCTTTAAATCGAATCAGTATTGTTTTCTATACAACTTGTTATAAATAAGAAACAAAATATGAAGAGTATAACCTGCTTATGATGATAAATAAACTAATTAACACTTAATAAATGACTAAAGGACTTGTTGTCATGAGCATAACTCAGTTGGTAGGGACATTGCATTATCTATGGCAGAGGTCGTGGTTCGAACCCCGGATTCCCCGCTTATTCACCTTAAAGGTGAAATTCTAGCTACTTGACCAAAAAAAAAAAAATGGTTAAAGGCCTGGCATTTGTTTCTTTTTTAAATTTTGCTATCAGATCTTCTTCAGATGGAATCTCAACACCTGCTTCTGAGGTAGCAGACCACCATTCCATGATTTCTTCCTGTACAAAAAGGGAAAATAGCATCAGTTGAAATTAATAGCCAAAACACGTGCTCCTACATGTGCACCATGCCACCGTGATTTTGCCAATCCGAACATGTGTATGCCATATCCACAGGCACCAAACATGCTATTAATCTAAAGTATACGTGCTACATAGGTAGGTTAGGACTTACATCTAATATACTAGTCTTTTGGGTTGATTTTTTAAGAAAGTAAGAAAGAAATTTACTGGGTTAGCATTGATGATGAAAGAACCGGTCCAAGTGAATATAATTGATAATGAAGAACCGGTCAAAGCGAATAAAATTGTGGTTTGTGCATCGGAGATCTACAGAGTATGCCATTTCCAGCTTGTGGAAACCATGCAAGACCTGAAGGAGTAATGTGGTGTGTGAGAATAACGAGTATTGTTCTTTGAGATTTTCTACAATTTGTGGTATATGCTTTTGTGATTTTTTTTTCTTTGATGTTTAATCAAACTGACCTGAAGCCATCCATATAAAAAATTGAAATAATTAAATGTGTCTTTGATTGATTCTAGTTGACTGTTTTATTTGACTGGAATGAGAGCTTTGTGATGGGTTCAGTATTGTTAATGAGTACTTGTGGAAAAAAAAAAATTCAGGGTTGTTACTTGTCTTTTTAGCCAAAAGTATATATTTCAGATTTCTTTGATGCAGTGGTCTGCTTTAATGCTTAGATTAGTATGAGCTTCTTTTTATTTTGAAAAAATATACGGATGCTTCAGTATGACAGTAATTTGTTTCTAATGCTTTACTAATAGGCGAGGATTTTAAAATGTTCGTTACTTTATCTTTGACTGCTGAAAATGTTGTTGAAGTTATTGACCAATAGTCAAAGCTGGTCGTGGCTAGTCTGGGTAAAGAATTGACATTTTGCTATTGTGTTGTATAAAATTAGGTGTGACGAGATGCAATTGTCTTGTGTTGTGGTTTTCATATGCTGTGTTGATTTGCACTAGGTGGCTTTGATAGTTTGTATTCTACTGCATGTGTCATTCTGCCTCTCCAAGTATCCCAACTTCCCTAACACAATAGATACTTTTCCTTGGTTGTTTAAACTTAGCATCTTAAGTTTTTTTTTTTAGGCAAATGATAATTAGTTAGTTGTTATGTTAGTTTTCAGGGTTTGAATCTTGGACCACTTTCTTAAAACTTCTTTGGTATCCCTTAGCTCGCCATCTTAAGTTAATTTATCTTTACTTTTTTATGATTATTGCAGGTTATCCAAGGTGATGTGCTGAAGACTGAACTTCCATATTTTGACATATGTGTGGCGAATATTCCGTATCAAATATCTTCTCCTCTCACATTCAAGCTACTCAACCACCAACCTGCATTTAGGTGTGCAATCATAATGTTCCAGAGAGAATTTGCCATGAGATTGGTTGCTCAGCCAGGTGACAAACTCTATTGTCGTCTTACGGTAAACACTCAACTCCATGCACGAATCTCCCACCTCCTTAAAGTTGGAAGAAACAATTTCAGGCCTCCGCCAAAGGTTGATTCTTCCGTCGTACGGATTGAGCCTAGAAAGCCCCGTTTCGAAGTTAATCAAAAGGAGTGGGATGGATTTTTAAGGATTTGTTTTAACAGAAAGAACAAAACACTTGGGGCAATATTCAGGCAAAAGAATGTGATATCTATGCTTGAAAAGAATTACAAGACTGTGCAGGCACTAAAACTCTCGCAAGAAGGTTTGTTGAAGGAAGCAGACACTAAAGTTGACTTCTCTAATTTTGCTGATTTTGTTGACGATCAAGGGATGGAGATGGACGATGATGGAGTAGATGACGATGATGAGGATGAAATGGATGTTGAAGATGGGGGGCCATCTGAATTCAAAGACAAGGTTTTAGGTGTTCTGAAAGGAGGAGATTATGAAGAGAAGAGATCTTCCAAACTCACCTTGCTGGAGTTCATATACCTGCTTTCTCTATTTAACAAATCTGGCATTCACTTCACCTGATTTTATATTTATCCTTTTCCAATTTTGTTTTTAATATTTCAGTTGATGCTAGTATTACTAAGTTAGTTTTTTTTTTTTTTAAAAAAAGAAAGTAGTATCAGATAAATGGTCTTTGCTACTTCAGCATTATATTTTGTTGAGCTCCTTCATAAGCTTATGCTACCTGATATATAATCTATAGCTGAACCAGATTGAATGTTATTTTTTTTGTAATGCTTTATATGTTTTATTCAAATGTCTAGTGATTCTCTATTTTTTTCTCCTTTTGTTGCACTTGACAGTCGGAATCATGGTAGACATCTATGCAAGAATGTAGTTACTTTGTCACAAGCACAATATTTTATTACAGCAGGTATAACATGTTTGACAAAAAAAAAATGAAAAGGACAACTGGGGTGTGGTTGATTAAATAGTATTTTAATTTGATTATTTTATGGGAATGCAATTTTAGGTGGTTTATTTAAGGGTTTATACTCAAACAAAATTAAGGGTATGTACTCATCATAAAGAAAATAAGATTAAGGGTATTACTAAGAGTATTTGAAGGTAAGTAAATCGAAAATAAGTTACACGAGAAAAATTATGTATCCCTTTTATTATTTTATTAGTAGTAAGTATAGATACCTAATATTTTCCATTAATTTTAACCCAATTAGTAGTAACAATACTTCCCTAAAAACCAGTGTCTCAGGAGCACCGGTTAATATTACCCAAAAAAAAAATAGTAACGATACTATGCATCATTTTTTTCACAGAAGGGTCTTTTCAATTTAATTTTTTCGTAATGCCTATTTTGTCTCACATATTTCTTGTACTTTTTGTCAAAATATAAAAAAATCTTACTGAAGTTACTTATTTCGAGTGGCAAGTCGTTGTATTGTAATCGGTCACATAAACGTTACTTTGAAAATGCAAAGGGCTAATTTACACCACCAATGCATGCATTATGTAATGCCAATCCCTTTTTCCAAGAAATCATTTATTCTAGTACTAGTCATTTCAAAAGATTGACATTCAATAGCTAATAAATTGGAGTATTTTACTCAAAAAAAAAAAAATAATCCATTTTGCACCTACTATATATGAATGCTGAAAACAGCATACTACATTTCATCTCAAGTATCTGGATTTGCAATAACATTATGGTTCTTTCCTTTGTTTCTCGTTTGATAGATGCTACCATGGCTGTTTTTCAAATTGAGGAGCAAGTGTCTTTGAAACTTGTGGTAAACACAGAAACCAACAAAGTTTTATTTGCTGAAGCAAGCAAAGATTTTGTGGACATTCTATGTAGCTTCTTAACCTACCATTAGGTACCATTGCAAGACTTGTTCAGAAAGATTCAAATATGGGACCGGTTACAATTGGTTGTCTCAACTCTCTCTATCAAAGTGTCGAAAATATTGGTTTGTTGCCTATTAATAACTCATCAGAAGATTATTGCAGCACTCTCAGAATTAATATAGATGATACTGTCATCATTGCCCTTATTTGAGCATAGGTACAAAAAGTATTTATGGTAGGTGTGGGAATCGTTTGAACCGTTCAGTTTCGCTAGCACAGTTGTGCAATGGATTTGTTAAAGGTGCTACGACTTTTGTCATTACTGATGATCTAATTGTCTCGCCTCACTCCATTGATCACACGTTATTGGATCTGCTCAAGAATTTGGGAATGAAAAACACAAGTTCAGTAAAAGAAATGACTGTCAATGTCACTAAGGAAAAGGTTTTATATTTGCAATTCATTTTTGTTTCCTAAATCATTGTTCATAGTTTCTTAGTACTTTCTCTTATTCGCCACTTTTTAACTCTAATTTTTCAATTCACTACTGTCTTTGATTGATTAGTACTAATTCTGTACAGGTATTGGATCTGCTTAAGTGTTCCTTGCTCTCCAAGACACCTCTAACCGATTTGTTTTTGGGAAAGAAACCATCTATTGAGCGATCAATGATGCGATCAATGATTTTCTCTAGTGATGTTGAAAACATTTTTTGTAGTGATGTTCAAATCACCTTGAAGTTGGTGGTAAGAAAATCAGATGACAATATATTGTATGCACTAGGGGGGGATGATTTTGCAAACTTGATTATAGATTTTCTAACCTTTCCACTTGGTGGAGTTTTAGGTAGGTTACAAGGGAATAATTCTTTAGGTAGTATTAATGGATTGCACAAGAGCTTAACTACTTTAAATGTAGACAAGTATTTTACTTCCAAAGTAGCAAAAAACAGGCTTCTCGAGCTACGTCTTTTGCAATATTATTGTTATTATCAGTGTGATGCTTCTGATGACAGAATTATTCGTGTTCAACTTTACAAAAATAATGAAGATTGGAGTGGTGGGGGAACTTTTTCAAAAATGGAACTAGTTACGGATGAAGGTTATGTCAAAGGATCACAAATGTATTTGGTTACGGATGATCTGGTCATAGAACCATGGTTGTCTCCAATTTCATCTTTATATTTGCACAACCATTTCAAAACTCCTCTTGATGATTTGGAGGAAAAAGTTGTCACTATTGGCACCAAAGAGGTAAATATAAAAGAGTTAAAACTATATAGATTTATAACCTTCACTATTTTGCTTATGCACTGTTTGAAGTTTTCACACTAGACTGATTATGCAGCAGTTGCTGATCTCACACTGTTATGTTTGTGCAGAGTTACAGCATATTGAAGGCAGCTTTAAGCTCAACATCTGCTCTAACGAATGGTCTCCGTCACTTGTTAACCTAAGTAATTAAGCTTGAGGAATGAGAACCATTAACTTTGTGTTGTTTGTTTAAGATATGTTAGTGGAAGTTTGTAATGAAAAACATTGCTAGATTTACTATTTTGTTATTGTTATATCATTTTTGGCACTGCCGTTTTAAGATCTTAATTGAGTTTAGAATGACATATATGTAAAATCAATTACATTGCTTTCCTCTCCACATTATCTGTATTTTCTTGGTATTTGCAGCATACATAAATTATCACTTTGTGAAGGTGCAAAATTCATATGTATGTAGTGGTATTATTAAGCACAAGTTGTGCAGAAGATTAGCAGTATAGTTCACCAAGAAAGATAATTGGGCTCCAAATAGAACCAACCTGTTTGCATGAGGGACTATATATGAAAGTGGAGAAGGTCTTTCAGAAGAAGAAGAAGAATGCATGACTAACATGACCTTGTTTGCAGCTTCTGACCCAATCTCACTTGAGGAAGCTGTGAAGAGTGAAAAATGGAGAAATGCAATGCAATGAACTTGGAAATAGAATCAATTGAGAATAATGACTCTTGGAAGTTGACAGATTTACCGGCTGATGGAAAGAAGATTGGAGTGAAATGGATATTGAAAACAAAGCTCAATGAGAATGGAGAAATAGATAAATACAAAGCAAGACTTGTGGAAAAAGAATATGCTCAACAACATGGCGTCGATTACAATGAAGTCTTCACACTGTTAGCAAGATTAGATACAATTCGACTAGTGCTTGCGCTTGCTACTCAAAGGGGATGGAAAATCTATCAATTGGATGTAAAGTCAGCATTTTTTGCATGGTCTACTAAATGACGAAGTGTTTGTGGAACAGCCTCGCGGATATGAAATTAACGGCAATGGGCATAAGGTGTATAAGTTGAAGAAGACACTTTATGGACTGAAACAAGCTCCATGGGCACGGTACAGTCGTATAGAATCATATTTTCTGAAAGAAGGCTTTGAAACATATGCATGCTCTTGTGAACACACTTTGTTTCTCATGACAGGTGCTGGAGGTAAAATTCTAATTGTAAGTTTGTATGTTGATGATTTGATATTTACTGGGAATGATGAGTCAATATTGCTGAATTCAAAAAATCCATGACGGTTGAGTTTGATATGACTGATTTGGGAAAGATTAGGTACTTTCTTGGCGTTGAAGTAATGCAAAAGACTGATAGCATTTTTCATTAGTAAAAAAAGATATGTGATGGAAGTATTGGAGAGATTTGGTATCGACAAAAGCAATTCTGTCCACTATCCAACTGCTCCTGGACAGAAGCTTCAAAAGGATCATGATGGCATGAAGATTGATAGTACTTACTACAAGCAGATTGTAGGAAGCCTTATGTACTTCACTGCAACTCAGCCGAATGTTATCTTCGCTGTTATCCTCATCAGTAGATATATGGAGCATCCTACTAAGGTACATTTACAGAAGCAAGGAAGGTTTTAAGGTACTTGAAAGGGACAGTTGACCATGGAATGTTTTACAAGAAGGGAGGCAATGATTCAATGAAGAGCTAGTCGCGTACACAAACAGTGACTATGCGGTGACTGGGATGATAGGAAAAGTACTTCAGGATGTGTTTCTATTGAGCTCTAGTGCAGTATCTTGGTTATAAATAAAACAGCCGGTAGTATCTTGGTTATAAATAAAACAGCCGGTAGTATCTTGGTTATAAAAAAAACGCAAACCAATCAGCGCACACGGAACTGCTTCGACACCAGGCCACGGCAAATCACCGTTAACCGATGGTGGCATACACGCTCCGCTGTCCGATTCGGTACCAGAGTACAAATTGTCGAAGCGGCTGAGATCTTCTGTACTTCCGTTGGTGGTTGGAACAAAATAATAATAATACAAATTATTATAATTATTCCAATACATATAAATTGTAATTCGAAGTAACACAACAACAACAAAACACACTTCATGGAGACAAGACTGGTCAGACTTTCTTGTGGTGAACACAATTGTTTACTTGTCACAATAGCAATGGTTCCTAGCATGGAATCTTTGATTTGATTTCATTCAACTTAACAATAACATCTTTTATCAGCATTCGATGAGCAGGAAACTCTTCAGAACATGCAGCTCCAATTCTAGCAAACATCACCAAACACCTTTTAATCTTGTTTTCCACAATTCCTGTCTGATCTTCGATAAACGGCATAAGCAAACGTTGGTCCACTATCTCATGGATTCCTTCAGAAATTTTCATTTTAGAAAACTTGTGTAGGCTTAAATTCTCACAAAACATACTATCGGTTGGTTTCTTCCCGGTGAGCATCTCTAACAGAAGAATCCCAAGGCTGTAGATATCTCCCTGTGGTGATACTGGAACACCTGTTCCGTACTCTTTTTCAAACAAAAACTACAACTATTTAGGGGAGGAATAATGAAGGAGTATATTGTTTATGTGTGTATATATGTATATATATCAAATCTTAACACATTGATAGTCATAACTAATTTAAATAACAATAAATTAGCAATGCTAAATTTCTGAAAGATAGTAACTATTAATGGATTTAAGAACTTTACCAGGAGGAATATATCCTATTGTTCCTTTAATTGTAGAGGAAATTACTTGATCTTTACTTGAATGCTCGGTGGCTCCAGAATGATCCTAGCTAAACCAAAGTCTCCCAAGTGGGCCACATTGTCATCATCAAGAAGAACATTGCTTGGCTTAACATCACAGTGAACTGTAACTTGCTTTGTAACATTGTGAAGATAATCAAGTGCATGAGCTATATCAAGAGCAAAATCTACCCTTTGTGTGAGGTTGAGATTGAGATTTTCAGACCCTTCAATATCATGCAACATCTTTTCTAGACTCCCGTTAGGCATGAACTCAAAAAAAATAGCCTTGAAATCTTCTCCTTTGTAATCAATACTTGAACAACAAGTTAGGATTCTTACAAGATTTCGATGCTTCATCTTTCCTAGAGCTTTGCATTTCGCTGTGAAAGTCTTTTCTGCTCCACGTGTTTCAAGATTCAAGACCTTTACAGCAATAAGTCTTTCAAAATAAAGAAGAGACCCTTTATAAATAGAACCAAAACTGCCCGTTCCAATCAAATTGGATGAAGAAAATGCAATATCTAAGGGTAAATGGAATGCTTCCGTGCAAATTATTGATAGGAAGATATAGTTCAGACAAGATAGTGAGATTTCCAATACTATCAGGAATGACACCATATAATTTGTTTGATTGCAAGACCAATCGTACTAGATTCGTAAGCTTTCCGATTGAATTTGAAATCATTCCCTCGAGGAAATTATTTCCAATATTTAAGTAAGTTACACCGATTAGTTGTCCAATTCTTTCTGGTATCACTCCATATATTTGACTAGCCTTCATATTAAGCCAACTGAGACGGAAAGAAAAATTTCCTATAACATTCGGTAACTTACCACCAAATCCATTTTACTAAAAATAAGTGCTGACAATTGACTACAGTTGGTTAACGAGGAAAGAAAGTCCAAATCATGATCTCCTCCACTCCCAAAATTATTAGCGCTAATATGAAACCGCTCGTTTATTTAATCGACCCAAAGTAAGAGGTATCGGGCCCTTAAAAGCATTCCATGATATATCAAACACTTGCAATTCAGTGAGGTTGGAAATTGAAAACGGAAAGATTCCAGTTAATAGGTTATCTTCAACATAGAATCCTTCAACCGCTTCAAACAACCAACTTGTTTTGGAATTTCACCATGCAAGCTGATATTTGAAAGCTTGAGTATTCTTATAAATGTTAGATTTCCCAAGACTGGTTCAAGAGTACCACCCCAGGTTTGATTCTCCAAATGCAAGATAGAGATTCTCATGTGAGCACGACCGCATTTAACGCCTTGCCATTTACAAAAATGTAGAGACTCATTCCATGATGGTAGAGAATCAGGCACGCCATTTGTAAGTTTTTTCTTCAAAGCAAGCAAAGCTAGCTTGGTGGTGTATGAACTAGAAAGAGAGAACAACGGTTACTAGTAGCATGATATACACGCAGAAAATAAACATCATACAAGTCCTCATTTTGCTACTGGAGAATCTGTATTGGTGCAACACGTAATAAAGACCATGTTGGTCCAACCTTTCACATGATGCTAGGATCCATTTCCATCGATGATTTACATGGAATTGATTAAGGTGATAAAAAAAGATGATAGCATTATTGCATGATCGCAAAACAAAACCAAAAGTTCATCATGAAGATGCAATGCATTGTCTTATGGCTATGATTATCAATGGCAACCCAATTATCAAAGTTTTTTTTATTGGAAAGACTTGGCTTGCTATGGGTTAAGATCGTCTCAGTTTCTAAAAATAAATTTTGAGCTCTATTTAGAGATAGACATAAAGTCGAAAACAATTTAAAATACATGTAGTCTCCGTAAGTATAACTCATCGTAGAGATAGTAGTATGTAGAGGTTGTGGTTGGAACCTTAAACTTCCCAATTTGTTCATGTTAATCACGAAACAACAAAAAAAAAATCAAAATTTCCTTTATTAATCAATTATGTAATGTGTTTGATCTACCATTTGAAATTCAGAATGGCTAATGAACAATAAAACCATCTACAAGCACGCCACCTTAATCTTCACTCCACAGCAGTTCCATTTGTTGAACTATATTTCCCAACACATTTGATTAAATATTGCATTAAGATACCATAATCACTCATCCGATTCTTCACAGTCACTAATTTTAGAACATAAATTTCTTCTTAATGTTCCACCTTTTGACTCAACATATTTGGTGATGTAATGCAACAGACTACAAAGAAGTAATTTCCCTAGCTGCAAGATGGGTTGGACTCTTTCTCCAGGCTTGTGCTTTTTGCAAGAAGGATCATTTGAAAGAGTGTTTTTTTGTGTACTGTTGAAGAAATTTTGGCGTTGTTACTTGCTCTATAGGCAAAATGTCAAACTATGGATTTTCTTTGATGTAGTGTTTTGCTTTTAATACTAAAACTAGAAGTAGTGCTCAGTATAGAGATTTTTTTTCCTATCAAAATGTTAGGAGTTCTAGGCTTCAATAGTTAGTAGGGGTGGGAATAAGTCAGGTCGAGCCGGGATTTGCTTAAATAGGCTAGGCCTAAGCCTTGGCCTTTCATCTGTTAAAGGCTTTATTTTAAACCTGACTTAGCCTTTTTAAAAGTCTGGCCTGACCTATTAGCCTGTCTAAAAGTCTAATTTGTGTTACAAATTTCAAACAGAATA
>Ga0228710_1008304_pt1 | contig 14950 bp, 4 predicted proteins | sample MedpolnodulmetaG_FD_177995 | JGI IMG/M metagenome (GOLD analysis project Ga0228710, IMG submission 177995) | Root nodule microbial communities from Medicago polymorpha collected in Santa Monica, California, United States - pink nodules | ecosystem: Host-associated > Plants > Roots > Nodule...
ATCTCTTCTCGTTTTACTTTTATGTCGAATAGAACAATAGTTTTACACAAACAAACAATTTATACCCAAACACTTAACGTGATGAATATTGTGAAAACACTTATGAAATACGCAACTCCCTGCGGACACGATCCTATTATACTTACGTGTAAATAGTTTTATGACATGTAAAAATCTTACATCAGTCATTGCCACCATAGAAACACCAATCGGTTGCGAAGTTTGCACTTTATAAGCACTTCGGACAGAAAAAACATGAGATGTCGACCTGCAAAGACACACTTTGAAGTAATAAAATTAGTTCCCCCACCACCTCCTCTTCCCATGCAAAAAGCCTCCTCCGCCACAACCAAGCCTAACCCTCCACCCTCAACCTAACTGACACATATCAAACACAGACAAGTCCTGAAACAACGATAAATCAAATAATCTAGGAAAGCTGTCACGAAGGGAGACTTCACCCATCCACACATCCGACCAAAACAGAGTATTTTTCCCACTTCTTATAACACGACTGACATTATGTCTAAACCACTCCTCCCTACAAAGAACATGGACATCACGCCCACCACTCTTCAATCTACCCTCCTCCATACCATACCTAGCTGACAACACCTTAAACCACAAACTCTCCCTCTCCATCAACATCCGCCAACACCACTTACCAAGTAAATCGATATTAAACTCTCTAATTCTCCTTACCCCCAAACCACCAACCTCCTTACTCCTGCAAACAGTATTTCAATCCACCCAAGATATTTTCCTGTGGTCCTCACTCCCCCCTAAACCCTAAAAAAAAAAAAATTAAAATAGATTCAATAGAGGAGATTATACTTGTTGGAGCCTTGAAAAAAGAAAGCGCATAAACAGGCAGAGATGACAGGACATACTTCAGCAAAACCAGGGCGACCACCGAAGGATAAATGTTTAGAGTTACAACTTGACAGTCTAGAGTTAATTTGATTTAGTAGTGGTTCCCAAAAAGCCAAACGCGTCGCATTACCCCCAATAGGTAACCCCAGATACACAAAAGGAACAGAGCCAACCTTACAACTCAACACCATGCCCGCTTCTGATAACCAGGAGGTAGTGACATTAACCCCCACCAACTGACTCTTAGAGAAATTCACCTTTAGACCAGACGGATTTTCAAAAAGCACAAGCACCGCCCGCATAGCACGAATATTAGCCCAAGATTTCTTTCTCAATATCAAAGTATCATCTGCGAACTGAAGATGAGAAACAGTCACAGGTTCACTACTACCCACCGTGTAACCAGTAAATAAATTATTACCTGACAATGACTTCATCAAAACATTAAATCCTTCTGCAGCCAAAAGAAACAAGAGAGGAGAAAGAGGGTCACCCTGCCTCAACCCCCTTCCCAAAGGAAACTCATCCGTCGGAGAGCCATTAACCAAGACAGAAGCTGTGGCCAACCCAATGCATTCTTTAATCCACTTCCTCCAAAGAGTCGGAAAACCCATTTTCAACATCACCTCTTGTAAGTAACCTCAATCAATTGAGTCATAAGTCTTCTCAAAATCAACTTTGAATAGTAACAACTCCTTCTTACATCTACGGGCTTCATCCACAATCTCATTTGCCACCAAAATACCATCTAAGATCTGCTTCCCCTTAATAAAAGCGGATTGAGAGTCCGAAATAACTAAACCTATCACCAACCGAAGTCTATTAGCAAGCACTTTCACCAGAATTTTATACAGGCTTCCAACTAAGGAAATTGGGCGGAAATCGTATTGAGTTATATTATATTAGATTTTTCATCAAACCTATGATTTTAGGGTGTCTTTATAATATTAATCTATAACAATACATAAAGGAGATACAACGTATTGGGTTGGAATTTTTCTTCAATTTTTATTCATTAACGTTATTTTATCATTTTTATATTACTATCAATAAAAAAAATTAGTTAAATTCCATTAAAATAAGAACAACCTACGGTAACAATTTCCAACAATATTGACACTTAAAAAACATAATTTTGACCTTGTATACAAAAATATTTCGTCTTAGTGTATCATTTTTCTTTCAATTTTACCTTTAACTTAATTATGTTTTACTATTTTATTGTTACTTTCCAATTAAAGCACACAAAATTTCATAAAATTATAATTTGAATATTCAAAAACCGATCAAAACTAAATCATCAGAGAGAATTAGATCAGATTGATTTTTTTTCAAGTCATCCAATTGCGAGTGTTAATTTTTTTGAATTGGATGATCTTTTACCTTATAACCTATCTTTACTACACCATGAACACCCTTAAAACATTTTTTTTTTAAAGTAACACCCTTAAAACATAAAACCTTCGATTCAAGATCTATTTTTTAACCACCGTATCAAACCTTAGGGGTGTGTTTGTTTCAAGTTTACCAAATTTATTCCTAAGAATAAAACATTCCTTGGAATATAAAGATGAGAATTTTATTTGAAGGTATTTAGGAAAAATATGTTTGGTTAACTTTATAATATTTATAGGAACCATAAAAATAGGGATTATAATAGTTAACTATTTATGAATTTATTTCCAACTCCATGAGAACTTTATTCACACCCTTTTCCTTGAGAAATTTTTTCTATTCGCAGGAATATTTTATACCCGGGAATAAAACTTAGTAAACTTGTAACAAACATAGACATATTTTGTCAAAAAAACAAACATAAACATATATATTTCTATCAATTTATTCCCGAGAATCAACAAATATAACTTGAAACAAACACATCGTAGGAGTTTATTATTCTTGATTGAATAGTGGGTATCTATTCCTACGTTAAATATATAAAATTGAGTCAATCATTAAACTTTTTTTTAAGCAAACAAAAATTGTATCAAATAAAAACGAAAAAGTATAAGACCGAGGGGACATCAAACATAACTTAGTTACTTCTATAAAATGTGTAATGAACAAAAATAGGCAATAATGTGACGAAACCGCACAAATGGACTCTCCTATTGTAGGATCCAATTTTATTTTTTTTGATTCCAGAATCCAATTTTTTTGTTCATAAATACTTTCTTTTAATTTAATTTAATTTTTAAGATTTATTATAGTAGTACCAAATACGTATTAATTACATTAAATTGAATTTAATCATATCACATTCATCCGTATTCAATAGTCCACTGATATTGATGGAAATTTTATTATTTATTTGGTGCGATGGAAATTAAGTATTAGAATTTAAAACGTTTCGTGTCACCTAATAATAATTTTGTCAAAAAATATCACCTAATAATAATAAGGTAATGTTAACCTTGCCCTGAGGACACCAGTTAAGGAAGCAAAGAGAGAAAATTTTAAGTAAAATATGATTTTTTTTTAATTGATTACACTATTTTGAATGCAAATATTACCCTTTTTGGGTCATTATTTAAACATTTAATGCAAATATTATTATATTTTACTTCTTAATCAGTGTCTCGGTTAGCATGATTCTAATAATAATAATAATAATAACAATAACAATTTTTTTAAAGAAGTTAAATTAGTCCATCCAGATTGACACCAGGGAGAATCAAACCTTAAGGAGGAGCACATTAATAATTTAATAATAGTACAACAATAATAATCCACCTCTAACATCACATTGAAAGTTGTATAGTCGATACTTCAAAAAGTTTAAAAAACAATATTTTCAACTTTTTTTTTAATATATAATATTTTCAACTTAAAACTTCCTATTTTGGTTTCCTTAACTGGTGCTCCGGACCAACCGGGGCATCGGTTAACATGATTCAAAATACAATAACAATAAATAATAATGACGATGATGATGATGATAATAATAATAATAATAATAATGATCCATATATTTAAATTATTGAGTTTAATGATGGTAGGTTGACGGTTCAAAACAACTTTGCACACACAACCAATCAAAACATTTCTAATGACCACATAAATTAAAAACATTAATTGATATGACGATTTTAAATATTTTGATTGGTTGTATGTGCAAAAAAATTTGAACTGTCAGCCCACCACGATTAAACTCTCTTTTGATTTACAATATTCTTTACCCAATTAAATAAATAAATATAATGTAATTTATATTTGTAAATAAATAAATATAATATAATTTATGTTTAAAGAAAAATAAAATAATTTATATTTGAATCAAGTCAAATTTTCGTTAGATAATCAAATCATAATTTTAATTTTGAATTTGAATCAAGTCAATTTGTTATGATAAACAAGAAATTGTTAGGGTGAAATTTGTTTACTTTTTTCTCGGAAACCCCTTCATATTCACCAAAAAAGTGAGAGAAATCAAATCAAAATTTAAATGGCAAGTAAATCCAGTACCTAATTTTTGTCCAATGATAATGAAAATAACAAAAAATCGTTTAGTTTTAATGGTAAAAAATAATATTGTTGAGAATGACCGGTGGAGCGGTGTTGACCCGGAAAAACCCTTTTCCTTCTCCTAACTTCTCGCTAACTTCTACTATAAATACACATTCCCTTTCTTCTTCATTATTTCATTTCATAGTTTTCCAATTTTCTTTCTTCTAAGTTTCCTTCTTCTAAGAAAAAAGAAATAAGAAAACTCAGAATCAAATCATCTACAATGTCTCCCAACGTTGCTTTCTTCTTCGTTTTCGCTTTACTCGCCACCACCGCTTTCGGCGAAGCACCTTCCACCTCACCCACCGCCGCACCAAAAGCTTCACCTGCAGCGCCTGCACCTAAAGCCACCGCCACTCCTCCTTCAGCCACCGCCACACCACCAAAATCATCCGCCACACCACCAACATCCTCACCATCTCCCAAGGTTTCATCTCCACCTTCTCCAACACCAGAATCCGCATCCACCTCTCCCACTGAATCTCCTGTCGAATCTCCTCCCGCTCCCGTTGCTCCCACCGTCTCTCCTGCAACCTCTCCCGTTGCTTCTGAACCTGCTGTCAGCGATGCACCTGCTGAGGCTCCCGCTGGTGCTAGCGCTGCCGCTTCATTCAGAGGCTCCATCGTTGGCGGATCTGTCGCCGCTTTCGTCGCTGCTGCTTTGCTGATGTAGATCTGGAGTATGACGTGGCGTTTCGGTAGTTAGGGTTTTATTATATTATTATATTATATGATTATCATATTGAAACTTTGTTAATTTATTTTATTTTTATTATTATATTCTGATTGTGATTATGGATGATTAAGACCTTACTGATACGAATTGCTCAGTGATCCTTTGTTTTCTCATTATCATTAGTATTAGGGTTTAGGGTTTCTTTTAATTGACTCTTGAGACTTATTATCATTATTATTATTTTTATTATAATTATTGCTATTATAATTACGGTTACGATTGTTATTGTTAATGTTACTTTGATTACAGATTATTTCTGCCTCCTCCTTTATTTAAATCTGTTATGATTTTCCACTGTATTTAGGTTTATAAATTTGTTACTAATTTGGTTTGATTAAGTTTTATATTCAAGTTTATTTCGGTCAAGTTTATCCGTATCTATCACAGATAATTATTAATAGTTTGTTTGTTAGCGATTAGATTTGGGGAATTAATCAGCGATTGAATTCATGGAAGGACCAAATTTTTGTCGTCTTTTAGGTCTAAGCATGTGTCAATTAACAAGTGTATTTGGAGTGTTCTATTTTTAATAACTTAAATTAATGATTAAATTTGGCTTTTTCTAAAGAAAAAGAATGGATAGGGGTGCGTGTTTGGTGTTTTGTTCAATTGTTTGAGAACAAAGTGGAATTGGCTTTAACAGGTGTCACATCAAGACATGTTTGTTGTCCTTTACATGTCACCAACGCATGTGCTTAGCGACACATACTAGGAAGACATTATCCGCGTGTCTACTTTTTTTGCCTCACAAAGCTTCAACATAAAACGTTTCTTATTCTCGAAGGTTTTTTATAAGTATGTTTTTGTTTTGTTGGACTTTTTTAACGTTACGTTGCACTGTAACTACAAAAGCAAACAATCAATTATTCAGGTTTAAGCTATAATTGGGTCAATATTTTGATGAACATAACGCAATGTAGGACGCTAAATATGAACTTGGGATTACGATGTTGATAGGGACGCACTATGAGTTACGTCTTTAGGTAAAAGGTGACCGGAACAAGAGAGATTGCTTAGATATCAACTAGAGGATCTGATTGAAGCGTTGAGATCTAATTAAGACTCAAGAAAAACTTTTTTAAAACAACAAATAATTTTACCCTTCAGAATGAAAAAAAACAAAACAAAACAAACATATTGTGCTTGGATTTAAACAAAACCACAAATAATTTACCATAATTTTATATTATTTTATTTTTCAAGTTTTAACTTTTTTTTATATTTTATAATAATTAAATTGCTTTAATATTTTAAAATTACATAATTATGAATGAATATATAAATTATTGTTAAAATTTAATGATATAGAGTTATTGCAGGGACCCAATTAATAATTATTTAGAGGTGCTGGGTTGGAGAGATTGAGTGCTTATTAAATATTAATTATAAAACAAATGACGTGTACAATCAGAACCCATTTAAGCTTCCAAATGGAGTGCTGCATTGTGGATAGTCTTACTCACAATGTAAATTTTGTACATGTGTCAAAAAATATTAAATTAAGTTATTTCCATTTTGTCACATAAAATTTTGCAATTCATGCACAATTTACCAAAGATTTCATAGGTTAAATAAATCTTTTCAGATTTTTATTTTCTACTACCCAATTCACTTATGTTAGGACTTTAACCTGATATCAACATGAGAAAATCCTATACAAATTGAACAAAAAATGAAAGAAAGAAAAATCTCCATAACCATTCTTAAAAAAAAGAAAAAAAAATCTCCATAATATTCAATATATTAAGAAGAAGAAAAAAAACCTGAATGCAAGTTTTCTTAGATTACTGCTGAATCATTTGATCCATACATACATGAACACAACACGCACATGGACACATAATTTAAAAATGAAAATAATTAAATACAACTACACTTGTTATCAGATATGAGACACATTCAATTAGACTTGTGCTACGACGAATGCTAGCAACACTATCTTTTAAACACTTTCTATAATACTCACTCCTTTATTGATTTAAATTATTGTAGGTCTACACTTTTAAAAATAGAACCCACACATGGTGGTGTGACATACATTGATTTCATCAAATAAAAAAGCGAATGTTAAAGAGAGGGTTAAAAAGTGAATGTTGCTAACACTTCTGTTTCTCTTTGTGCTACATACTAATTAATACTTGAACCTTTACAAATCTGAGTGGATCGAAAAACAAGAATAAATTTGAAATTGAAGAGATAATTTATTTATTTTGAACTGCTAATGAAAATGAAGAGATAATGATTTGAAAAATGAAAAGAAAACCATGCAAGCACGGCCTCTGTACTACGTACCAATACATAACTGAAGATCCATGGAACAGTGAACAACAAAGCAACAATTAGTGACTAAAGATGCATATTGCCTGGTAAGGGTACACAGTAGTGGAGGGAGTGCCATCAGAAGGTAACCCTGTCCTTCCTTGATGACGATGTTGCAATAGAAGCACTACCAGCCTCAACCTTAACAGCAAGACGCATGCCACTTGGACAATCTCCAAGAGTAGCAGATATGAAGTAATGAGTTTCTGCAGTCTTAAGAGCAATGGTTGTCTCACCACTACTGTCTGAACTAATTGGATTTCCGGTAGTGCAGGAGCTGTAGTCACTTGCTGCAACTTCATCCACAGTGTGTCTAGCCCCATAGAGAAACACTGCCATATTAATGTAAGAAAATATTAAATTGATAATATTTCAACTATTTATTTTTCAGTTAACAATTATATAATTCAATATATGCTTTGTTCTCTATTGAGTTGTGTTTGAAATGAAATAAAAGTGTCTAGTTCCTTCTTACCAAGGCTATCACCGACTATAAAGGTTTTGTCACTCGTCCATGTGCTATATTCAACACCAATTTGCCAGCCTAAAGAATCTCCCACAATGTAGAAGGTTGCAAGGGTTGGTAGTGCCATGTTGATTGCTAAAAAGAAGCACAAAACAATAGTGATATTAGAGAATGCCATTTGATGAAAAAGTGAGGGGATCAATGAAGGGAAACAAAACAGACTACAGAGGAAACTTTGAGGATGTTTGAATACTGAGTTTGCTTTATATTATTGCAAGCAAGGGTTTAACCCCCATTTTTCCATCCATTCTTTAAATATCACGTTGGACATACTTTAATAGGAACTATAAAAAAATGTAATGTCAACTGAACTGAGAATGCATAAAGAAATATATCTTGTTTGTGATCACATGGCTGGTTGTAAATCGTGATTGTCAAGCTAACGAGGTTAAATATCAACTTTTAATTCTTTTTTCAAAAAAGAATATATGCTTTAATCATGTACTTAGTATCATATTATCAAGTGGGTATCATGGCCACATTATTGTAATTGGAATTGAGTTACTCCAGTTTTCTTCAATGTTCACGATGTTATTAAAGGATTGCATCAAGATCCTCAGCTTTAATCTATGGATTTTTTCTAATAAAGTATTGAAATCAAAGATTGTGTATGATACTTCTAAATATTTTATATGAATATATTCCTACTTTGTACTTTGCTCTCTATGTTAATTTCATTGCTTGATTGCATCTGCTTCAATCACAAGAAGAAGCTTGGTATAAGTCTCTAACCGCATCATCCAGACACCAAGTAAAAACATAATGTGAGTATGAGAGAGAACATTGTCATAAAATTTGTCAAAAAAATGTTCTACAAATATCATTTCTCTATAATATATACAATTTTCCTTGCTTGATTGGTATGCTCTCTATGATAATTCACAAGTTTTCTTTTGCAGACAACTCCTGGTAAATTTTCCAAAATCGTAATCAACCCCGTATTCTGTTTTATCTGACCTTGGAATGTTTGTCGATGCATAGGTAAGATATTACCACATAATTTATTGGATGGAACATTCATTTATAATTTACATAGATTTATTTAATTAACCAAAAAGAGCCCAAGGACAATGCTAACTGTCTCGTCTTGGCCCTTATCCAAGCAGAGTCAAGGACCATAGGAGGAACAGAGATAGCTTAGACAGACAGACACTGCACAATATCATTGAGCTTGATTAATATATGGCAATAAAGATGAAAACAAAATATGTAGTAAGAACAAAAGAGAGAAATAATCATGTTACGTTAACAAACTAACTAACTTTTGTTATATGCAAATATTCGTTTCAAGCTTTTTATTATGTTGAAAATTTTCAGTACATTTCTCAAATGATAACATCCAACAAATTGGTGATTCAAGGATCTTACTCGAAAAGTGACAATCGAAGCAAAGTGCCTCTACTGCCGGTATAAGAATTCGTAGACCAGGGTGGACTCCAAGATAAGCACTCTTGAAGTCATGGAAAAATAGTTATGCTTGGGAAGTCCTCGGCGTTAAAGAATTCAAAATTACCTAAAGAAACTTGCATAAAAAGTTTTTCAAGTTAGTTAGAAGAAACTTGACATGTTGCACCATAGGAGTTAGTTTCCTTCTTGTTCTATAAATAGTAGACTCACACTTCATGCAAAAAAGTTCATTTTCGTTATGTAAATTAGCCTACAAGATTACACATCCATCCCCATAAGATAAACATTTTACCGGCTATATGATCGAACTATGTAAATAACTCGGTTTTACTTGCAGCAATACCATTTTCTTTTACTTTAGTTCTTGTTATTTTTTTTTTGCACTTTTACGTTTATGGGTTCTTTCTCTTGTGTCTTTTACAACGATAGTTCACCATTACATGTTTCTTGTACTGTAAACTAATACTTGAAACTTTCTACTTATCAACTAAGAATCTCTGAAGGATCTAACTTGAGTTCTAAATTTTGGTCACCGATAATTATTCAATATATTAAAAACAACAATAAAAACAGAAAACAATGCAAGATTTCCTAGATTATTAATTAATACTACAAGAAATCCATAAATCTGAATAGATGAAACAAAAAATCAAATCGATAGATAGTAATATGAAATAATTGATATTCTCTCTAACAAACTCTTTTGTTTTTCACACATCCGTAACTAACAATTGATCTATTAACAATTTTATCTTTTCCCATAACAAACAATTTATTTAATAATAATATAGCAAAATAGTTTTTTTAGCTTCCCCTTCAAAATATAAACTCCAACAAACTCTTTTTTTCACACACTCTATGTCTCCCCGTAACAAACAATTTATTTAATAATTGTAAAGTCAAATAAAAAATTTCAACCTCCCTTCATTTTTCTTTTTCAACTTCACATTAAACAATGAATCTTCCACTCTCTCTTTCTTTTGAATTGGTGTCTTTTATTTTTTTCAATCAAACTAGCTTGTTCTTCTAATTTGCATTTGAATTTGTTGAAAATGTTATATATTCTTGTTTATAAAATTTATACTCTTCATGAATCCACTATTATATGTATCAAAATTTTGTTTAAAAAAACAACTTTGAATTTTCAAAATACATACAATTAATTCGTTTTGTTGAAAATGAGTAATTATGAGTAATTGAGAAAGAATATAATTGACGAATATTGCCCCCTTAAAAGATCAAGGTCACAGTTAAATAGGAACATAAAATAAAACATCAAAACACTTTAAAAGAAACAGAGGGGGTATCGTTTAACCCAAGCCAAAATCCGATCGACCGACAACGGCCGCCTGCATGTGATATATATTTTTTCGTGGGTGGTCAATTCATTCACAAAAGTGGGTAACCCCAAAGACACATCCTTGGGTCCCTCTCATCATATATAGAGCCCGTTTGTTACGGATTAAAATAAAAGTGATTTTGACATAAATTAATTTAGCGATTATATTTTAGAGATTTTACGAAAAATCAGAATTTATTTGTGTTTGTTTGCCATAATAAAAATTACTTTTTTTTAAACAAATAATTTAGTTTGTTTGGATACAACTATATAAAAGGGAATTTTTGTTACAAAATTAGTTCAATCTTTTAAACCATATTTTCTCTCCCCTCTAAAAAAAAATTATTTTTTGAGAAGCTGTTCATTTGAAGCTGTTTTTAGATTCTGATTATTTCAAAAAGCTGTAACCAACAGAAGCAAAACTCTTAAAAGTGATTATTTTTCTAAAAAAAATGATTTTTTCCTTAAAAAAGCTATAACAACAATTAATGTGTGTTCTATCTAACATGCGACTTTCACTCTTTTCATTCACTTTACGTTATACTAGTTTTATCAGATAAAGGACTCAATGTTTATTCTTCCAACATTCAATTTCAACTTAGTGTTTCAACACATGGCCATAGAAGGATTGTTTTTTTGTATTCTTTCCAATTTTTATAATGAGATACTAGTGTTCAGACGGACAATCGGTACCCATCTGTACGCTCTTTTTATTGCGTTAACGAATGTAAATTATGAACACTACTTTTTTTTTTATGAAATTAGTTAAATTTTGATTAAAATTATACATATAGATATTTGTTATTTCAAATTGTAACAACATGCTTATCTTTTTAAATTACACCAACAATATAACAAATATAATAAAATTTTATCTTTTTCAATGACATCAACAATATAACATTTTGAAAAATTTACTTAAGAGTATAATTGAAATAATAAATAATCTAACCCAAAATCTTCTTTTTTCTTTATACATTACTAGCGAAAAAATGGGCACTCACGTGCTCGTCTTTCTGATCTTTTTGTTGCATTAAAGTTTGAAAATTATGAATGATATTTTTCTATGAAATTTTGATTTAAAGTATAAATATAAATTATTGTTGCTTTCAAATTATAACAAACCAGACTATTGTTGTTTATCTATTCTAATGACACCGACAATATAACAAAAAAATCTAAATTCCTATATTTTTTTATGACACCAACAACAATCATTATTATAGAATAAAATTGTTTTAGAGTATAATTGGGATAATGAAAAAGTCAGCCAAAATTTGTATATATACTCGATTAAGTTTATTACACTTTTTAAAACATAAAGGAAAAAAACTAGACATATATTCATATTGTATTTGTTACATTTTTTTTAATTTCGAATTCACTCCCATCAATTATCTTTTTTAAAGAATGAAGGATTGAAATATCATATACTATAAAGATCGAGTTTGTTACACTTTTTTTAATATTTGAATTTACTCTTATTTATTCGTTATATGTGTTATTTGTATATACAATTTAGGGTAATTTGGAAAAGAGAAAAAGCCAACCAAAAAAAGTCAAAAGTGGTTATTTTCTTCATATATAGTATAGATATAGATTATATCTAAACTATATATAAAGAAAATAGCCTCTTTTGGCTCTATTGAGATGGTTTTTTCTTCTTCCAAAATTACCATAAACTTTCAATACAAATAACAAATATACAAATAGATAAGAGTAAATTCAAATAGTAAAACAAAATGCAAAAAACTGTATATGTCGGATTTTTTTCTTATCATTTAAAAAAGATAATGGATGAAACTGAATTCAAATATTTTAAAAAAAAAGTGTAACAAACACAATATTTATCGTGTAAGAAACACGATATGAGTATATGTCCAATTTTTCTTCTTCTTTTTATCCTTAAAAAAAAGTGTAACAAACTATATCAAGTATACGTCACTATAATTATAATCAATAAAAAAATGATTGTTATTTTATTTTTACTTTATATACAGGCAAACTCAAATACGTCGAGTTGATAAATAATTTTTTTTTTATGCTTTGACAATTATTTATGGATAAATGGTTGTACAGATAATTTCCATGAATATTTTTTTTTTTGAGAAAATTTGCATTAATATTTTTTTTAGGAGGAAATTTCCATTAATATTTAAAAATTTAAGAATTGTAACCAAAATTATTCAAATAAACATAATAAAATATACACACACGTTAGCACGTCTGTTCGCTAGTTGTTATAGATGATATTGTTGATATTGTATTAAGGTTGTTCCTATTTTAATGAGATTTAAATATTTTTAATTAATACTTTGACCAACATTGTAAAAAAGATAAAATAGTAAATACAATACTTTAAATGAATGGTAAGATTGGAAAAGGAAAAAAACCAGCCCATGTCTGGGTATTTTCTTTTTATAGTAAGAAATAGTATAGATATCTATACTATATATAAAGAAAATACAAAAGTTTGAGTTGGATTTTTTATTACCTATTTTACCCTTCATTTAAACAAAACTATGTACTATTTTATCCATTGATTAGATTTATTTTAAATTTTAAATAAAAAAAAATCCCGTTAAAATAGGAAACATCCCACTACAAAAAGAACAATATTATCTATACTATATATGAAGGGGATATAGATTTTGGATTAAAATTTTTATAATTTCAATTGTACCCTTAAACAAATTTTGTTATATTGTTGGTGGTATTAAAAAAGATAAGAATTGATATTGTATTTGTTAAATTAATGTTGTCATTGGAAAAAATAAACATGGTTTTTTTGAGTTTGTTACAATCTGAAAGTCACAAATTGAGGTTGTTACAATTTAAAAATCAAAAATATTTGTACTCATAATTTTAATTAAAATCAAAATTTCATAAAAAACACCGTTCATAATTTACACGCGTTAGTGCAATAAAAAGAGTTGAAAAACGGACATGTGAATGGTTGTCTTTTTCACCAGTAGATTTTTTTTTGAAAGGGTCCTTTCACTAGTAGATACAATATAGATTTATTTAAAATATATATATATATATATAGCATGTAAGTAAATTGTGGCCGGAGGAATTATTGGTTTGCAATTATACTGTTATTGATTGACAAAACCTTCCAATAGGAATTCACCTATAATAATCCAAGATTGTACGTTATGACTTATAATGGATTGCAAATCAAGAAAAGTGAAAGGTACTCCTATGTCCTTTGCTTGCCCAATATTCAATTTTTCTTGTTGCTACTAGACCCAGTTTTTTGTAGAACCGATTAGGCAGTTGTAAATTGAGTAACTCGCCATGTCATTGTAAAGTATTTTCAATAAGTGATTAGCAAATTAACATATTATAAGTAGTATATTATAACAAATCAAGGTGAAGTTGTGTCTTCTTGCACAAGGTTAAAGTGTTTTTGTCGCTAAGTTTATAATTTTTTGTCTGTTACTTCTGTCAGAACAATCACTCTGTTCTATGCGCAGCGAAAGTGCTTATGAAAAATAAGCTGTTTTGGAGCAAGATGAAAAACTAACAGAAAATAAAGAACTGAAACGAGAGAAATAATGAAAAATGGAGAATTTTTATTGATTCACACAACTACTTATTTACAACACATGAGAGAGTATATATACAACTAGATGTTGTAACAAACTCCTCTAACTAACTACCTTGAGTTAACACGCTAACCAAGTTTTTTACTACACTGTGATTCTGAAGACATCAGAATCTGCACATCAGAATCTGTCTTCAGAAGCTTCACTTCAGAAGCACTACTTCATAAGCACTTTTCAGAAGCACTCTTCAGCTATTGATTACTATTCTAATACTCCCCCTTAATCATAACTGCTGAATATTAAAGATACTTAAATTCTTTCTCAGAAACTCAAATCTGTCAAGCTTTACTGCTTTTGTAAAACTATCTGCAAGTTGCAGCTCTGTGGGACAATAGTGCAGCTCAATCATTCCATTAGTCACTTGCTCTCTAATGAAATGGAATCTTGTCTCAATGTGTTTGCTTCTTCCATGTGAGACGGGATTCTTCGCAAGACTTATGGCTGATTTGTTGTCAATCTTCAGTGTTAGAGGCTTCATCACTTCACACTTAAGTTCCTTCATCATTGACTCCAGCCATAGTGCTTGACACGTAGCAAATGTTCCTGCAATGTATTCTGCTTCACATGATGAGAGTGCAGTGACTGGTTGCTTCTTAGTGCACCATGAGATTGCAGCATCATTGAATTTGAAT
>Ga0228710_1008307_pt1 | contig 14944 bp, 14 predicted proteins | sample MedpolnodulmetaG_FD_177995 | JGI IMG/M metagenome (GOLD analysis project Ga0228710, IMG submission 177995) | Root nodule microbial communities from Medicago polymorpha collected in Santa Monica, California, United States - pink nodules | ecosystem: Host-associated > Plants > Roots > Nodule...
TCAGGTCTCTAAACTGTTCAAGTAGCTCCAACTCTTTAACCATCATAGCTGACATATGTAAAGTTTTCCTACTTAAAGCATCTGCAACAACATTAGCTTTACCTGGATGATAATTCAACTCAAAATCATAATCTTTCAACAATTCAAGCCATCTTCGCTACCTCATATTCAATTCCTTCTGATCAAACAAATACTTCAGACTCTTATGATCACTGAACACTTCAAATCTAGAACCATACAAATAATGCCTCCAAATTTTAAGCACAAAGACCACTGCAACCAACTCTAGATCATGAGTAGGATAATTTCGCTCATGAATCTTCAACTGCCTCGATGCATAAGCTACTACCTTATTATCCTGCATAAGCACACCACCTAAACCCAACTTGGACGCATCACAATACACGACAAAAGGTTCATCTACCTTTGGTAAAATCAAAACCGGAGTCGTCGTCAACCGCTGCTTCAATTCATTAAAGTTGTTCTCACACTGAACATCCCACACAAAAGCTTTACCTTTACAAGTCAACTGAGTTAACGGAAGTGCTAACTTTGAAAATCCTTCTATGAACGTGCGATAATAACCTGCCAAACCCAAAAAGCTTCTAATCTCGGTAACCGACTTAGGAGTCTCCCATTGTGATACTGCATCAACTTTAGACGGATCCACAACAATACCACTACCAGAAATAACATGGCCAAGAAAACTCACCTCATTCAACCAGAATTCACACTTCGACAATTTGGCATACAACTTTTTCTCTTTCAGCACTTGCAAAACAATCTTCAAATGCTCAGCATGTTCCTCCTCGGACTTAGAGTATATCAAAATGTCATCAATGAACACAACAACAAAGCGATCCAAATGAGCATGAAAAATGCGATTCATGTACTCCATAAATACACCCGGCGCATTATTAACTCCGAAAGGCATCACTGAATATTCGTAATGTCTGTAACGTGTCCTAAAAGCCGTCTTCTGCATATCTTCATCTTTCACTTTAATCTTGTGATAACCCGATGTCAAATCAATCTTGCTAAACACACGTGCACCCACCAACTGATCCATCAAATCATCAATTCTCGGAAGTGGATACCTATTCTTTATCGTCACTTTATTCAACTGTCTATAATCAATACACAGCCTCATGCTACCATCTTTCTTCTTAACCAACAACACCGGCGCTCCCCAAGGTGAAACACTCGGTCTTACAAACTTCTTATCAAGCAAGTCCTCCAATTGCTTCTTCAACTCAGCCAATTTAGAGGCCTATATGTGGTAAGGCGCCATTGACACAGGCTTCGTACCCGGAACAAGATCAATTGAAAATTCAAGTTCTCTTTCTGGCGGCACATCAGGAATCTCATCATGGAAAAACTTCTGGAAATTCGCACATAACTTGCAACTTATCAATCACTGCTTGATTCTCAACAGACAAAGACGCCATCAAAGAAAACATCAAAATTTCATCACGCTCTAACTTCTTCAGCTGCTTGGTAGACAAGAACTCAACTTCACTCTCTTCTTCAGCAGAAGAAAAATACACCGACTTACTAAAACAATTAATATGAACATGATTATACTCCAACCAGTTCATACCAAATATTACATCCATTCCACTCAAAGCTAAACTGACTAAATCAACTTCAAAGTCTCGACCAAACATTGACAACGGACACTTCAAACATACAAGAGAAGTAGTCACCGAACCCTTAGCTGGAGTTTCGACAACCATTTCTCCATTCATATTCGACATATCAAGACCCAACTTAGAAGCACAATCAACAGCAATAAAACAATGCGTAGCACTAGTATCAATAATAGCAATTAAAGGAGTACTATTGAAGAAACAAGTACCTCTGATCAGCCGATCCTCATTCACTGTTTGCGTACCAGTCAAAGCAAACACCTTTCCACTAGCCTGAACCTTCTTAGGCTTCTTGCACTGCGAACCAATGTGACCTTCCTCTTCACAGTTGAAACAAACCATATCACCATGCTTGCATTTCTGTAATTGTATGGCCTTTCTTACCACAACGGAAACACCGCTTCTCATCTCCAGGACAAGCATTACTCTTGTGGCCCTTCTCACCACACGTGTAACAAACAATCTCAACAGGAGTATCTTTCTTTCTAGGCCTCCTTTCATCATTCAACTTTTGCTTACCTTTACCAGCAGGAGCACTATAAGGCTTAGGACGACTCTGATGACTCTTACCCTTCCGCTCATTCATAACCTTGTAATGAGCCTTGGTATCCTCCTCATAAATCCTACAACTGCTCACCAATTCAGAAAACTGACGGATCTTCTGATAACCAATGGCCCGCTTTATCTCAGCACGCAAGCCATTCTCAAACTTGATACACTTGGAGAATTCAGCAGTCTCAGCAGTGTAGTGTGGATAGAACTTAGCCAATTCCTCAAACTTAGCAGCATACTCGGTCACCGACATGTCACCCTACTTCAGCTCAAGAAACTCAATCTCTTTCTTCCCGCGAACATCTTCCGAAAAGTACCTGTTCAGGAACTCCCTCCTAAACACAACCCAAGTAACAACTCCACCACCATTCTCTAGGATTGGAAGAACACTTACCCACCAATCATCAGCTTCCTCAGCCATAGCTTGCAACGCAGCAGCAATAGCAGCATCATTCCTTCCAGCCATCTTAGTTCTCTACACAACAAACAACAATCAGGACAACACAATGACAGTAATAAACTATCATACGACACTACGCGACTCAACTACTTGGCCGAACGAACCAACCTGCTTTGATACCAAGTGTAACACCCCGTTTTCCCAACAATGTAAATAATACAAATAATCAGAGTATTCAACGTAAAACGGAATGTCACACTGCAATTCAAATATAAATAGAGTAAAGTTACTATTTATTAAAACAACCTTGTCAAAATTTCAATGACATCGCAGCGGAAAATAGATTCATAGTTCAACAACTTTGACACTACGGCCTCAACGTAAGCCACTTAATTAAAAATCTTCATTCAAAGAGGTTCAACAACATGGTTCATAAATAATACGCAACAGTGGCAAACAAGCAAATAATCCCCATCCTGTTACGTATCAGAGCGACCCTAAGACGACGCACGTGAGAGTCAACTCACATCAGCAGCTAATCCTGGTTATCTGCACGTTACCCACGTAGAGGCAACATTCAAACAGAAGGGGTTAGATTTCACATTCAATAATAATAAGCATATAATTCATCAACGGAATTTAACATCCTAAACAACAATAATTAACAACAATAATAGTTCACATATGCTTATCATCGATAGTGTTTCACATATGCTTCATTTAGTTCCACTTAGCATTTAAATCAACAATAACCATTCAACAACAACGACAATAATGCAACGACACAACAATAACTTGACTATGCAATATGCATGTGGTACCAATCAACGCTGGAGCATAAACTCCTAAAATCATCGCTGGAGCATAGCTCCTAAAATCAACACTGGAGCATAGGTCCTAACTTCATATGAGTATGCGTGGACTCAACAACTTAATCAACAACAATGTACAACTTCAACGACTTGACGACATCAACAACATGACAACATCAACAACAACGTACGACATCAACGACAACGACAACAACAACAACAACAACCAACAACATTATAATCCCATAAGTAATCTTCATTTAATTGCAACATCATATAATCATCATGTTAATTCAACATATGAATTCACATAGTAATTCATCAACATATAAACATTCATATAATAATCATCAACATATATGCATACCTTCACATAATAATTCATTAACAAAGTTATTCATATAATAATCATCGACATGTATACATATATCAAGTCATAAATCATGTTATTCTTGCAACAAACCATCTGAGTAACTGATAATATCACCTAAAGTCTTCAGGTATGCACCAAAGGCTAATTCAAAACAGAAATGTATGAATACGACACAAGAACATGAAAAAGGTACAACACTACTAGGTTACTCGCCGTGGCGGGCGATCTTACTCGCCGTGGCGAATGGAAGGCGAGCAAAATCTACTCCTTGTTACACAATTACTCGCCGTGGCGAGTGGATGGCGAGCAAACACTACTCTCTGTCACGTATAGCTCGTCGTGGCGAGCAGACTACTCGCGGTGGCGAACGTAACAGGTTCTCTGTCGGGAAGTGCGATTTTTAACCCCAAAAACCCAATTTTCTTCAACCTCAATCCCAAAATTGATATGAAACTCAACCTATGATCATTCTACAACCTGAACATCAATTATCTATGAATTCTACGGACTTTCTACACTCTTAACAACCAATTCTACGGGTTCTATCATCAAATCCGGTTTTAAACCCTAATTCTCAATTTCACATGAACAACAACAAAACTACATGCTAAATTCAATTTCAGAATTATACCACTTAAGATTAGAGAATATTAGTCCCACCCTTACCTTAGATTGTGATTGCAAGACTCTACAAGTTCTCCTCTTCTCTTGGTTCTCCTCTTTTTCTCCAAAAGCTTGCCAACCTAATTTGTGTCTGGCTCTTAGCTTTTATATCTCATACCCTCAACATATTTTCCAACTAAATCCACGTATTTTCTAACTAAATCCACATATTTTCTAACTAAATCCAAACCAGCCCCTCAAATATATTTATTCTAATTTTCCAACATATTCTACTAAAAAATAATATAAAGCCACTTAATAAAATATTAAAACACCACAACACGTCATAAATCAACATAAATCATATAAGTCATATAAAAGATTCTAAACTCAACCAAAAATAATTAAATAAGAAAATAAGGTGTTACATTCTCTAGTTTGGTTTGATGATTGTGGTTGAGATGATGTTGTTTTAGGATTATCATAAGCTGGTTCTGCTTGCTCACCTCCAAACTGCTCATCAGAAGGTATAGTTTGGAGTGGCTGAATAAATGGAGGTTGAAATGGATGATCAGCAGGCAGCTTCTGACAAACGTCAATTCTCATTTGAGACATATTACCTATTCTCTCTAGAATAGAGGGATACATAGGCACAAAGACATCATCAAGCTTTTTACTAGTTTTGGTAGATGGTGATGGGGCTAAAGCTTTATCTAGAGTTTTATAGACTCTATTCAAGGGAACATTGTCTGTAGAATCTGAAGAGGGTGAGAATGAGGTAGATTCTAGATCTATTGCATTATCATCAGAGATATTGAGAGTAGAATTGTTACCTCTTGTAGCTTCTGAACCAGATTTCCTCTTTACCTCCATTGTGGCTTTCAACAAATCACCAGCCTTCTGAGTAGCTAATCCCTTAACAGCTTCTGCAAACTCCACCACTTTCTTTGCATCTTCAACACCTTTCTTCTTGAAAATGTGAGCAGTTGTTCCCAGTTCCTTTGCTAGGTTCTTGGCAACTTCTAATTCAGCAGCACTAACACCTACTTGACTCAAATGCATCTGAGCAGCAACAACTTCTGAATGAGGTTATGAAGAAGATCCTTCAGCTCTCTTGTATTTTAGAACCTTCTTCACTAGTGCAGTGGCCTCTACAATCCTTGCTTGTTCTTCTTCAACATACTGAGATTCTTTCAGCTTCCTAACAGTTCTTCTTTTCTTGTGAACTTTAGGTTGTGATTGAATCTGAACAGCTTCTGAAGATTCACTGGCTCTAGATCTTCAACCTCTTTTTGGATAGTTGGAAGAACAGGTCTGAAAAACATTCAGTTGAGGAACTATTTTAGCCTTTTTCTGCTTCTTGGGCTTTGGCTCAGATACTCTAACTTCAACAGCTTCTGAAGTGGCCTTCTTGGATTTCCTCTTCTTGCTTGCAATTCTAAGAGGAGCACCAACCATAGTGTCTGGTATTAAGCTAAGATTGATGATTTCTCCAGTCTTCTCATAGTGAGATGTCACATATGCAGCAAGAACCTCCGGATTATCTTCCTTGGAGATTGGAGGAAAATCATCCATCAGGTTGAACACAATCATAGATTCCTTCAAGTTAGAATCCAGCTTGTCCACATTCTTCACAATGTACATGCTTCTTAGAGTAGATCCATTAATGTATTTCCCAGTCACTGTTCCAAGATGCTCATCAGAGACAACACCAGATTTCTTGAGGGCAAATAGAAGACCTCCTTGATAGAAGATTTCTGATAAAAGTCATCCATAAGGAATGAATTTTCTATTGTCATCTTGACTTTTCTTCAGAGCCCAAATCATATGATGAACGATATACTTAGGGAGATTCACTTTCTCAAAGTTCACCAGAAAGTATAGAAAAACCTTGTAGTTCAATGACAAAGTGCCAGTGCCACCACCCTTTGGTAAGAAGCATTCCTGAACAAGCTTCTGAAGAACCATGTGTTCTTTTTGCATGTACTTGTACTTGTCAGAAGCATTGTGCTTGTACAAGGCTTCATAAGTGATATATTTCCAGGAGCTTCTCTTCTTGTTTAAATTCCACTGAAACTTCCCTTCATTTAATATTCTTGTAGCTTTTCCAATAGTTTCCTCTGTAATGGTAATAGGGATTCCCATTACATTGGAACTAATCTCTGTTTCTGTGAATTCTTCCAAATCCATCTCTTGTCTTCTCTTTCCTTCCAACCTTTTGTCACTAGCAATCTTCTCACGCTTTTCTTGCTTAGAATCTTCTTTGTCGTACACTTCAGCTCTAACCCATAAGTACTTTACCAGGCTTTCATATGTTGGTCCATTTAGCATACCAAAATAACCATCCATTTCTTGATGTAGAAGAGAGTTTGAGAGATCAACTGTGTGATGTTTCAATGATAAAAAATCAACTGGGCTCTCAACTTGAACGACCAATTCATCTTCTCTGATTTCCATAGTTCTAGGCTTGATATGATAAGATTCACCATAATCTATTTGCATGGGGACAACTTGAATAGAACTTGATTATGCCATAGTGATTGATGAAGATTTAGGGTTCTAAAGTATTGATTTTGAAACAGACGAGTTTTTAGAGAGACAGTCTAAAATCAGAAAGTGTAGCAAGTGAAGTGAGAAGTGTGTGAATATGCCTAAGTGTTTTTAGAAAAACGGTTCCAATTCCAACAAGGGACAAACAAACATATGCGTTAATGACAAGGGGGCGCGAGATAGTACATTCAAAGCGAAAATTCATCATTACCCTATTAGTTATAAACCAATAAAAATAAACCACGTCAGAGGTTCTCATAGAAACTGAATACATTAGTAGGACAGATGTCACAAAAAGAAACTTCCACCTTTTCCACTTATGTAACTATGAGAAGCATGGAATCCAGACTTCTGGAATTCAGATGTTGATGTCATCATAAGCACATTTTCCTCAGAACCTCAGTGAAGAGCTTCTGATGGACTATAGCCTCTGAACAACTTCAGAACCTAAATTCCTATTCATAGACAAGCATTTAATCAGACACAAAGTGCATGTTCAAATTTTTCCTTATAAAATCAAATCTTTCAACAGTTAAAGGTATAAATTCTAGCGTTCTTGTTTTAAGATGTTCTATGCAATGTTTCAACGTTTGATACATAGACAATAGATGTTCCATTTAATGTTTCAACATCATGCAAATAGACAAATAAAACGTAAGAAAATAAAAGACAAGAAATCAAAAGAGACACAGTGAGTTTGTTTACCCAGTTCGTGCAACTCACCTACATCTGGGGGCTACCAGGCCAGGAAGGAAATCCACTAGTGTAGTCCTTATTCTAAAGTTCTCAGCAAACTCCTCGTTTACAATTTAAGACCTAGGACCTACCTCTCTAGACTTCAACATAGGAACTCCTAGATTTGAGATCCCATCTCACTATCCTACAGTCAATCACAGTCCCTGTGATTATCAGACTAAAAACACATAAATGGTGAAGTTACCTTCAAACAAACAACTATAATCTTGCTTACAAGCTTTGGTGTAGCACAACGACTTTACAACTCAACAAGCAGTCCTTAGCATGTATCAAGGTGATACAAGAAAGGCTCACAATAAAACAGTACTAAACTTGCATCAACACGATACAAGAGTAGACACACAAAAGACTCAAAACCCTAAAACTAGACTTTTAGAAATGACGGCTTGAATAATCAATTAGGTCTTCATTTACAAATTGTTAGGCTTCAGAACAAATTGCAGATCGTTGATCTGATTTACAAGCACGAATCAATAACAAATAAGGAAAGTCCTAAAATCTAGGAACATCTTTAGGAACTTTCAAACATATCCAAATAATTCCTAAAATATTACCAATCTTTTAGGACAGATATGCGCGTTGCTTGGCCAATAAGATATGAGGACGTGGATTCCCCAATAAGATAAAGCGCGCGTACAAATAGGCATGAGCTCATGCACATTGAACCGTGCCAGGATGTTGGAACATTGTATCCAACATCTTACAGAAATGCCTAAAATATGTTGGAACATAGTATTCAACTACACAGACATGGATATTTGTTTTACCAATAATGCAGCCCATACAAATACCCAACAATCTCCCCCTTTGGAAAATTTTTGGCTAAAACAAATAAGGCCAATTACATAAAGCAGAGGGATACATATAACATCCATATCTTCAATCAGTATGAACACACACCTATGAAGAAACAACCAGCACAAAATGTCTTAAGAGATACCTTAGATACACTTCTTCAAATCATCATTGTCATACCCCAATTTTGGACCTAAAATTCTTTCATTCTTAAATCTTTACAAAAAAATCAACAAACATATTTGTTTACACCAAATGCATTTCCATTAGTTTTTTTCCTTAGTTACTTGTTTACATGTTAACTTCAAATTTTTCTTTTATTATGCATATTTTTATTTTTTTTACATTTTTATTTTGTTACTTCGTTCTCAAGAAAACTCAATTTCATCACACCAAAAATTCCAATTCCAGTTCCTTTCATTTCTATTGCATTTCTAATCACAAAAATCATAACTTTACACCATTTTTTTATTATTTATTATTTTCAAATATTACAGAATTCAAATTAATTTAAAAAATTCAAAAAAACACTAACTTTCACAAATTCACCCAAAATGCACAATTTTCACACATAACACTTCATCATTATTCAACACATCATCACTCACCACCAAAAAACTCATTTTTACAAAAATTCCAAACTACCCATTCTTACCCACCACTTAACCTAATTTTTGCCCTCTTGGTGACCAAGTCACTCCCTTTATAAGTAACCAACAAATCAGAGAGAGTGGGGGACGAAATTTAGGGTTGCCAAAATCAACATTTTCATCAAAAATTTCAAAATCTTCATTTCTCTATGAAACTTCATCATTCTTCAACCAAAAGTTCATAAGCACTTTCAACAAACCAAAAACACACAAAAACTCAAGAAAAACCACCCAAATTCGTGAATTCAAAACCACAACTTCTCAAGAAAAAGTGATAGTGAGTTAGACCATTTTAAGGCTTAATTAAGGTGGGTTTCATGTTTTGATACCCCTGGAGTTGTTATGAAGTTTTCCCGTTAATTAATTTTGCTTAATTCACTGTTTTTTTGAGTTTTATTTTTTTGGGTCAAAACTTGTTGTTCACTTTTCTCTCTATACAAACATTCACTGTGAAATCTAATCTTAGATTCACGATCAGCATGAAAATCCACTCAAAATGGTATTTTAGTTTGTGAGATTTGGTGAACATTTGAGGATTTGAGTTTTGAAAGAATTGTGGTGTTTTGGTGTTGTTTTCACATGAATTGAAAGTTTTGTGGGGAAGAATTCTTCCCCCTTGATCAGTGGGACCCACTTTTTGTCCTATATGCAGTTTCTATTGCACCCCCTGTAACACTCCGATTTTTTAATATTAGTTTATTAGTATTATTTTTAGATAACATTAGTATTATTGTTATTATTAGTATTGGTTGTTAGATTGTATTAATTTATTTATTTGAATTCATTGGGAGAATAGGTAAGAAAAAATGGATGGGTTGATTAGGCCGTTAAAGAGCGAGAGAAAATAATGTTTAGGAAGAAAATATAGTTTTTAGAAAGAATAAGAAACTAGATTGCGAACGGATGTGGATTAGTAAAATTGGGAAGAAAAGAGGTGTAGTTAGTGAGATGAGTAGTGTTTTAATGATTTAAACAGAGGGAGGTGTGAATAGCAATGCGGAGAAGTTACAACAAGAATCGTAACCAAAATAGAGGTGCGGATAGTAACCATGTTAAAAAGATTAAGTGAGAAACAAACCCTTGATGGTTATAAATAGAGGAGGAGATTAGAGAATTAGGGTGACAACAAAAAAGAGAAAAAGATAGTGGAGGAAAAAGAAGAAAACTAGGGTTAAAGGAAAGGACAAAAAATATTCAAATATACCAAACTCAAAAATATTTTCTTAATATACCTTGGACTTTAACCCAAGAGATTCCTTCTTTCTTTTATTTCTTAATCAAATTTTTAATCTATCTTAAACCATATTTTGACTTGGTTTCCTTTTAATTAAAATCAATTAACCTCACATTTTATCCTTCTATGTCTTCTCGGCTTCTTACCCTCTTAAGACCTTTTTTCTAACTTTAAAATCAATTTAACCCATCACTCGGCTTTTTAACGTGAACTACATGATTTTGATCCCATTTTTGGGTATGTAGGCAAAAGACTTATATATTTCCAAATCAATAAAAAATGACAAAAATATTTTCCCTTTTCTTTATTCGCACTTAGACTTTTAGGCCATTAATAAATAAGCAATAAACTTAGCACAAGATAATTAAAAACAAGAGGTTCCTATGGAATACCATAGACGTTTAGGGTGCTTGAAACCTTCCCTTCGCGTAACCAACCCCCGGACCTTTAATCTCTTATAGGGTATTTCTTTCTTTTCCCCTTTTCCTCGGAATAAAAATAAAAGATCGATAGTTCAAAGATTTACGATTCAACGCCAATCTAATGACTTGATATCCAAAATCACCGAGCACAATCATAAACATACAACCATGAAGGAAAATACTCTTCAAAGAATACTTCCAGAGAACACATCCAATAAGAAGAAGTAGGAAAAACTAGCATTACTAAAGAGATTCATAAATGTGCACAAACACAAAGGAATACCTTACAGAGTCTTCAGTCAAAGTTTGAACCAAATAGACATGAAGAAAGACACATCAAACTCTTAACATAATATGAATTAAGAGATAAAAACAAAGGTATTACTTACATAAGAGACATGCAGCAGCGGATAAAAAGTAGCAATGCCTCACAGGTAACAAAAAAACATAGGAAATATAAATTCTTAAGCAACAATCAGACTAGGGATAAATAAAATCCCACAAAGGTTTGGATGTTTCAACATCCTTTACCACATAAGATAGGAGTACCTATCATACACATCAGCAAGGGAAAAAAAATAAATTTCCCATACCTACAGAGTATAGACATAGATGTTTAAACATCTTACTCAACATCCTATCAAACAACTTGAACTAGAGCAAGCACACAGGAAAAAGTATCACTCCCCCTCAAGGTTATAACCTATGAATGACTACTTACAGGAATATTTCACTACTCCACCTAAACTCATGCATATTAAGGAAACAAACAGACTTTTAAAGTCACACATAACATGTTCCAACATGCTTAAGAGTATAGGCAGGGAACATGCACAAGGAGAAATACTGAGAACTAGAGATAACTTCCCAGAAAACAAGATGTTTCAACATCTGTGAGAACATCCACATGCACGTAAATAGTTGCAAACTAAATGCAACAACAAAGAATTAGGCATATCTGCAAAATAAATGCAGAATACACACAAAGGCATATATAGAGAATATAGATATACCATTACTCCCCCTTTTTAGCCACAAAATATGCCAACAAACTTCAAGAGTTTAATATAACCATGTATACCCCACACCTCAAAGACGTGCAACAAGAGACGGAAAATAGCACGCCTTACAAAAACATATCATTATGCCTCCTCATGCAGGCAAATTCCCAATTTGCCCCTTAGCTTTTCAAATTGTTTAGCATCTACGACCTTGGTGAAAATGTCTGCCAATTGCTCCTCTGTGTCAACATGCTCAAGTGTCACAACTTTCTCTTCAACAAAATCTCTAATGAAGTGATGTCGAATGTTAATGTGCTTTGTCTTGCTATGTCGAATAGGATTCTTGGAAATATTGATAGCACTCAAATTGTCATAGTACAATGTTAGATCATTTTTTCAACATTATTCTCCTTTAACATCTGCTTCATCCAAACAAATTGTGAACAGCTACTTCCAGTTGCTATATATTCAGCTTCTGCAGTAGATAGAGACACACAATTATGTTTCTTACTGAACTAAGAGATCAAATTATTCCCTAGAAAGAAAAATCCTCCATAGTTGTTTTTTCTATCATCTGCACTTCCTGCTCAATCAGCATCACAGTAGCCAATTAACACAGAATTCTCACAGTGTGAGTATAAGATCCCATAATCACTGGTGCTGTTGATGTACTTCAGTATCCTCTTCACTTGAGTAAGATGACTCAATTTTGGTTCAGCTTGATACCTTGCACACGAACCTACTGCAAAAGTGATATCTGATATGCTTACAGTAAGATATAACAAACTTCCAATCATGTTTATGTACATGCTTTGATCAACAGCAACACCATTTTCATCCTTTGTTAGCTTCAAGTGAGTGGCAGTTGGAGTTCTTTTGTGACCACCATTATCCATGCCAAACTTCTTCATAATGTTCTTGGCATACTTACTTTGAGAAATGAAGATAGTGTCCTCCATTTGTTTGACTTCAAGTGCAAGAAAATAAGTCAGCTCACCAACTAAACTCATCTCAAACTCAGACTGCATTTGCTAAATGAAATGTTGAACCATTTTATCTGACATCCCACCAAAGACAATCTCATTAACATATATTTGAGCAATTATTAGTCTTCCATTGTCATCTTTCACAAACAATGTCTTGTCTGTTCCTCCTTTCGTATACCCTTGATTTACAAGAAACTGAGTGAGTCTCTCATACCAAGCCCTAGGTGCCTGTTTTAAACCATACAGAGATTTCTTCAATATATACACATGATTGGGAAAGCTAGGATCAACAAATCCCTTAGGTTTCTCAACATAGACTTCTTCATTGAAGTACCCATTTAGAAAGGCACTTTTTACATCCATCTAGAACAGCTTAAATTCGAGTGTACAAGATACACCTAACAGTAATCTTATAGATTCCAACCTAGCAACATGAGCAAAGGTTTCATCAATGTCCAAGCCTTCTACTTGAGTGTAACCTTGAGCAACTAGTCTTGCCTTGTTCTATGGACATAAAACAAGAGTTGGAGACAACCCCAATTGATATTCTGGTAGTGATCCCTTGATCAGGATTCCCAGTAATGAGTTCTTGAGGATGATTTCTTCTGAACTCTTATGGAAGGATCTTTACTAGTTGACACTTGATCAGCTTCCTAAATTTCTTCTTCCTCCGGTTCTGACTCATTCACCTGAACATGTACATTTGTTTCCTGAACAGATGTTTCAACATCAAAGTCAACATCAGGAACTTTTTCTTCAAACACATCATGTATCACTACATTGATAGATTCCATGACAGTCTTGGTTATGGAATTGAAAACTCTATAAGCTATGTTGTTTGTAGAGTATTCAATAAAAATCCCTTCATCACTCTTGGGATCCATCTTTCTTCTGTAATCTCTATTCGCTAGAATGTAGCACTTGCTACCAAAAACATGAAAATATTTGACAATAGGTTTTCTCCCTTTCCAGAACTCATATAGGGTTGTTGAAGTGCCAGCTCTTAGGGTAACCCTTTTGTGAATATGACATGCAGTGTTCATGGCTTCAGCCCAGAAATGATAAGGCAGATGTTTTGCATGAAGCATAACTATGGCAGATTCTTAAAGAGTTTTGTTCTTTCTTTCCACAACTCTAGTTTGTTGAGGTGTTATAGGAGATGAGAATTCATGCTTGATTCCCTCACCAAAACAATATTCATTAAATTTGGGATTCTCAAACTCAGTTCCATGATCACTTCTAATTCTTACAATGACACTATTTTTTCTCTTTGCAGTTGTGTGCACAGATCCTTAAACACATCAAAGGTGTCTGAATTTTCTCTAATAAAATTAACCCATGTGAACCTTGATAAATCATCAACAACTACAAAAGCATATCTTTTACCACCAATGCTTTCAACTTTCATAGGTCCTGTAACGCTCTATTTCTCTTAAAGCGATAAAACACGCGAATAAAGCATATATTCAAGCAATAGACGCTACGTCGTCAACAAAAAATCCAACAACATGCATTTATAAAAATTCTCAACAGTCGCAGCGGATACAATTATTATGTCTCCAAAATATACATTTCATAAGATCAACATACATCCATAAATAAGATCTCCAAAACCTGACAAATGGGCAAAATCTCCATAACATAAATAAATCCAGAATATCATAAAACCGACACCTAATCAGAGCCTAATATAAGACTCTAAAGAACCGATAACGGAGATTAGCTCCCGCTATCCAAGTAATCACCAAGCAACTCACCGAAAGCAAACTAGTCCTGCACTTCGTCTACCCATTCATACAAACAGGTTGGCGGTCAAAACCACTGGGGGTAAGCTTCACATCAATCATAATCAACATAAACAGTTTGACATAAATGAATCAAATCAAGTCTCAAATAATTAACATGAGCAATTAACTTCCATATACACATTCACACAACAGTTCCAAATATCACAAGTATGTATTCATCAAACACACTTATCATCAACAATCATCATTCAAATGCAACAATTAAGACTCATGCCAATATGATATACGCCTATACTCGACACATATATGCATGTGGTACCAAATCACCTCAAGGTCGTCACCCATGATGCAACAAAAACATCATATGTAAGATTTCACACCCGTCTTACATTATCACCGAAGTAAAAGAGTAA
>Ga0228710_1008318_pt1 | contig 14925 bp, 11 predicted proteins | sample MedpolnodulmetaG_FD_177995 | JGI IMG/M metagenome (GOLD analysis project Ga0228710, IMG submission 177995) | Root nodule microbial communities from Medicago polymorpha collected in Santa Monica, California, United States - pink nodules | ecosystem: Host-associated > Plants > Roots > Nodule...
ATTATCAACAACAATATTTAATTAATTGAGTAATTAACATTGTGAATATGAAGAGAAAAAAACTAATATAGAGAGAGTTTTGTCATCCATATATTTCTACTTGACTTGAAGAATTAATATTCATATTTAAAATATTTAATTTATACCACGGATGTTGGTTTAGTTGATAAGACGTTTTGTGACATCGTACCACGATGGTCATACGTATTTTGTTGAAAGCTTACCGTATACAAATGATTTTTTTTTTGGTGTTAACCCCTCAGTTCTCAGGGGTAATCCGGACTTTGGTCGAGAGGGAAGTAAAGTCTGTTCAAGAATTGTTTCAACCAGGAATCAAACTCAAGTTTTCCTGAACAATTCATCCTTGATGGAGCTTATTAACCACTTGAGCCTAATTGTTTCATTACATACACATGATCTTGATCTTGTATAAAATAATTATGTACAAAGTTTTGTGGCATCAAATGAACATTGATAGCTTGAATGAATGCAGGTGTTGATAGTTTGGAGATAGACATGGAAAATCAGAAGGTAACAGTGACAGGATATGTAGATAAAAGCAAAGTATTAAGAATGGTGAGAAGAACAGGAAGAAAAGCTGAATATTGGCCATTTCCATATGATAGTGAATATTATCCATATGCTTCTCAATATTTGGATGAATCTACATTTACATCTTCATATAATTACTATAGACATGGTTTCAATGAGAGTGTTCATGGCTATTTTCCTGATCAAGTTTACTCTACTATCCCTGATGAAACTGTTTTTCTCTTTAGTGATGATAATGTTAATGCACCATGCACCATCATGTAGGAGTGAATAATTATATTTGTGTTTTTCTAGTATATAGAGCTTACAATTGTAATGTATGTTAAAAGAATTATAGGTTATTTTGAAACTATGTACTATTTCCCACAAGTAAGCCCTTAAATTTTTGGTATTATAATCATTTATATTTTGATATCATATTTTGTCACTATTTAAAAAAATTGATAGTACTCAAAACATAACTATTTAACTTACTTTGTAATGGTAATTAAAAAAAGATTTTAAACAATTTCAATTTAGAAAAGAGTTTAATTTATATACATTGTCAGCGTAACAAAGTTTTACACATGCATATCATTTATTGATGAAAAACACACGACATATCATATCTCATGACGTTGACATGACAAAACATCATTAGATGATCTTTAAAAAAAACATCATTAGAAACATGTGTAAAATTTTATTACACTACCGATGTATATAAATTAAACTCTTTATGCAATAATATTCTATTATGTAAGTATTTGAAAAACAATTGAATTTTCTTCGAAGAACTCAATAGTACTAAGTTTGATTATTATTTTTTTTATTAAATAATTTTTTGGAAGGGTTGGATTAAATAGTTATCAACTCTTAATGTTTAATTATTCAAATAAAATTTCACCAATAAGATCATAAGAATTATAATATTTTTTACTAGTTTAAAGATGTTAACAAATTATTTCAATTTTTTATCATAGAATGATTTAAATCTTCTAATACAAAACAAATAGTTAAAATCATTTCATATATTCAATACAAAATATTTTCAAAACAAATAGTTAACTTACTATTTAACTTATATTTACAGAGTCAAATCATTCTCATATCTCTCAAATAATTATATGATACAACAGAAAAAATTACTAAGAGAAAATTGTTATTTATAGGAGAAATTGAGCTTAGTGAGGTTTCATTTAATTTAACTACAATACTACATCATAGATTGGAGCTACAGACACTAATCTATTTATCTGCTACTTGCAAATGAAGCACTTAAATTATCTATAAGCTCGAGGAAGGTCTTTTGATTTACACAGGGAAGTGTTGTAGAATGTTATCAACCGGTGCTGCCAGATAAATCGCCAGAAAGTGCGCTTCCATATGAAACTGATCCTGTTTGTGAAGTGCTACCGGCTCGAGCTTTCTGGAACTGTCGTATCCGGAAAGCGTCTTGAGGAAGTGGTTGGCTTTGGACAGATTTAGTATCATCTTCCTCTTGGCCTGAACATTATTATAACAAATATCAATCACAGTGAAATGGAGTTTTGATGTGAAAACATAAAGAAAGCTAAAAGTACATTTATGCATATTTGATGAGTTGTGCCTAATCTAAGAGATGCAATTATAACTTTCATAATTGACGTAAACTTATTGGTTATTTGTACAAAGAGGGAAACTTGAATTAGAAGCTATGAAGCACCGCAGACACGACTCTGACACGAACACATCGACACCAATAAAAATTTGATAAAATGAATTAATTGAACGTAATCACATGTGTTGGTGTCATGTCGGTGTCACTTTGTTACAAGTTGGTGACATGTTATAAGTTGTTTCTATAAGCACTTCTAAACAGTCTCACAGATGTAAAGCAATCCAAACAGGTCCAAAATCAAAAAGAAAAGGTGAAAGAAAATGTAAGCGTAAATTATAGTGGAAATGGATTATGCACATACTGTCTAATTGTTTCCTTTTCCCATATTGATTTCTACCGGGTTGCTTATGAGATAAGCCACTTTGAACAGGGTGAGACTTGCTTGAACCAGAAAGTTCACTTGTAGCAGGAGCAGGACCAGCTGGTAATTGCGATGGCATACCAATTTTACCACTTTGTCCTGTTGGAAGGTCGCTCTGCAAGCAAATCGATAGCACTATATCCACATTTGGCGTTGGACCTGAAAATTTCAAACACGGTTGTCAACAACGCTTAGATACCATACACTTCAAAAATGGAAGACTATATATACGTATCTGATACATGTCTGATACGTATCCAAAAAGTATCAGATAATAATTTAAATTATTTTACAAAATAATTTTGCCGATACTTTTTAGATACGTCTTCAACACTTATTACCAACTAAAGACACAATTGGCATATGGATATGATTCATATTTAATACATATTGGCAAGTTCACGAGTGATTCGTCTAGTTTCCAATCAAATGAATGTTTCTAGATTTCCTAATGTACTGTATGAACGACAAAAACTCATAGTTAACAGAAATATGGAAAATTACCGTCAACTGAAGGTAGGTTTGCTAAAAATGCGACCAAAGCAGGTGGTGTAGCTTTCAGAATTTCATCAAATGCATTTGTTCCAGCAGCACCTGTCCCTGGAAATTGAAAAGTTAACAAGCTATCATTTTCACATTACATAATGCATTATTCCTTTCATGTATGTTTTCCTAATGCATTCTTTTCATGTATGTTTTTGGTGATAAATACCAAAAAATATTCAAAACTAGTGTTGCAAGATAAACTACGATACTTCAACATAATGTGAAGATTTTATAAGACACTTCCTTATATACAAACATATAGTTACTGGATTCCAAAGGTTCAAAAATATTTTATTAATCTGAACATAAAAGGTTCTTAAAACATGTCTTCTATAGTAAATTTGGATATCATGAGTTGTAAGCACGAAAAGAAAGAAAAAAAAATTAATCACCAAAAAATATTCAAATTTCAAACAAGATGAGTTACATACCTGGATTATGCTTTGGGTCATATATCAACATCTTTGAAGTATCAGGATAAACAACCTTTGAAGATGTAGTCGAAATACTTGCAACAGGTCCCTTATCTGCAACAATAGTGTATCATTAACCACATAATAAAAATATCGAGAAACCAAGTTCAAGAATGAATATAATAATACCTATAAAAGTTGTTCCATTAAGCATAATAGACTTCTCCACTTTCTTCGTATTTTTGACAAGCCACTAAAAAAGGTAGAAATTAAAATGAATTACTATATAAACACACAAGAATTTGCACGAGACAGATGTTTGAAACGAAGAATGAGAGAAAGTGAGAGAAAATCTAACGGAGTTAAATCTGAACTGTTTTGTATATTTTTTTATTTTGTATTTTTTTTAATAAATGTTTGGTATATTTACAGTATAGCAAGACGTAACTAACTACTAACTGAACTGCCAGCTGTTGCTAACTGCCAGTAACAGAATTATGACTAGGGGAGGTTGGAATATTGGGCCAAAGCACTATCATTACGTTCGTTTGAGAGAATAGATACTCTACCATTTCTCATAAAATTTCTACTCCTTCTTTCGTTCATTTTTTATACTAACTTACTAAGCACTATCATTCACCTTCGTAAATTGAAACATGTACATATTTTCATATTAAAGTAACACCGAGATTGCCTTTATATTAGCGGCCTCAATTTCAGTTGAGCGAATAGATTATTGGAATACCATGGTTAGATACAATTTTGTGATTTTTCACATAATGCTTTCAAGAGAACATAGTTATTGACAACAAGCAAAATATACAAAGTGGTACCTCTTGCCGGGATAAATTATCAAGATCATTCGAAGAGCACGGCCATAGATCCATGAAACTGTATCGTGATACAACATCTTGCAGAGAACTCTCTGATGCTGCTGTTGCTTCTTCACCAAACGCTTCTTTCCTTCTTTGCTCAACCTACATATGATACAACGATAAATTATCAAAAATGGTTACCACTCATATTTGTGTCACCTTATAATAATCTTATCCTAAAATGGATACCTTAGATTATCTCTAATTAGATTGAATCTATTTTCTCTTGTATTACTCAACGAATTACACAAACAATCAAATATATACCAGAGAAGCGATATCTACACGCTTTTATGGATTGAATGCAAAGACAGCCTTAAGGTAATTGTTCTATGGAAACTATGAAATGCTATAAAATAATAAAATGAAAGAATCAATAATAATTACAACTACAAACAATATTTTCCCTCAAGTTGGACAATATATATCTATGCAAAACAGACAGAAAATTCTACAAATCATTATTGGGAAAAACCCAAGTCCCACATCGGATATAGATAAGACTCTTGAGAAGAGTTTATAAAGAGGAGGCAATCCTCACCTTACAAGCCGTTTTTGTAAGGATGAGTTAGGCCCCAAATTTCAACAATCATATATCCCAATTTTTTCCATCAAGGATTTCCTTTCAAATGGTCAGCAATTACAAAAAAGTAACAATTTGACAAGCCTGACTAAGAGTCAGACGCAAAAGAAACAACCGAACGTAGCAAGGTAAAAGTTGTATTCAAACGAATAAGAAAGTACTACCTTAAGCATGCTAGCAAGATCCCCATAAGTTTGCTCAAACTTAACGAACCTTTTCCAAACCTACAAGTGAAATTAGTTGCAATGAAATTGAACATCAGAAAGCAACTACTAAACATTCTCCAACTGAATAAGCACATAAATTATGAGCAACATTAATACTATACAACATCGAATTAAATACCTACTGAATCTAAAGAAAATATTGGCATGAGCCATGCATGTACTTCGTTACTATATTTTAAGACAAAATAAATCATGCATCACATATTTGTTCTCAAAATGGAACATAACCTTGTCAACCAAGTACTACTACGATTCCAGAATATATTTTGAAGGAACAAGGAAATAAGTCTCAAGGCCAACCTCAACTGAATCCTCTAGAGGAAGTGAACTCAATGCCCTCTCAAATAAAGCACGTATATTTTGGTCATCATTCAAACGTATCAAGAAATCAGCATATCTGAAACATCATGAAAATATTTATTAAATATTCAATTACTATTATTTCCATTGAAAAAGAATTATTCCAATATTGTCATAATACATCAAGAAAGCAAGGGAAAACAGATGGGAGAAAGTAGAACTCACTCAAGAATATAAACGGGCTCGTGCATAAAGTGTTTTAATCCTACTTCGAAAACATTATGAGCCATCTGCATGGATAATCCGAATTACTTTCTAGACGTTAAAACTAGACTCCAGTGATTAAAAGAACAAGAAACACAATATTTGGAAATGTTCCCTTATTTTAATTCATTCTGCAACTCAAATGCAATAACAATATGCACAAAAGAAGGAAATAGTAAAGACCTTGGGATCTTTGTCAAGACAAAAGGCCACTGACGCGTAAGCCACATAAACATGATATGTACAAGATGGGGATTTGCGAGCATCCAGAAAGTACTTCCTAGCAGCTTCAACACCTTCAGTTCTTCTTAGAAAACGGATGAACTGTAGCATGAAACAGATGTCAAATCTTTTGCATGGAAATCTAACAACAATCATTAGAATAAACTGCATAAATTACTTGAATGTGCAGAGGGAAAAGAAAAAAAAAACGTGTTTTACGTACATACAATCTTCCATTAATGAATTTTGAACAAGTAAAACATTTAAATTTCGGACCATGCCATTCAGCACTATATTTACTGATTTTTAAAAGTATCCAACCCTACTACTGTTAAGCATATTAAACAAACTATTTGACATACTTGAATATGTGCAAGTGCAGTTGCATTGTCACTGTCTCCCAAAAGGTTTTCATATATTTTCTTTGCAGCCTGAAACAAAACAAGAAAACAACAAATAAGAACTCCTTAAGGATTAAAATAACTAATGAAGACAGGACGAAAAAACAACGAGTGAGATATCATATGACATATACGTCCAAACATATACATTCCTAAAAAAGATAGACTTTTAAGCCCTGCCTCATCAGATGGCAGAACCCAGATATTGAGAGCAGAAGCAAGATCAAGCCCGCTCTAAAACCAAATTAAGAAGAAACTCGAAAGGATTTAGGAGAGGTTTCAACGAATTACTAGTACAAAGCATCATTGATATTCACATACAAAATATAAATGCAATTTACATTTATAAGAAGAATCGTAAAGATTAAACAATTTCCTAAAACTCTAATTGTTCAAATAATACATTAAAAAATTCCACAACTCACAATAACATTAATCACTATCGTTTCCATCACATATGTCTATCCGGTAATACCTGAATTGCTCCACGGGATTCCTCTAGCTCTGCATAAGCATATCGTAGCATTTCCGAATCTGTTCACAATTGAAATGACAGAGCAATGAATTGAAAGGTAAAAAATGTAAGGTCAAGTAAGACACATTAATGTATAATTATGAGCTACACCACACTCCACCAAAGGATAACAATGGAGCCTTAACTGATATAAAGCATTCACCAAAGATTAAGACAAGCTAATACAAGAGAAGGTTTTCACATAGACTCAAGAAAATGTTGTGAATAAAAACGATATGCAAGCACTAACAACAATATTTGAAAAGTAAGCAGAAGTGCCTCTTACCAGGAAGAGCCTTCAGAGACCTTTGAAATACTTTGATTGCAGCATCTATCGAACCAGCTTTAGCATGCCATGTAGCATAGTCATACCATACATCAGGATAATGGTACAAATACATCAGACACTGTATACCAGTAAAATGCAGTAAGAAATTCCATAAATAATATAATAAATAAATATCACCGCAGTAATTGTCTACATATGATTGAAAAATTGATATTCTTTAAAGGATAAAAGGAAAGAAAAAATATATTTCCTAGTACCTGCTCATAAGTAAATATAACTCGTTTGTTGGAGGAAGCAATGTCTATTCTCTGTGGATTTCCTCTGAAACAAAGAATGGTTGAATACAAAATGTTAAGTAAACATCGTCAGATAAATCAATGAGAGGAAGGTACTAGATTCATCTAGCAAGCATTTCAAAACGATAAGTTTTGTCAAACATCAACTCTCCCAAAAGCTTCTGTTGTTATATGGAGTCTCGAGAATGGTTTTACATTTCTATTCTTTCGAAAGTTCTGTTAAGAATCTTGGATTAGGAATATAGAAATGAAATATCATGAAGTTAAATATATAAAACCATACTAGATCCCCAACCTAGGAACTTAAGCTTTTTCAGTGTACCTGGTTATCATATGGAATTATTAGAACCTCCATTTACGAGTGATCGAGACTTTAATTTATTGATAGTAATTGATAGTCATTCTTTCTTTGTTTTCTTTGATGTTCACCATAGTGTTCTATCAAAAACCATATTTGGATCCAACTCATTGACGTCTAAATCTTTTCTAATGGTTTCTCGAATGGTTTTCTTAGGTCTTCCTCTACCTCTTTTAACCTGACTCTCCTCCATTTGATCTACTCTTCTTACAACGGCATCTACGGGTCTTCTCTCTACATGTCCAAACCATCTAAGCCTATTTTCTACCAACTTTTCTACTATAGGAGCTACCCCCACTCTCTCTCTAATGGTGTCATTCCTAATCCTATCCTGTCTAGTCTTACCACTCATCCAGCGCAACATCCTCATTTCCGCTACACTTACTTTACTCTTGTGTAGGCTCTTAACCGCCCAACACTCTGTACCATACAACATTGCCGGTCTGGCTGCTGTCCGATAGAACTTTCCTTTCAACTTAAGTGGTACTTTCTTATCGCACAAAACACCCGAGGCTCTCTTATCCATTTCAACCACCCAGCTTGAATACGATGATTTACATCTGCTTCTATTTCTCCGTCATTTTGTACTATGGACCCAAGATATTTAAACCGTGTAACTTGGGGTATGATATGATCTCCAACTTTCACCTCCAAGGTAGACCCACTTCTCCTTTTGCTGAAGCTACATTCCATATACTCCATCTTGCTTCTACTCAGGCGGAAACCATACGCTTCTAAGGCTTGCCTCCAGGTCTCTAGCCTACCATTTAACTCCTCCCTCGACTCACCAAGCAAGACTACATCATCTGCAAAAAGCATACATCTCGGTGCAAACTCTTGGATGTGTTCCGTCAGTACATCCAAAACTAAAGTAATAGATAGAACAGAAACAATATGTTATTATTTTCAAACCTTAGGTTTCAGAGATTTTCAATTCAGTACTTCGTGCATATAGTTGAATTGTACAAATTCAAAATAATATCAGTTTACAAGTGTTTCAACTAAATCCTTGTATCCACATTCTTCATAAATATATTAAATATAAGCACAGATGAAGTGGATTTGTGCATTGTGTTTAGGGGTGGCCACAAATCGGTTTGGCTCAGGTTGGGAGTTAATCTCGATCCATATCAACAGTTAAACTTAAAGAAAAAGTTAGATTTAAGAGATAGAAAAGAAAAAAAAAGATGCAAGCTTCTTACTTTTCAAAAGATAGAAGTTTCTTCCATGCCATCCACTGCATTTCTTCCTGTCAGAAGAAACAAACACAAAACGATTTCAGAGGAAAATGATTATCTTTCCAAAACAATTTGTTAACAGAAACTGATAGCAACGATAACCAATATTTGCAGAGGAACAGAAATTTGCCTTGTGGGATCCAGTTGGTGGTACAGCAAGCATATTCCAATCAATTTCATCGAAAAACTTCTTCCGTTCTCTGTATACTGCCCTCGCAGAATTATATTTTGGTTGATATTCGGATATCAGTCCTTTAGCCTGCAAAACACCTTATCATTAAAATGTAGGCCTTAATAGAAACTACAGAATCACAAATACATATTATCAGATCAAGCACGAAATATTACCAACTTCTGGCTAACAGAACTTTCAAAACTATCATAGTCTTTCCAAAGTTGTTCAATGTGATGTGTCGGAGTAATAATAGCCCTCTGGTAGACTTTCCTCACAACAGTCATCCGATGTGTTTCTTCTTGTGGGTGTGCAGCCTGCAATTGTAATTGACCCAAAATTTTGAAAAGTGATACCAAACTATGCACAAAGAAATGAGAATTGCACAACACACAAAAGATTAACTAACCGGCAATGACTTTAGAAAAGCTATGTACTCCATCCACACGGGGCCTGATGCTATGTCTGATCCTGTTAGCACATCATTGGAAAAATGTATCAATATGCATATACACGCACACAAATAATTAATCTCCGCATAAACTAAGCAGCACAAAATTAATAAAAATAAGAGTCGACTAGTATTAGTCAGAAAAACTGGAAGTTACTGATGACTAGATTCAACAAATGATGAATGCCCCCAATCAAATAACATATAAAAAGGATACAATTATATCATATGTTTAGCGAGAAAAAAAATTCTCCTAACAAAAAACAGAATCAGTTTCTGTTTTCGAGGTTAAAACTCAAAACTAAAGCAATTTCCTAATAGCCCACTGTGCCTAAAATCTAAATCAGACCGGTTTTACTTCAACCTTATCTCTTTGAAATTGGTATATTTCCATGTTGACTGCTCCTCATTCAATAGGACTCTCCATTCAGTAAAAAGGCACAAAAGGGACAGAGAGTTCTTCCAATACATTCAAGAACAGCATTGAAACCTTCGCACAATGTGTAGTAGGCCGCATGGATCAGCCACTTCCGGCTCTACAGTAAAGACACTACTCTGCTTACGCAAAGTTTTTCTATTGAGTCCTGATAACTCTTCCTCTCACTAGAGACTCTATTAGAATTCTTCACATATGACCGAACCCACTTAGGCGAGATTCCATCATCATCTCATAAAAAGGTGCTACAACAATTCAAAGAAAACTGAAATACAAAACTAATAAGACAATGGTAAACAACTTACCAACATAGCTGAGCATAAATTCAAAAGCTTTTTTTGTCTCTTCTTGACCCTCTGCCCCCTTCTTATCATTAACCTTTCTAATGAAACGAATGTAACACCGCCTATAAGCAAGAAGAATAAAACATTAGAACAAAAACATTGTTTGCATATACCACAAGATAGACCTAATAGGCAGGGTATTTCATCCATAATCATGAAGAAAAAAATTATTGAAAATAAGTTTACTCAGTAGGCTTGCATCGGGTTCTGCCTATCGCAGAAATTAACAATTTGTTCAACTTCTGCTACACTACAGTGTTACACGCCGCTATTTGACAACACATTATACTGAATAATGTTTCACGATAGCACTACTAAAACTTCTATTTGATGACACTACTTACATCCCATCATAAACCTCTCCGCCCATATCCCTAGATGAAGTTTCCATGTTGGATAGATCTACTACGCCATCCTTCTTGGCGACCGACCAACAGTAAAGCTTATACTATTTCTTATTCACATTGGCCTTAAATACACAAGAAATAGATAGTCCAATCTGTGTCATTCTACGCTCTACATTAAGTTCTCTCATAAAACCAAAACCTTTTAAACAACAAAACCAAAAGGGAGTAAAAGAAACTAATACATCAACCATTGCCAAAATAAGATTAAGAGAACAACATACCAGAGAGGAACCTGAAGACAATTCAACAAACAGCGGCTAAAAATCTGTTTGATAGCATCATCATTATTTACAGCCATGTGTGCCTCCACATACTGCTTCCAAAACTTGGCCTGGACACATATCCAAATAAGCATCATCAAAAACCAGTTCCATAATGGTAGAGCCTTCCAAAATCACTCACAGAAGTAGTTTACTATAAAACACACGCAAAATCACATATTTCTTCTGCACACAACTAAAGCACTGAACAATAACACTTACAGCTGTTGGAAACAACTGCAGAAGCTGCTCGTATATTGGTGTGGCTTCTGCAATAGACAAAGCCTAAACAAGAATAGAGATACAACATCGTCAATGAGCAAAATGAACAAAGGGTCAAAGAATTACATATTTGGAAACAAAAACAGAAGCTGCTAGTAAATATCAGTGTTGTCATGCGCAGAAAGTAGCAGTTTGTTCAAATTCCACTACACTACATTGCTATACCGCTACTATAACCATAATTTGAGAACATTTTATACTAAATTGTGTAGCACTTTAGCACCAACATAACCATTATTTGACAACGAGTTGTAGTAAATTGCTTATTGCAGAACAGTAGTTGTTTGTTAAATTCCACTGCACTATAGTCTTATATTGCCGCAATTCGACAATACTAAATATAATATAGGTGTGCCCTCTACATAGAAAAAGTTAAACAACATAAACGAGCAATAAACAAAAAAAAAGCATAGAAGAGTTGCAAAAGAAAAACTACAAAAAATTAAAACTTGGGAACCGGGTCAAAACCTACTATAGCTGCTATTTGACAACACTTGTATATAAAGGGTATGTTTGGATTGGCTTATTCGAGCTTAGCCACTTTTGTGAGACTGTTTTGGAGAACTTATGAAAATAGGTTATGTCATTGTTAATAAGTTGTTTTCAGCTTATTTTCATAAGTTATCTAAGATAGCTTATGAAAACAGCTTATAGCTTATACGAAAACAATTTAACTTTATTTTATCTTTTGATATAGAAATAGCTTATACATGAGCACTTATCATCATAAGTTGTTTAAGTGTGACCTCTACAATAGACTAAGAGCTTATACATAAGGGTTTATCATGATAAGCTCAGAAAAAGATTATCACTTTGATATCTTTTGCTATAAGATGCAAATAAGTGGTTTATGCAAACAAGGTTTAAGTGTGACATTATAAGCTTAGAAATAGATCAACACATTGATTATAAGCTACATATAAGTTGTTTATCCAAACAGGGTTTAAGTGTCTTTACAATATACAAAAGCTAAAACATGAATTATCAATAAAAAAACAAAAGGGTCAAAGAATTTGAAAAGAAAAACAAAAAAAAATCAAAACTTTGGAACTGGGTTTTTCACCTGGGCTTCATTAGCCAACTTTTCAGCAGATTCAACATTATACTTTTCCGCCATTGTTTTCTTTTCAGTACCACCACCGGTTTTATCCTAAAAAACAACAAAAAACACAAAAAAAGATTAATTTTTTTTTGTTGTTGTAAAAATTGAAACAAGAAGAACAATCTAAAACGAAGAACAATTATACCATGTACGTATTGATGAGATGAAAAGGGTGTGAGAAGTATCGATGTTGTTGTTCGGAGAAACAAAGATTTGGAACAAAAACTATGTTACTGTTCTTCTTCCTAAAATTTTGTTACTACTTACGGTTACACCTAATCCTTGTTTTTTAACTCCAGGGATGTGTATAAAAAGTGAAAATGGACACATATCTTAAATATAAAACAGGTCGGCAGTTAACTGCAGCCGATTTTATATTTCTTCGGCAGTTAACTGTCTATGCGTCCTGAAGCCATAAAATGGCAGAATCAGTTTAGGGAGAACTTGTTACATGTGTTTTTACACATTGTTTCAATGTCAAATCATGATATCAATAAGCGAAAATTAAAAACAAAATTGAAATTGAAAATATGATACTAAAATGAACAAATGTCATCGAAATACAAGAAAGCAATGTCATGATAATTTACAAGAAACCAACCAATAAATCCCACAATAACTAAAAACAAGTAATAAACAAAAACATAATGTCCTACTGCTCCTGATGTTGGTCCTGCTGATGTTGTTGTTGCCGCCTCCTCGGCCGCTGGCCTCGCCTCCTGGTCAAGATCGGCGCGATTTGCTACCAAACATGGCTCATGGCCTGAAACCACTGTTGAGGGCTCATGACCTCCTCCTGACCCATCTGCTCATCGACATAGGCAACATCGGCACTAACCATGTCATAGGTATCAGGCGAGCCTCTCGCCTCGTACCGCTCCCGCTGATGTGTAATGATCTGCTCTTCATTTGCTGGTTTGGGAAGATCTCCTAGAAGAAGTGGCAAAATATGAGGGTGAGACATTGTACTGTACCATATCACATAACCATCCGCCATGTCTGCTCTCCTACCGGCTCACCCCAATCGGGCTCCCTAAGAGTGTGAGTGCGGAAGTCTACGAATGCATGCACAATCTGAGGCGGTGACAGCTTTACAACATCCGTCGGATGCTTAGGGACCCTCTGGACGTATCTGTACTGCCGCAAAACCCTCTCGGGCAAGTGACGGTACACCCTACGAACACCACACATAATCCAGCCTGAATACCTGAAAACCTCCTCAAAACCCTAGATCTCCCTGTGCTCTTCGTACGACCTCCAACATACGTCATCAAATTGAATACGATAAAAAAATGAGTCATACGTCACCCCCTCTCCATGACCCTTCTGTAGCTTCCACCTCGCCGCAACGGGATAGTTTTCAATATAGTCGGTGTTAGGATCAACACTGAAAAACTTAGGAAAATGCGCTAAAAACCATGCCTGCACAAACCAAACCAAACAAATCACATTTATAAATTATTACGCACGAAAAATATAACAAAAAAAATAAAAGTTAAGGTTCACATTAATAAGTTTCTTACAGTGAGCTATGTCACGCTTCCCCCAAGAGCTTTGTCTCCAGGCAAACAGTCCTCAGCTAACTCGGTGTATAGGTATGCCAGTGTCATCCCTCCCCAAGAATAATTACGCATCCTCGCGTAGCTCTCCTCCATAGTCGTCAGATAGACCAACTCGATGCGTTTGTGGCTTCTATCACCAAACAACAAGCATCCTACAAGATATAGAAGATAACACGTCACACAAAATTTCCTAACCCTCCCCATCTCCTCCAGCTCCTCTGGATCCCCTGTATCCGCCAATATGTTTGCCCTACCATGGTACCTCGTATATAATTCATTCAGCTTTGGATAACTAATGTACCCACCATATTCTGTACCACAAATTTTCTCTGCCTCCTTCTGCAACACACCCAAGTGCCTCACCAAAAGTGCACAGGCCTCATGTCTCAACATCTTCTTCCCATTGCTCAACATTCGCCCTTCAATTTGAAGATGCGTAAGAGGTACGACATCATCCAAAGTCACAGTCATCTCCCCCAAGGGCATGTGAGAAGTGCTGGTCTCGGGATGCCACCTCTCGCATAATGTCATCTGTAACACCCCGTTTTCCCAACAATGTAAATAATACAAATGATCAGAGTATGCAACGTAAAACAGAATATCACACTACATTTAAAGTATAAATAGAGTAAAGTTACTATTTATTAAAACCACTTTAGCAAAACATCGCAGCGGAAAATTGATTCATAGTTCAACAACTTTGTCACTACGGCCTCAACATAAACAACTTAATTAAAAATCTTAATTCAAAAAGGTTCAACAACATGATTCATAAATAATACGCAACAGTGGAAAACAAGCAATTAATCCCCATCCCGTTACGAATCAGAG
>Ga0228710_1008321_pt1 | contig 14922 bp, 8 predicted proteins | sample MedpolnodulmetaG_FD_177995 | JGI IMG/M metagenome (GOLD analysis project Ga0228710, IMG submission 177995) | Root nodule microbial communities from Medicago polymorpha collected in Santa Monica, California, United States - pink nodules | ecosystem: Host-associated > Plants > Roots > Nodule...
GTGGACTCTCACTCCCTTGTCCCTGTAAATATTTAATTCTATTCACTTCTAACTTATATGTTCATAATTATGTTTACACTGTTTGATACTAATAATAATGTTACTTCATTTTCATGATACAGTGGATGTTACTGCTGCTCCATCCTCAGGTGTGTAAATTATACATTTGTTTTATCTTATTTTTTAGTGAGCAATCAACCATGTATTTTGGGTCTATGTAACACCGACACTTTTGATTGAAGACATGTCATACCTGGTGTATGACACATGTCAGTTTCCGACACCGGTACATGTGATTTCATTAAATTATGTCATGTTTAAAACAACAAAAAAATCGGTGTCGACATGTGTTTGTGTCGTGTTTGATGTTCTTCATACATTCATGTTATTTAATTGAAGTTTTCATTTGATTGTTGTTACATAGACATTGTTTTTTTAGCTTATATTTGGATTAAATGGAGTTTAATAAATGGAGTTGAGTGAGATACATGAAACTATTGAATTGTTATTATCTTGGTTTCGAAGAATTCAGCAATGAGACTCACACACTTCAAGAGTGGTATTGTAGATTTAAAATGTTACACATCAAATGTCTATACAATCTTTTATCATCTTACACTAGTTGGATTGAAAGTTTTTTATTTAAAATTCAAAATATAATAGAATTGAATGAAGTAGGATGATTATTCCTTTTACCTTTCCTTCAATTTTAGATACACTACAATACAAAATGACATTGTTGTGGGTAATGCCAAAAAGTCCTTCAAAAGAACACATTTTTGGTGTGGGGGCTCTAACAGTCGTAATTGGTTATGTTGGATTACAACATGAGCTTAATCAAAATCTAGAGGCTCATTGTTTCTGGTTTGTGTTTATAGTGTGGATGTTCATTGCCCAAAAAGATAATTTATTTTTCATAATTTATTTTTTCACAATGATTTGCGTGCGAGGGTAAAATTTGGAACCGGAAGTACTTTGTGCATACTTACAACCCTTTTGAGTTGTTCATATATCATAACCCGTCCAAAATTTCGAACCATTGGACTCAAGCTCCCTACCGCTTATAAACACATCAACTTTTCTTAATCCTTCCCAAGTGAGATGTCTTTAATTTCCAACCAGTTCCATGTCCATTCGAAGGGCCACCTCCGCGCGTGAGTAGTACTGATATCTCCATATTTTAACCTTTTCGGCAGCCTAGTCTATCGGAAAGTATGGTGCCTAATGGCTACCGGTATAAGGCCGCAGGAAAAGAGCAAACATTCTTAATGATGCCAGAAGGAGATGTAACATTTTTGTTGCTCATCCCATCCCATTCTATCATTCAAATTCTATTTATCCTATTCCACTATATTTTACATTGCATATATGGGTTTCAATGCTTTTAATGAAATGTAATTTTCAGCTACTAGCAAATTTTATCTTTCTTCGAAGCTAGTACTTTGGACTAATTATGGTTCCAATAGTGTCAAAATCTGATAATTTGTTAATGTATTTATTATTTTCAATTAATTTTCCAAGAATTTATGGTGGTTATGTGACATTGCAGTTGATGCACCTGACTCATATGCTTTAGAGAATTTGATTTCAAGCTCATCACAGTCTCCTTCACAGAGTAGCCCAAAGCCACAACCCAATCATGCTCAAAGTTCCCCAGCATCAGTACCAGTTCAAGTAGCAGATAATCCCGGATCATTTTTCCCCTTTTCTTTTTGGTTTTTTGCGATAATAATAATCATATATTTTTTCAAAGAAGATGAAGATGAAGTAGCTCACCAAAATTAGCACATAAGAGAATCAAATATGAGACCTTGAAAAAAAAACACTTCGAGGTCTCAAGTCAATACCACCAAACTAACTCAAAGGGTTATAATCATGCTATTGTTATAACTCAAAGGATGACATAGGAATTCTGCCACACTTTGTCAATTCTCATTCTCTATATTTTTTCTTTTTGCCTTTTGTTTGACATGTTCTTTAACTCTGTCTATGTCGATCTTGCAAGTTAAGAGACCTTTTATGTTATAATTTCTAATTTGAACTCCAATTTTTATATCAATTAAGTTGATTTTATCGCTTGTTTATGATCGATGATTGTACTATAATTAATTGGTGGATCTATAGGCTCGAACTTATTTGGTATCACTCCTAAAAAAAAAAACTTATTTGGTATCACTGTTATATATTCGCGAACTTATTCTTATTTATTTAGGTGTCAGTTCTATGATTATTTTCGTAGGGTATTGTTAAGAGTATTTCGGGACACTATTTAAATATTTTAAAATAAGATTATTTTTAGTAAGAAAAACAAATATTTTAATATTCAATATATTGATTACACGAGTTTTCATAAAACTTACTATTTAAAACCCTTAATAAGTTCTTTCAAAAAAAAAAAAACCCTTAACAAGTGTCTCGTGACATTCGTTAGCATCTTTTTAGATAGACGAAATGATAAATAACCATTGAAACTCACACATAAGTAGTAGAGTTGAGGTTCAAACCCCGTCACGACATTTGAGTGAGTAATTGCGATATTTTGACCAATTGAACTAGGACATGTGGAAAAGTTACCCCTTATATGATTATTTTATTTCTATGACTCAATTTAAGCATGTCAAATTGTTTGTTATACTTTGCATCACAAAATTAGTTAAAAAAAAATCTCTTCTAAATACCAAAACTACAATTAATTAGTTTTAAAAGTAAAACCCATCGTTTATTTATTATGATACTTTATCATAAATCATTTCAAAATTTAAATAATTTTAAATAATAATTTTATTAGAAAATCATTTAAAGTTCAAAGTTTAATGTATATGAAATATAATTTTAAATTATTACTGATATAACTTAATTTTAAATTGAATGATCAAGCAACATAACTCAATTAATTTGCAATGAAGATTGTGTAAATGATGAAGTATGAGAAAATGTGTACTGACAGTAGCCATGGAAATTCCCTAAAAAAAAGTAGCGGTGGGAATATGGTTGATCAATAAGGGTCTGCCGTTTTTATTTTAATTTAGAATGCTTGCAATTTTTCAAAAAGTCTATTTAGTTAAAAATGTTAGACTACAATTCATAAAATTATTTTTTCAGTATACCGGGTCAACCTACTTCGATAAATATGAATAAAACCTTTTTTTTTTACAATTGTTATAGTACATTGTATACTTTAGATTAAATTATAAAATTTATAGAGAAATAATTCAATGTATTTTAATCAAAATCAAATGAGTAAAATACAACGACATGATAAAAACTATGGAACAAGTCATGAAAGTGTTGCTCATGCTAGAGTGTAAACCACTCTATTAACTAATATTACTCATTTAGTCGCCATAATTTAGAAAAGAGCTAAAAGCCAATTGCTTATGCATCTCAAAAATTCAAAAATTAGTTTGCTTTACAAAACTGTGGTACCGTTACCTGCTTACAAACACAAATAAAACTCATTTAGTCACACTTACATGGATTTAAAATGAAAAAAATAATTAAATAATATGTATTTTATTAAATAATTAAATGATGTGTGTTATATGAATGTGTGATTAAATGATTTTGATTTAAGTTTATGACTATGTAAGTATTTCTCTGCAAAATTTGGTGAACAATAAAGTTACTTCACTAAAAAAGTAAAGGCTTAATTTTATAAATGGTCCATTATCTTATTTGATGTTTTTTGTTTGGTCCATCTTCGTTAGCGAAGTTAGTCAGTTAACTTTAACTCCAAATGTATTAGGTGGATCAATACTGTAGGCGCTCCACCATATGCCTTATTAATTTTTTAATTTCAACTCTTTGATCTATTTTTCAAAAAGAGAATGCTTAGAATATAGAGATCCATTGTATCTAACGGTGCACCACCAACATCTAATTTTTTACATCTTCTTCATCATCTACAACATATCCTTCATACACCTTCACCATACACCCTAGAAAATCAATCACAAAATCAAACTTAATTTTACACTCAAAAATGAAAATCAATCATTAAAACCAAATTCAACCAAAAATGAAATTCATCATTTAAAAAAATCCAAATTCAACCCAAAATCATCATTAAAGCTCATATTCATACACTATTAAAATCCATTGTTCCTCATTCATCCTCCATTAAATTCAGATTCAACCCAAAATTATCATTAAAATCCAGATTTTTTTTCTCCATTAAAACCCAAAATCATTATTCATTCAATCCAGATCTTTTTCTCCATTAAACCCAAAATCATTATTCATTCTCCATTAAAACTCATTGTTCCTTGACACCAACAACAACAACCTAGAATCATCAAAACTCATTCTCTATTTGGATTTAACGAACGAGAAGGAGGATAGGTTCCGGCGATTTCGAACCACCGTTCAGGTTGTGAAAGTTGAGCAAAAGATTCTTCTTGTGCAGTGAAATCGAAGAAGCGAGGCGCGTCGAATTCGTAATCAAAAACAGAAAACAGTTTTGATTATTTAAATCCAGAAATTCGAAAAACTTGGAGGAGGAACAACAACAGCACAACAACAACAACGACAATGGCAACAACAACATCACAAATTCGAAATTCGAGTTCGAATTCGAATTTGAATCTGAGTTTCACAGTGGAGGAACAACCTCTTCTCTTTTCATTCATAGCACAATAAAACAACAACTACAACAATAAGATCTTCAAATTTCTTCCCTTTTTTGGACCAAGTAATTTCAGCTGCGCTCTTTGCTTTAAAAACAAATCGTAATCAAGATCAGTTATGCAAGGGGAAAATGAAGGGGAAAAAATGAAGGAGAAAAAAAAAAAAGAACAAATACGCGGGTGAAAAAAGAAGTAGAAGAAAATGAGGGAAGAAAGAAAGTTGAAAAAAAAAATTAAGATGTGGGAGGTTCACCATTAGATATAATGGACTTGTAATCAAACGGTCAAAATCATATCAGGAATATAATCCATTAAAAAACTAACGGAACGAGACTAACTTCACTAACGAAGATGTACTTGAGGGACCAAATTAAATTTTTTTAAAGATAAGAGACCAAATCAAAAACAACAAATAAGTTATGGGACCAATTATGCAATTAAGCCAAAAATAAAGATACTTGGTTCTTTTAAAATAAATAAATAAATAAAGTTACTTAACAAAGTGGTCAAAAGGTGAACTAGACACTTATAATTAATAAATGAGTAATGTTATATGAACATGTAAAAATCAACAACTAATATAAAAATACATCAATTATAACTATTGATGTGACTAGAAGAGAAAATGACACGGGTAATCCTTAAATAAGGTATAATCATTATGTCAATTTGCAAAAACAAAATGATGGAATGTCAATTTGCAAATTTTGCATAACATTTTTATTTTTATTTTTGAGTTAGTTTAAATTTTGCGAATTAAATTGAACCTAATTTCTAACGTGAAGTTCTGATTCCTTCCCTCCTGTTTCTTTTCTTTCCACTCTGTTTCTTTCTTTCCTAAATTATCACTTTCAAAACCCTAATAAACCACAAGCCATTTCTTCCTCAATTTCCCTTCAAATTCCACCCAAACTTTCCACGCCTTCCAAATTCATTTCCTTTTCCTTCAAATCTTGTTAGATACGGATTCAACATTTTGATTTGGCTTTAAAAATCGTTCCCAATTATCACTATTTTTAATTTCAATAACTTTGTTCGTATGATTTCACCTTTATGTAAATTTTGGTAAAATCTTAACTACCTTAGCGCGAATCACTTCCTGCATTTGTGATGGAGGACAGTGATGCAGTTGATGATCAGAACTCAGGATGGTTCCAAGTCAAAAAGGTTTTTTTTTTCTTTCTTTTAATTTAATTTTTTTTAATTTTCAACTTGGTTGATACAATCTATTGTGAATTATTGTTTGTAAAGTTTCCTTTTTTGTTATTGGGGTGAAAAAAAAATTGGTTTTTAGTGAATTGCTTGTGTAAATTTGATTATGGTTAAAAGTGAGTTTGGGTAAAATGATTTTATGTTTAGATACATTTAGGTAAATGTGGGTTGAACAATCAATTTGAGTGTACATATCAATTTTAGAATCAAAAGATTCAATTTATAGCTTAAAATAGAATCAATTATGGAGGCAAAATAAATTCTACTTGAGAGCAACCAAACATGTTAAAACCAATTTTACACCTCTAATCAATTTTGGCTCTTACAAAAGCGGAACCAAACATAGTAAACTTGTAATTTGGTTGTAGCAAATGCTAATTTTTGTGTATCTTTTCCGTCTTTCGATATATAATATTCGAAGTCTCGCATTAAAGATTATTCCTTTTTGTTATTGATTGTTATACTAGTGTTACTTTACTTACACTCCCTAATGTTGTTGTTTCTATTTTATCCAGAAGCATAGGAATGTTTCAAAATTCTCTTTGCAGAGTTGGATGGGAGGATTTACGGGGAAAAATTCTTCTACCTCTCAAGGAAAACAGCAGTCCATGAATAAAAAGGAAAACAATTCACATGGCAAGCAGAAAAATCGTGTTTCTAGGTCAGGGGAGAATTTTTTACAAAGCCCTGTCCCTGTGAGTGTTGCGAGTTCGTTTTCTGTGTCAAACGAAGAAGTCGGCACAAGCCATGTTGATGCAAGTGTGGTTAGACCAAAAATTGAAACTCAGAACTCAGATCTGCTAGTTAGCACGGATTCTCAAGGTAAACATGAAGAAGCTAATAAGCTACACCATACTGATAAGTCTGACGTAGCCCAGAAATCAAGATGGGGTGATTTGGAGGAGGAGTGTGTGGCACTGCCGCCACGTGAAAACTTGATTGGAGTTGGAATCAAGTTTGGTAGTATTGGAGATGATAATTTGCTTAGCTGTAGAAAGCACGAAAATATTCCTGATCATGTTGATTCATATCACGCCCAAGAAAAAGGCTCGACTGCATCGTCTACTGGTGCAGAGACCATTCTTGACCAGCACTCTTTGTTGAGATGTGAGGATGAAAAACTGGGAGAGAATAGTAAAGATGTTAAGAATATATCTAGGGAACATTCTAACATTCAAGAAGACAATGGGGAAATAATTGTTCCAGAAGAAGATACATTATGTCGTGACAACAAAACTGAACAAGTAAATAAAGCAGCAACTGATTGTGGTATTAATAATGAACATTTGTCTGCCAATGATGCTGCGGTGGTTGCAAATCAAGTGCATAGCCCTATCAATGCGGCTAGTGATATCAAAATTTCAGAAATGCCAGAACAAAGTTGCAGTTTAAGGAAAGTAGTTTCTTCCTCACAATTGTCAGAAATTTTCAGTAATTCCACTTCTGTGGAAGAGGTTAGGGATCAACCTGATGGTAACGTAGAAAATATTGTTTCAGGATCACACAGTATTGATGCTCTAGAAGGTGATTCAAATGAAAGCAAAGAAAGGTTTAGACAGAGGCTTTGGTGCTTTCTATTTGAGAATATGAATAGGTCTGTAGATGAACTGTATCTTCTTTGTGAACTAGAATGTGATTTGGAGCAGATGAAAGAGGCAATTCTTGTTCTTGAGGAGTCTGCATCTGATTTTAAAGAGCTAATCGCTAGAGTTGAGGAATTTGAAAAGGTTAAAAAGTCTTCTCAAGTAATTGACGGAGTTCCTATCCTTTTGAAGAGTGATCATCGTAGGCCACACGCTCTCTCATGGGAGGTATGATTGATCATGTATTGTTGCTATTGGCCTGCTTCCTTCCATTGTTCATGCTGATATATTGTGGTTTCAATATACCAATATGTCCCTTTATTGGATTTTATATATTGCACTTGACAGTGTGGACCTTGATAAAGGAAAAAGAACTTATTCGCTAATAGTGCATTCACCATTTTTTGAAATGCAATGTTTCCCTGTACTTTTCAAATGTATTAAACCAAAGAATTGATGAACTCTAAAGATGATTACACTTATTTTTTAATGTGAGGGTAATGCGCATGTGCGTATCACCTGTATGATAATACTATGCACAGTTACAGTTTCCTTCTGTGCTTTGTTTCTCTGACTTCTTTGTTTGAATATTATATAACTTGATACGGAAGTTTACTCTTTTTTGCCGTATGTGGTGCACTTCAGAGGGATAAATTTTTCTATGTGAATATATCCATCTTGTTATATCTCTGCAATTCTACATAAACTTACAGCCATGTATGAACGAATACATATTTGGAGTCTCTCTCTACTTGTATGACATATTTGGAAACTTATTAACCTATCACTTTGAACTAGATATTATGGTCTTATCCACCACTGGGTATTATTTATTTTATAACTTATGCATGATATGTCATTCCAATTGGACTCTCTTTACAATTTGCACTATTATAAATGTTGTTGTAATTTATACTAACAGTGGATATAACTGCGATGATCTGAGGTCTTTTCCTGCGTAATTTATGGTTTCCTAAAGGCCGGTGCTCTGACTTCACATATGAGATTATGAAAACATTGCCTATTAGAAATATGAACAATGAATTTCTTCTGCTAAATTTGTTCAGTTGCTCTGGTTCTAGGTCCGGCGGATGACAACTTCACCGCATAGGGCAGATATACTATCTTCATCTCTTGAGGCTTTCAGGAAGATTCAACAGGAGCGTGCTAGCTTGCAATTAAGTAATAACACAGGAAATTCGATGACTAAATGTTTGACATCTGAATCTGTTGCCAATGTAAAAATATCTAGGGTCGGTGATGGAACACACAATGCCAAAGATCCAGTGACAAAGTCAATAAAGCATATTTCATCTTCTGATGCTATCACAGTGCAAAGTGGATGCGACACACGAGAAAGCATATTAACTTCAGAAGTTAATTTATCAAAATTACATCCTTTGGAAAGTTCTCCTTTTGCCACTACCAAGGGTAAAAGAGACCACCTTGGATCTGGAGCTGACAAGCTGCTTTCTAAGAAAGATAAAGCACCTACAGAAGTTATGAATGAGAAGAACCCCAGGTCCACAGATAACCTTAAGGACAAGGAAAAGAGGAGTACTGCACCAGGAAAGTCCTTGAATGCTTGGAAGGAGAAGAGGAACTGGGTGGACATACTTTCATCTCCATTTCGTGTTTCTTCCCGCATGTCACATTCACCAAGCCTGAGCAGGAAAAGTGCTGAGCGTGTACGTACGCTGCATGATAAACTAATGTCTCCTGAAAAAAAGAAGAAAACAACTTCCGATTTAAAAAAGGAAGCTGAAGAAAAGCATGCTAGGGCTATGAGAATCAGAAATGAGTTAGAGAATGAGAGAGTCCAGAAGCTTCAACGTACGTCTCAAAAATTAAATCGTGTCACTGAGTGGCATGCTGTTCGTCATATGAAGTTACGAGAGGGCATGTATGCCCGCCATCAACGGAGTGAATCTCGTCATGAAGCTTTTCTAGCTCAAGTGGCAAAGAGAGCTGGTGATGAAAGTAGCAAGGTAAATGAGATTCGATTTATTACTTCCTTAAATGATGAAAATAAAAAGTTGATATTGCGTCAGAAGCTTCATGAGTCAGAGTTGAGAAGAGCTGAAAAGCTTCAGGTGATAAAATCTAAGCAAAAAGAGGATCTGGCAAGGGAAGAAGCTGTTCTGGAACGCCGGAAACTCATTGAGGCTGAAAAGTTACAGCGTCTTGCTGAGATACAACGGAAAAAGGAGGAAGCTCAAGTTAGAAGGGAAGAAGAAAGAAAAGCATCAAGTGCCGCACGGGAGGCAAGAGCAATTGAACAGCTTCGAAGAAAGGAAGAAAGAGCCAAAGCACAACAAGAAGAGGCTGAACTTTTAGCACAAAAATTGGCAGAAAGACTTAATGAAAGTGAACAACGTCGCAAGATTTACCTGGAGCAAATTCGGGAAAGAGCAAATTTGAGGGACCAGTCATCCCCTTTGCCGCGTCGATCATTAAATAAAGAGCAAGGTAGGTCTACACCTGCAAACAGCAGCGATGATTCTCAAACAAACATTGCCTCTGGAATAGGTTATAGTCTTGGAATTGGCAATATCACATCACAACCCTCGGTAAAGAGAAGAATTAAGAAAATTCGACAAAGGCTTATGGCTTTAAAGTACGAGTTTGTTGAGCCCCCTCTTGGTGGTGAAAGTGCTGGCATTGGATATAGAGTAGCAGTGGGTGCTGCTAGGGCAAAAGTTGGCCGGTGGCTTCAAGAACTTCAAAGACTTCGGCAAGCAAGAAAAGAAGGGGCCACAAGTATAGGGCTGATAATTTCTGAAATGATCAAGGTATTATTCTTTCATTCACTGGAAATTATATCTCTCCTTTTATCTGGATCCAATGGACTAGAAGTTTTAAATTGTTTCGAAGTTAAAAACTTGAATTTTCATCCCTACACTTCAAATTAGGAATCTTGTGTAAATTCATATAGCACTTCTTGTAGAGCTCTTGTTAGTGGGTGTTTGTCTGGAAAAATTACCAATTCTTGTTATTTTGTTGGTCTCTGGTTACTCCTCAGCTTTGCTATGGATGTTGCTCCTTGAAGCTTGTACGTGTCTTTGTTTTGTTTAGTAAGAAATTATAGATCATTAATTCTATGGACGACTGTCCCACCAACTCTTTGTTTCTGAGTCCGACTACCAGATTCCAACTTCGTAGGACATATTTATAGTTTAAATGTGCTTGTTGCCTCTTCACATTGTAGAGTTTAGGGATAATAATTTTTTTTTTTAATTGTTTTTGTTAATTTTAACATGTCAGTTTAACTTGTTATTTTTTTTAGTATTTGGAGGGTAAGGACCCAGAGTTACAAGCGTCTCGACAAGCTGGACTCCTTGATTTTATTGCTTCTGCCCTGCCTGCTTCTCACACATCCAAACCTGAAGCATGCCAAGTTACATTGCACCTGTTAAAACTTCTGAGAGTTGTACTATCTGCACCTGCAAATAGGAGTTATTTCATTTCACAGAATCTTCTGCCCCCAATCATCCCGATGCTTTCAGCAGCCCTTGAGAACTACATAAAGATCGCAGCATCTTTAAGTATTCCTGGCAATGTCAGTTTGCCCTCAACTAAAGCATCGACGGAGAATTTTGAATCAATTTCTGAAATATTAATTAATTTTTTGTGGACTGTTACTGCTATTTTTGGTCATATAAGCTCAGAAGCAAGACAACTTCAGATGCGTGATGGTTTGCTGGAGCTATTGATTTCCTATCAAGTGATTCACCGGTTGAGAGATCTTTTTGCACTTCATGATAGGCCTCAGATGGAAGGGTCAGCATTTCCTGCCCCTATTGTCTTCAGCATACATCTTTTGATGGTTTTGACTTCCAGGCCTGGTAAATTGAGTTATATTGACTGGGAATCTTCCCCTGTGGCAACGGAGCAGGAAATCGGCAGTGAAGCAGCTAAGTTTGCAAATTCTGTACTCTCTGTAATGAAGAACTCCTGGGGAGATTGCAATCCCTCATCGGTGGTCAATGGTGGCTCAGTTATGCATTTGCCTGATGTCCCCGAGGACAGACCACTGGATGAAATAAGTAAGGTGAATAGGGATGAAGAATCGTTTCCTATTGGCAAGGGCTGTGAATTGGAGCATGATACTTCTGTTAAATTGAATAACAATGATACAGAGAAGATTGCTAGTTCAGATGAATCCCAGAAAAACCAGAATGAGGATATTGCGACTTCTGTTATTCCCCAGAGAGATGAAAAACATACAGCACAAAAAAATGAAAAAGAATCAATTTTAGCTCAGCCAGTGGCATTCCTTCTTTCGGCTGTTTCTGAAACAGGACTTGTCAGTCTCCCTTCTCTTTTGACTGCTGTTCTTCTGCAGGCAAACAATAAATCATCCTCTGAACAGGTAAGTTATGTAGGACGCAAAATCATTTATACAAGTAATTATTTATGTCGAAAGTCTTCATTCTGAATACTCATTAGATTTCTGATATTTCCATTATTCCTTTTTCATTTTCTATTGCATGCTTGTGCATATGTTATTGTTGTCAAAACATTTTGCTCCTAAATATTCCAGATGATACTCTCTCCACCCTTGAATATTAGATCCTTGAGTTTTTTTTCTTTGTCTCTTTATATAAGACCTTCAAATTTCAACTGCATTAATTATTATTTTTTACCAACATACTCCTAACTACGTTACATCTTTTTCTGCAACTAATAGTAAACACTACTATATTTAGGAATGGAGGTAGTAATTTATTCTTTATAAATGGAGAGGATCTGAACTCAATTTGAGTCAAGATCTTCTCCATTTCTTCCATTTGGAGAGGTAAAGACACAATAAAAATTGAAAATAATTAATGATTGTGGGACCTGCTTGTTGGTAGGACCCACAATCTATATTTTGTGTGTATCTCTTTCTAAATGGCAATCTCCATTTATTTTTATAAAGGAGGGAATTCTAACTCAATTTTATACTACTATCAACTTTTTTAATTTCCGTGATTAAGTCAAAAGGGGTCTTATATTTAGGGATGAAGGCAGTAATTTACTACCATGATGATGTGGATTCAGGCCATGTGATAATTACTAATTTGTAATTGCTTATTATCCTTGTCTCACCTGGTAATAAGTAATTACTTTTATTGAGTTATTTGAAGTTAAATAATTTCATTTTCTTCTAGGCCTCCTTTATCCTGCCATCTAATTTTGAAGAGGTGGCAACTGGAGTATTGAAGGTGTTGAACAACGTGGCTCTTTTGGATCTTGCATTTTTGCAGCGAATGCTGGTAAGTTTGCTAATTCCACTTACAATATAATCTATATTTAAAGAAGCTGTATGTTAAGCTAAATAATGCTTAGATATTTAAAGTTTGATTTGAATATTAGACTATATTTACTCTCTCTCCTGGTGCTATTTATTGATGATGTCTTCCTATGTTCCTTTTGATGTTTTGTTTATAGGCTATGCCAGATCTGAAAATGGAAATTTTCCATTTGATGGGCTTCCTTCTTTCTCATTGTGCTAGCAGGTGGAAAGCTCCTAATGATCAGGTGAGTCACCGACTACTCAAAAATAATAAATTGTTGTTTACGAAAGACTTATCTTGGTCTTCGTAACCCTGACTTACCTAACTCTAGAACCTTCTAAAATGAAAAGTCTTTGACCCGTATATTTAGTATTAGTGGATAGTAAACATAAGAAATGTTACTCATTTGTAAGCAAGGTGTTCCACGAAGCCCCTCAAACTTAAAGGATTATATCATACCGAACTCTAGATAGTTGATAAAATTACATTAATATGCCTTGTATTTTCTGAAATTACAACCACCTCCTTTGCTTAATAGTTTCGCCTGATTAACTCATTTGTTTCTCCTTTTCTTTTTATTTTCCCTTCTAATTTTTGGTACACACCCCTTCTGTACACAAATGAGAGGATACATGTAATTTCGAAACACCCTAAAAAACATGTAATTTCCGAAACTAAAAGCATAAAATGAGAGGTCTGAATGATTTCATCAAACCTCATGGAGGTCAACGTTTTCCAAACAAAAATAATAGTGGCAACTAGTGCTTTGCTTTCAAAGCATTTATAGTACGGGTTAAAACCTTACATTAACCTTCATGTTATGTAAGTATCTATATGCCTTCAGTTAATGCGGCATGTTGTACGTAGCTAGTTAGTTTAATGCAACAATCTGCACTATTTTCAGGTTGGATTGCTTATGCTTGAATCACTATCCCTTCTTGGTCACTTTGCATTGTTGCATCCTGGAAATCAAGCTGTCCTTCGATGGGGAAAGAGTCCGACACCCACTATCCTCCACAAGGTCAATATTTAAGAAATTTTGGTTTTTGTTAACCAATTTTGTTAAGATTATCTAATGCTCAGTTGTAAGAATATACAGGTATGCGATCTGCCATTCGTTTTCTTCAGTGACCCAGAGTTGATGCCATTATTGGCTGGCACATTAGTTGCTGCATGCTATGGGTGCGAGCAGAACAAGTTCATGGTTCAGCAAGAATTAAGTGTTGACATGCTACTTTCCTTGCTGAGGTCTTGCAGAAATGCTGCACCGGCAACGCAGCTTAATTCAAACTTCGACAATATTCCAATAGATGAATCTATCGGGAGCTATCAATCAGCTATCATAAAACACAACCGTTCCAATGGCAAAGGCACCAGGGCTTCCTTTGGAAAGAGTGGTGCTTTGGGAAATGGCACGAAAAGTAGCAGGACAAGAAGCCTGCGGGATGGCAAGGCGACTAAGAATTCAGACGAAGCGGTTCCAAAGTACAAACAATTTAGTTCAGAGACGTCTCATTCAATGTTGCACTGTAGATTTCCTCACAGTTTCCTTGATAAAGTAGAGCAGTTTTTTTCAGCTGATATTGCCAACGGGGTTGATGAAGTCTGAGTTTAAGTTTTGTGAACTCATTTTGACACTCCAAGGATCTTCACATAGCCTATACATCAAATGAATATACATAAAGCTGACGAGGCTCTGAAGCCATTAACCTGTTTGAGTAATAATATAGCAATATACTGAAGATCGACTCTTAGTCATTTAATGCCAAAAATATTCAACAGTTCGGGAAATACACGCCGTATGGGTTCAGCGTTTTGTAATATATAAATAATAATGGGAGGGTGGCCAGTTAACTACCAAAAAATGGTACTGACAGAATATCAAAAGGTGAAAGGTTGGTTAACATTTTCTTTTTGATAAAATATATATCTATTCTATCTCTGTGGTTGATCTGATCCTCTTAGAAGAAAGAATGCTATTCTTTTTGTGTTATTTTTAGTCATATTTTTTGTAGTTTCAAGTGAGCTCCTGTTATGCTTCATTTTCATAGGATTTATAATACTTTTGAATACTGAGAATGACACTTGAATATAAATGTAACTCAATTCACGCATCCCTCACATCTCTGCATTGCAACTCACGTTTTTTTTTTAAATTTTTTTATAATAACTCACGCATTAAATCTGAGTGATTAACCCTGATCCTGCTTGTACCCTTCAAAA
>Ga0228710_1008322_pt1 | contig 14921 bp, 7 predicted proteins | sample MedpolnodulmetaG_FD_177995 | JGI IMG/M metagenome (GOLD analysis project Ga0228710, IMG submission 177995) | Root nodule microbial communities from Medicago polymorpha collected in Santa Monica, California, United States - pink nodules | ecosystem: Host-associated > Plants > Roots > Nodule...
ACCCTCTCCACACACACACACACACACACACACACACACACACACACACAAACACACACACACACACACACACACACACACACACACACACACACATTATTACATTCATGGTTGAGAATAAGATTGTTTTTCTTAAAATAAATAAATTATATCCTCTTAAAATCATTTATGACTATAATCTTAAAATTAGTTATTCAATATTTGTTACAGGATATTAAGTCAATTTGAAGATCATTTGAATGCGTTCAAGGATTCAATCAAGACTGCTCGAGACTTTTAATCTAGTTATCAAAACTTATATTGGTTTGTTGCATAGAATTCTCTAATGATGAAGAACAAGTTAGATGTCAGATATAAAACATGCTTTTTGTTCTTCACTCATCTGTTAAGTACCAAAACACAAGTTAACCAGATAGATTAAAAGTGTTGTGCAAAGTCAGTTTTTTTACTGTTATCCAATAGGAACTATTGCTTCTAAATCGAAACTATCCTGTGTTGCCTGTAAATGTTCAGGCTTGTTCTTCCATATTTGTTAGAGCATACAATTTCATTCTTGCTCAATAACTAAATTTAGTTTTTGAAAGCTTAGTGAGTGAATTTTAATGAGCGTGTCCATAATGAAGGGGGTGTTATATTCCAATGTGAAGTTGGCTGGAATTGATGCCCCTATGTGTGTCTATTTATTCTACGATGAAATTAAATTGTATGCTCGAACTGCTTGTGATATAGTCAGATATTTTCAGGATTAATAATGAATGCTTGTGTTGTGTGTGCTTTAGCATATCTAAATATTGTATTGCCAGAATTATTGTGGCAACTATGTTAGACCTTGAATCAATTAAGCTGCAAGTTTTGTTTATTAGTTGTGAGTGGCACTCATTTACAAGCGCGCCACTTATTGTGTTGTTTTTGCATCCCAAGTTCAATGAAGCTTGGTTTTTGTTCAGTTTTGGTGTTTGGTCATTTTGTCTTTTCAAACATTTCTAGAGAAGCTTGGTTGATCTATGAGATTTTCTATCATAGAAATCAGAGAGTGTGAACTAATTTTCATGCATACAACATGACAGAACATTTTTATTTCTATACTAAAACAAGACAATAACCTTGGAGCACAATTCACATTTCATGGAATAATATAAAGGCTTCATTTTTCCAAATACTTCACATAGTTCTAAGACACAAACACCAACACATTCCTATTAATCCGTAAAATTCTGATTTTTAAGTAAGTGCATTTAAAAAAAAAACTTAAGAATAAAATATTTCAAGACCGTCTCTTAATTAAAATCAGAGTAAATCTTTTCTTTTGAAAGTCTTTTAAAAATAAAAAAAACCACGGATCTGAATCAATGGCACATTTGTTAAATTGTTTTTCATAAATCTTTTACACTCAAAATGCTTTGACATGTAACACTATTTCAAGTACATTCATTTTGGACAAATATTCTCATTCACAATATATAAAATTTATTTACTTTGTTCTCGCGTACCAAACTTTTATCTTAATTTTAATATTTTTTGGTTTTTGTTTTGTTTTGATAAATTATAGGATTGAGGTAACATATATATTCAGTTTAAGGAGGAAGCCAAGAGACAAATCACTCATTATGCACAACTTTAACAAAATTGCTCCTGCTTGTAGCTTCAAGTTGTGATATAATGAGATTAATAATAATACGCCAATCCTCCCAGTTGTGATATTATGCACAACTTGAAGTTTCCACACCCATGACCAAGAAGTGGAAAGGGGCAGCAAGTTCTCATTCCAAATGTCTCCCAAATCCTCATTAAGTAAAGTACTATTTGGTCTCATTATGGATAAAGGTATCCAACTTTGTAGCTTTTATTTAACAAACTCTCAATAATCCAAATATTTGATGAAATCCCGGCATGTATAATCAATATGATTAATAATGAAATGATATAAGTTTTCTTTTCTCAAAAAAGTACGAAATCAAAAAAGTTCATATTTATTTAAAAAATCATTTTTTTTAAAATTCTTATAATATTTTAAACATTCATGCAAAAATTCATTAAAAAATATAAAAGGTACACATGACTTGGCTGGAATTGAATGTTATTGGCTATTACATTGACAATATCATATTTACCATACTTTCCACCAGGTATAATACCATCCTTTTGAAGGATATCATTTATGTTAATTCTCTCATAGATTTTTATAGTTACGTTAAACTATTCAAAAAAATTGAAATACTTAATGAACAAGTTATGTGCACTGCCCACTGATCAAGCTATAATTTAATACAGACTCATTTTTAAACAATGACGACTAATCTTGATGAAGTTTATTCTTTATTCGAGCAACCTGATAAAACAAAACAAAAGATAAAAAAATCACTTTTATCAATATCATGGTATTATAATAATAATAACAATAATAATGACAATGATGATGATAAAATACAACCTACCTGATTTAAATTTGTGTCAATTGTTCGTTTTGGGTCGCAATCTCATACATCTAGGCAATATGTGAGAAAACATGAATCGATCAAATTGAGGTATTAAACTGACAAACAAATAGTACAATATATTGAGGATTAAGTTGAATACATAAATTTTGATCAAAATGATTAATGAAAGAGACTTTTTTTTTTTTTTAACATGAAAGAGACTTTTAGTTATGAATGTGTAACATGTTTGTAACTTTTATCCCTCAAAAAAATAATGTTTGTAACTTTTAGTAAATATTATAGTGATTGAGAGACGGAGAAATATGTGTTGATTATTGACAAATATTTACCCTTTTTTTTATATATTTATGAGTGATAAAATTCTCATAACAAGACTGGTAAAATGCTTTGAGGCGATCTGAATCAATTCCACATTTGATAAATTGTTTTCCAAAATAGTTAGCTTTTACACTCAAAATCTTTGACATGAAACATTATTTTAAAGGAAATTCATTTTAGATAAATATTCTCATTCACAATATATAAAATTTATTACTTTGTTCTCACATACTAAACATTTATCATAATTTATTTTAATATTTTATTGTTGTTTTTTTATAAAGCATAGGATTGAGGACATCAATTGGAACCATTAGATATCCCATCTAGATTGACACATTTTTATTTTATTTTACCGTTGTTATTGACACATCTATTAACCCTACATCCCTACATCTATAAAGCATAAGTTTAGTTTGGGAGTTTGGAGGGGAGAGGAAGGAAAGACTTTGGGGGACAAAAATATAAGAGAAAATTGAGAAATCTTTCACATTTTAAAAAAAAAAGATAAATTAATGCTTATGATTAATATATTTTTATTTTAAGAATATTATAACAACATATATTAAATTTAAAGAATTCTTGTAAACCATCTCAAACCCCCCAAAACCCTCCTCCAATACAATTTTGTAGTTCCTCCAAATGAGGAGGGTTTTATATTTTTGAAGAAAAAATAAGCCCCCCAAAGCTCCTCCTTCTAATGTCTTCTATTTTTTCCACTTACTCCTTCCTTTTTTTCCAAACCCTTCTCTCCCTTCCCCTCCAAACTCGCAAACAAAACCTTAAAAAACTGCCAAAACTCAGTCAAAACGGCAACAATTTAAGTGAACCTACGGTCATCAATCTATAGGAGGAAAACTAAGAGACAAATAACACATTATGCACAACTTCAACAAAACCAAAGGGTGTCGAAGAATATTTCTTCATTTTGAGCGTTCCAAATAACAAGTAATAACAAAAAAGTCTGGCTTTCCTTCTTAAAAACAAGCTTTTTAATCCAATTAAAGTAATAAGATAAAAAAAGTTATGAGTTGCAGAAAAATTCAAGAGCTTCCATATTCCTAGAGAAGAAAATATGTCTCCATGGGCGCACCATATTTAGGACAAGAAGGTTCAATTCAATAAACATGCTATGAATCTCAATAAATTATTGGCTCAATAAATTATTGGATCACATATAGTGAAGAGTAATCCAAACAAAGTATCATATATTCTCAACAACTTAAGTGGAAAGTGGCAGCATGTCCTCTTGCCTAAGCAACAACCATATATAAGAAAAGTACTATGCATTTATAATTTAATATCTTGCGGTATCTCAGTAGGTAACAAATTGAAATTCCAAGGACCGAATTAAATAATTCATATTTTTTTATAATATTCTAAACATTCATGCAAAAACTCATTAAAAAATATAAAGGGTATACATTAATTAACTTAAAACCAAAAATCTCTATTGAAATGCAATCTTTAACAAAAATTATATACAAGTCCCACATGTTGGAAATAATTTCATCATCAATATTCATTTGAAATGTTGTAAAAACATATACAAGAGCATTGTACCCTGAAACAAAACTAATGGAAAAATCCTCGTGAATTTAGATCAGTTGGTAGGATAATGCATAAAATATGCAAAACATTTTGATAACAGGAAAATGAGATCGATCAATCAACCATTTAAAATTGATTAAGCAAAAATTCATAATTAGTAAATGCTTTCTTATTTTTTCGCACACTAAATATCATAAATTTCTAAGGTGACAACACTAAAACCCAATTAAGGATTTATTCCTGCAATCAAACAAGGTTTTTTTTTTTTTTTTTTTTTATAATTTTTTTAAAAATGCAACATCGTAAAAATGCACTCCTTTAAAACCAAGTTGTTTAGCCTTTTGAGTACTTAAATCAAAACATACTAGTGACCATCTTTTTTTTTTGGAAAGAATATATCATCGTTCTTTCCCGCTCCAATAAGACGCTCAATGTAGGGAAATGGTCCAACAACAAAGAGTTTAGTCCATGATTCCTTCGCGTCGAGCTCACCTAAAATTGATATGTGATAAATAGTTTTATCTAATAAATACCATGAGATTGAAGCAATTGATCCATTAAACACCACCAAATGCCTCTTCACAAACCTAAAAAGAAAATTGGGATATATATATATATATAAAGGTATGTCCAAGGGTATGGTTGTTGTTAAAAACACTTCATTGCACAATTTCATTAAAAAAAATACTAAAATTAATTTATAAATAGGAACCAAAAGTAGTGATTGAAATTTTATAGGGACTAAAAATTGAAGAAAATTTTTAAAGGGACTAAAACAAAAAGTTGATATATTTATAGGGACTAGAAATCTTGTCTAATTCAAGTTAATCATATTCTATAGAATTCATTAATGGGAGGATATACTCAACATCTTGATGTGATGATATACATTATTGGTTTTGAATCTGATCTCCTAGATTGCTTCCTTGGAATTTAACTATTCAATTGATGAAGATCAATTTGATGCTATCTATTATTGCTGCAATCTTTTGTTATAAACAAATTGATGGAGGAAGAAATGGGTACGGAGAGGGAAGAGGAAGATGAAAAGATTACATGTTTATTTTTGTAATTTCTCTCATTTGCCTGAAAGGCTCGAGGGTATTTTGGTCCATTCACATGAAATACGCGAATCAGAACTGCCGCGTCAGTTAATTAGTGATGTGGCAGTAATTAACTGGGTTGAGAGACGAAATTTTAAATGATTAAATTTTGGGAGGGCAAATTGCCAAAATTAAGGAATACAGGACCATTTTTTAAACGACTTCTATTTGCAGGGATTAAACACATATAAAAACATTTGTTTTATAAGCATAATGTTAATGTAAATGTATTATAAAATATTAATCAAATAATAAAATATTTTCAATTATGGATAATTTGTATCATGTCTATTTAAATGTTATTTTTTCATTTAATTTAGGGTTAATAGTGCTTTTCACCTCTGTAATATAGGTAATTTTCGATTTTCGCCCCTATCAAATTTTCGGTTTTTTTCTTCGGAAAACACCCCTCCCCATATGACTGTGCATATTTGCTGATGTGGTACACTGTGTGGCATGCTGACTGTGCATATATGCTTGTGTGTCGTGTTGCCTGTATAATTAATTTTATTTTTTACTTTTTTAAAGGTACACGTGGCATTTGTGTCTATTTTTAAAAAAATTATAATATAAATTCATTTATATTAATTTAAAATATAAATAATTTAAAAATTTTGAAAATTAATTTGAAAATTTTTATTAACTACGAAAAATATTTTCAAAATTTTATATTTTTTTTAAAAAAATGAACTTTTTATTTACTACGAAAAATATTTTCAAAATTTTATATTTTTTTTAAAAAAATGAACTTTTAATTTCGTAAAAAAAATGATTTTTTTCTAAAATTTTAATTTCAAAAAATATTTTATAAAAATCTGAAATAAAACTTACGAAAAAAATCTGAATTTTTTAAAAAATTTGTATCCAGAATTATTTTTTGGAAAAAAAATCTGACTTTTTTTTAAAATTTCGAATTTTTTTTATTTTGAAAATTAAACTCCAAAATCTTTAAAAAAAAATAATTTAGAAAAAAAAACGAATATTTTTTCTGATTTTATTAATATTTGAATTTAAAAAAAAACCGAAAATTTCAATTTTTTTTTTTTTTATCGTTTTTAAGTTCATTTCTCCAGCATTTCAACATTTCCCTCTCTCACTCACTCGATCAATCTACAAACGAATTAAGAAACGCAACTTCGTAGAGTTTCTATTCCATTCTTGAATCTTCTCAGTGTATCGCTCACTCAAATTACGAAAACGCAACTTCGTACAGTTTCTATACAAAGTTTCAAGATCAAGCTTCGGTAATTCTCAATTCTTTTTTGAACTCATTTTCTTTATACACATTCTTCCTCTTTTTATTATGCACTTAACATGTTTGTTAAAACTCCTCTTAAAGTTTGTTCAAATTCTGATTCTGAAACACTATTCTTCATTTCTAATTCATATTTGTTTGTTTCTACAGAAAACCCGCAAATACAACAACGTTCATTTCTTTCCGTTAAGATTTATAAGATCAATGTATAAAATCATAATGCACTATGATTTTAGGGTTATGGCATTAATCACTCTGTTTATTGCTAATGAAATCTCTTCAATCATGTCATAACTTTACTCCGCTGTTTGGCTTAGGTCATGGCGTGCTCTGATGAAGAAAATGATCGATTAAGCAATCTCTCAGACGATTTGATTTGTCATATTTTGTCTTTCCTATCAACAAAAGAGTGTTATAGAACATGTGTTCTATCCACAAGATGGGAGTCGATCTGCACCAAGATTCCCAACCTTCACTTTCAATTACCAGAGATTTCAGACCCTGAATTGTCCAAAGAAATCAAATTTGTAAATGTTGCTCTCCTAAGACGCACCAAAAATATAAGAAAACTAAGTCTTCATAGTGACAAAGGCTGCCAACCACATGATGTACACACGTGGGTTTCAAAGGCATTAGATCTCAAGGTCCAGGAACTTGACTTGGATTTGTTTCTCCATGAAAAAACCTTATTGCCACTCAGGCTTTCCACGTGTGAGTCACTTGTGGTCTTAAAACTGAGGGGTAGAATTCAACCAACACTCAATTCTTCTTTTCAAGTGTATTTACCGTCACTGAAGATTCTTCATCTCCGATCAACTTTGGTATATTCTATCTTTGATGATCATAGAGAGTATGATCTCAATAATTTTCTATCTGGTTGTCCACATCTGGAGGAACTTCTTTTACATGAGACCTTTGCATTACCGATCAACACCTCTTTTCACTTATTGAAGAGATTATTCCTTTCTGTATCTATGCATACTTCTATTGTTAAGTGTTGTCCACTGCAAATTAATGCCCCGTCACTTGAAGTTCTTTCTATTTTTGATTTTTCATTGACTCCTACAAAATATGACTTTACAAACTTGTCCAATCTTGATCGAGCTACACTTTGCATTTGTGAGTATCCGGATTTTAACAGTTTGTATACACTCATGAAAGGACTTTCTAATGTCAAATCATTGGCTCTTGGTTATAAAACTTTTCATGTAAGCTTCATAAATATTTTTCTTTTTTAATTACAAGTTCCATATTTAGTCACCCATATGCAATTCTATTCTCATTTTATAATTCTGTTATGCAGTTTCTCAGCATGGAGGATAAACTTCACAATTTACATCTTCTCACTTTTCACAATTTATTGATTTTATCGGTTGAAATATCTGAGAATTGCAGCTGGAATATGCTCGTCAGCTTTCTACACAATGCTCCAAAACTTAAGGGTCTTGGAATTGCGGTGTGTATGATGTTTTTTTTAACTATATTTGCACAATTTTTTTTTTAAAGATAAAATATAATATGCTCAAAATCCTGCACAAGAAGAGCAAAGACCTAGCAAAAGATACAGAGTTTGCAAATAAAATAGATCAAGAAATTAACTAATTTAAAACAACCTATATCTGATCTATATTTGTGTAGATTTTCCTATCAATTTAACCTTCTTTCAAACTATTTTACTTGCAATTTTATCTTTATTTACTTAATAATATAATTGAAACTATATGCTATATATCAGTTGGAAAATCCGAATTATAATTTTTGGTTTGCATGCAGCGAAACATTGAAATCAATTCCCGAAGAAAGGAGGTTGGAAACTCAAGTTGGGTGGAACCATCGATATCTCCGGCATGTCTTACAAGCAGTCTCATAATATTTGAATTTGTTGGAATTCAAAACATAAAAACTGAGTTGGACTTTACGCGATACATTGTAAGTCACTCAAGTAAGCTAGAGAAGGTAAAGATTTTCACACCCACTTCAAAGAAAAGAAGAGTAGAAAAAAGTTTACGCAAGGGGTCAAAGAAATCCTCCATACTAGTATGGGTACGAATTTTATACACTTTCTTTTCTTCCATACAGAGTCTATATACTTTCTGTTTTAATGAAAAAGGTTGGTATGTTAATATTTGTTGGTATGATGTTGTGGGATAGTGATAGAACTTTCATCCTCTCTTACTCTTCTAGACATTAACTCCGACCATCAACACAACTTTATATCTCGAATTTATTCATATACTATTACATTCATGGTTGAGAATAAGACTCTTTTTCTTAAAGTAAGTAAATTATGTCCTCTTAAATCTTTAAATATATTAATTTTTATATCGGTATACTCTAATGATTTTAGCATTTATATTTATAATCTTAAAATTAATTATTCAATATTTGTTACAGGATATTAATTCAATTGAAGATCATATGAATGCCTTCAAGGATTCAATCAAGACCACTCGACACCTTTAATCTAGTTATCAAAACTTATATTGGTTTGTTGCATAGAATTCTCTAATGATGAAGAACAAGTTAGATGTTCGATATAAAGCCTGTTTTTTGTTCTTCATTCATCTGATAAGTACCAGCAGTACAAATTAACCAGATTGTGGTAATACTGATAGGTTACAAGTGTTATGCAAAGTCAGTATTTTTTACTGTTATCCAATTAGAACTATTGCTTCTAAATCGAAACTGTCCTGCGTTGGACTTGCCCGTAAATGTTCAGTCTTGTTCTGCCATATTTGTCAGAGTATACAATTTCATCTACTTTACATTGATATTGATACAGCTCTTTTTTGAGCTGTTCTTGCCCAATAAATAAATTTAAGTCATTAAAGCTTAGTGAGTGAGTTTTAACTTTTAATGAGCATATCCATAATGAAGGAGTGTTATATTCCAATGTCAAGTTGATTGGAATTGATGCCCCAATGTGCGTGTATTTTTATTCTACGATGAAATCAAATTGTATGCTCGAACTGCTTGTGTGGATATAGTCAGACATGTTGATTGGATAATGACTGCTTGAGTTGTACGTGCTTTAGCATATCCAACGATTGTATTGCCAGAATTATTGTGGCAACTATGTTGGACCTTGTAAGTTTTGTTTATTAATTGTGAATGGTCGTGTTGTTTTTGCTGGGCTTGTTCTTTGTTGCAGGTGGACAAGGTTTCAGATCGAAGTACAGGGTTGTGCTTAATATTATTGAACTTATTGTATCAAGTTTTTGCGGATTGGTTTGTCATTCCATTTATAGTTTTGGATTGGAGGTAGAATGCTTCAGTTGAAACCTGCAGTATTAGGCAGTATGTGGTGTTATGTTTTAATGTGTAGCGGCTGAATCCAGATTTTTGTTGAGGCATTGTTTTGCTGCGGTATGAGTTAGAGAAACATGGACCTGAGTTTTTCCCCGTTGTCAGCCTTTGATTATAACAATAGTGGTTCATGTTGAGGCTTATTTTGTTCGTGCAAAATTTTGTTTATCAGTTGTGAATTGCACCCACATTTACAAGCGCGCGCCACATATGGTGTTGTTTTTGTATCCCAAGTTCAATGAAGGCTGATTAGGTTTTTGTTCAGTTTTGGTGTTTGGTCATCTTGTCCTTTCAATAACTTCAGTCTTTCTATATGATCTAGAGAAGCTTAGTTGATCTATGGGATTTTCTATTAGTATTACAATCTGTGAGTGAGGGAGGGACAAAATCACATCCTACATGATTATCAATACCAGAAATCAGGGAGTATGATCTAATTTTCTTGCTTAAAACCTGACAGAACTTTTTCATTTCTAAGATAAAGGCTTCATTTTCCAAATAGTTCACATCCTAAGATTTACATGAAAAGTAAAGACATTTCAAAAGATTTACAAACTTAGCCTTTGTAACAAAATTGAAAAGTGGAAAACTAGTCTGTTTTAATTTAAATACCCATTAGATAAAAGAAAAACTTGTTTCAATTGGAGAAATAAATCCTTAGATAATAGAGGTCCTTAGAGATCTATGACTGTGTTTATTAGGATTGTTCCTTGTATAATAAAATCGGTTGCTTTAAGAAAGCATTTGATAATTATAAATATGGTTGCTTTATTAATTTTATATTGAAAGTCCATTTTCATTCTATTTGCTAACTGATGTTGTGTTTATTTCAAATGCTAAATTTATATTTTCGGTTTATTGAACTGTCTCAAATTTTATGTAGAAATAGGTCATATGTGGAAAACATGATAATTGATTGAGCAACCTATATTTGTTTGAATTTCAACTTATTTTACTTCAAATATCTATGCAACTACTTTTAAGTTTATGATTTGGCCATGCTTAATATAACTCTTTTTTCAAACTTCTAAAAGTTGCTTTGGTTACAATATTTGGCATTTGGGAATTCAGCAAGGAAAGATGAATGATATATTTCCTAACCTACTTTGATATATTTCATAAACATATCAAGTTATTAGAAATACTTTGTCTATGCATGCTTGTTTTTCCATTTTGGTTTACTCTCAAATTGTGATTTTTTCACGTTAACAATTTTTTCCAAGGTTTTTTGGTGATTGTGTGGTGAAATCATGGGTATATTTGAATTGGTGTGGAATGGAATTAGATAACATCTCCTTTTTCAAAATCTAACTAGCCTATTCCATTTCACACTATACCACTAATCCAAACATAAGCAAATCTGTATTTGGATTGGTATGAGCTATTGATCTTGTATAACATTGTCTATATGCTCCTTTTGTTTTTATGTATTTATTTGTTTGGAGAATGAGGGGTGAACAGTAGTGAGATAATTAGGAACCAGAATGGTACCTATTAGTGCCTGAAAATCATGTACTCTTAATAACACCTGCTTGAGATTGTGACGGATTATTTCTTGTAGGAGTAATTTGATATTAATAGGATTTAAGGTAATTTGATTTTAATGATACTTGCTTGTGTTGTGACACTAATAATTTAAGAAAATGAGTTAATCAAATACAAACATGTGTTCGAGACCAAATACACATAGAATCAGAATGGTCGGTGTGTTACAAAGGCACTGGTAAATCTTGAGGAGTAAAGTTCAACTTGATGATCAAAAGCTTATTGCAGTAATTATGCTTTACTTGATATTACCCAATGTGTACGTTGTTCACTTTCAATTGCAATTCCACTCTAATATTTTTCCTATGTACAAACAATTAAACGGAAAGCCAAACATCACATGCCTTGATGTCCAATTTCTTCCTCGTTAATTTCAAGCTTGTCATTTCCAATTGATAAATCCACAAGAACAAAATGATGAAGAAATGGGAAATGAACATGTTAGTCACATAAATGTTCAAACAATAACATCTTAATTAAGATTGCCCCTCCATTTAGGGGTGGCCCTGAACATGAATTAATCTATTCAAAACAATTTTTTAAATAACCTTGATTATGAATTAATCTATTGTAACTGAACTCTAAAGGCTTGATCTAGTCGTAAAAAGACAAGTCTTGAGTCTAAGATGTCTCAGATTCAAGCCCAACTAGTACCTTTGAAGGGAGGTAAATGTTAATGCTTTTGTAAGAGCTCTTTGAATCGGAATGTCTTTCCTATCTTGTCCATGCTTCTTTGGGTCACTTGTATATATATTCCCATGATTATATTTCTTTTAGAATTATCATGTATTTAAGTACTTGTTTTGATTATGGTTTAGAGTTTTGTTGACAAAGTATTTTTCTAAATTGGATGAGTTGTTCTCAATTATGCATAGACATACTTAAGCCTGATTGCTATAAATATCATGTTTTGATTATGAGTTATTATTCTCATATTGAAATTTTATTTAGTAATTGAAGTTTTATGATTCATGGTGCAATTTACTATGGGAATGATACTTATAGCATTTCATTGATAATAATAGAGTTAATACAATCGGTACATCCAAATAAACCATGAGACTAGCTAATAATGTGGTTTTGCATGCAAGAACATGAGATGTCACATTGTCTTGTCGCCGACTAAACTCCACCCAGAGTTTGTAAAATGTAGGGAGAAAAGGTTCCGACATGTCGTAATATCGTGACCAAACTCCGTAACATCATTTCAAGAAGAATTGAAAGCATCAGTTGTTACATGTGAGTCGGTCGTAAAATCCACACTATTGAACTGCATAGCTGCCAACCATTGTAACACATTGAACACCCCCAGAGCTTTGCCAACATCAACCAAGTACTTTGTTGGTAAACTCACAGTTTGGGCTAGCACATAGGTATCGTCTTCATCGCGTAACACAATTCTGGTTGCGGCTTCTGCCACTTGATTGTATGTGTTGTTATTTGAGACCCAAGCTGGCCTGAAACTGAAATGTGTGGTACAAGGGGATTACTTGAAGGAGTGTGCGCTGCTACCCAATTCTCCATGAGGTGTCGTTCTCGATCAACAACGTGAACACAAAGCTCATTTTCATTTTTCCAGAGAATTTGAGATTACGATGCTTCCACAGGCTCTAAAGTATAGCCGCGAATCTTTGTTGAAGATCGCCTTGCAGTTTTTGATTAAGTGCAAAAATAGTATCTTACGTAGAGTTATTAATCTGAATGGCACGAGAAACGTCATGCCATAGACAAGCCAGCCGTCAAACTTAACCTGCAAAGGGACAGTGAAAAAAGACATGTGCTAAGTCCTCCGCGCATGATTACAACTCACGCAATGGATGGGACATTGTACACCTTTATCTTGTAGCAGACTCTTGTTGGCAAACAACCTCGACTCATGCGCCATATGAAATTCCTAGTTTTGGAGGTATATTTAGCTTCCATATGCCAACCCAATAACCTGGACGCCTCAAGTGAGACACGCCAACCAATTCACAACCAATATGCACTCTTCACTGAATAAATGCCATTTTTCTTGCTTTCCATACTAACCGATCCACCGGTACGTGGGGAACCAACAATGTATTAATAATAACATTTGCCCAATCCTCGTTGAAAACTTGGTAACTTAGGTTTGCATTTCACTGTTTATGAGTTGTGTTTATCAAGCTGTCGACCGTGAAATCAGAAAGAAAAGTGGTTTCAGGCGTATTACCTTCAATGTTAAAATCGAGGGAAAGTTTACACATATGGCTATATGCACAAATGTTATTGTTGAAAAACCAATTTAGATTTTTTTTTAAAAAAAAAGAAGCTAATTACCCCTACGAGTGACATATGCTTTCCGACCACGTGACAATGTCACGTATCCAGTTAACAACCACAATAGCGTTTTAGACAGAGAAAACTTAAGGAGGAGTACACCAGCATAACATTTTACGATTTCAAGGTTTTTTTTAACATCTCTTCAATTTCAATCGGGTAATTGAAAGTTTTTGCAATTTTGGGGTGATTGATTACTTACTAACGCTCACATTGTGAGACATGATTTTTTGTTTTATAACTCTATTTTTGATAAGCTAGCTTATAGTGAATGACCTTATAGAGAATGACTTATAGGCTAGTTTATAGCTAATAGGTAAATATAAACCAACTACATTGTTTGGTAAAATTAGCTGTTAAAATAACATATAAATATGAAATGACATAAAAAAATATGCATTTAATTAATATTTAATATTTTCCATAAAGATTGCAAGGGTCAAATTGAGATAAAAAGTGATAAAGCTATGAACTATAAGCTATTTTGTCAAAAAAAAAAAAAACTATAAACTACTTAAATTAGCTCATAGCCACTGTTACCATAAGCGATAAGCTATAAACTCAAAAAAGCATTTTACCAAACAGACACGTAAAAAGGACACGGGTATTTTATGTTCTCATATTCTCCCCAACATTTCCCTCACTCACTCACTCAAAAACGTTTCTCATTTTTTCAACATTTCTAAACATTTCTCTGCTTCAACATTCTCGAATCTTCTCACTCAAATTACGCAAAAGCAACTTCGTAGGGTAATATTCAATTCTTGTTATGTGCTTCAATTCATGTCTTTTGTTTGAACTCATTTTCATTATACACAAACTTCACATTTCCCCTTTTTTCTTTATGCACTTAACATGTTTGTCAAAACTCCTCATAGAGTTTGTTCAAATTCTGATTCAGAAACTTTATTTTTTGTTACATTTGCAGCGCTATTCTTTATTTGTAATTCATATTTGTTTGTTTCTGCAGAAAAGCGCAATCCGTTACTCTGAACTCAACTCACCAGTTCAAAAGGTGTGTTCGAGCTCACCATTGTTATTCTTTTTCTCTCATTGATAATGTCATTTTAGGGTTTCTGTTAGCTGTTTTTTTTTTTTTTTTTT
>Ga0228710_1008323_pt1 | contig 14919 bp, 10 predicted proteins | sample MedpolnodulmetaG_FD_177995 | JGI IMG/M metagenome (GOLD analysis project Ga0228710, IMG submission 177995) | Root nodule microbial communities from Medicago polymorpha collected in Santa Monica, California, United States - pink nodules | ecosystem: Host-associated > Plants > Roots > Nodule...
ATAAGATAACCTAATAATAATAAATAATAATAAAAGTTGTTACAAGGTTAATATTGAGATTTGAAATTAATTTAAGGATAATTATGGCAATGTAATCAAATTTTAAAAAGATTTGCTCCCCTCCCCTTCTAAAAATTGAACCAAACACTTCAAATTAAAAATTCCTCCTCCCCGCCCCTCCCCTTCAAAACTCTCGAACCAAATGGAGCCTTAAGCAAACGAAGCTTTAGTGCAACAGAGTTCCAAATATGGCAAAACATGGTAGGTTCCATACAGGCCGATTCCACCGGTTGGAGATTATGATGAGTCTATATATACATACGACCACATCATTTAGATTATGGAACCTACCTTGTTTATTATGATGAGTCTGACATGCTGACAGCGGCAATTATTGATTTCCAATGCAAATTGATTTTTTAGCGACTTATATATATAAATACGACCAAGCATAACTCAGTTGGTAGGACAATACATTATTATATGCAGGGGTCGGGGTTCGAACTCCGAACATCCCACTTATTCACTTTATAAGGTGAATTCTAGCAACTAGTGTTCACTTTATCCCGGTTATCCAAGATGGAGAAATTGCTGATCATGGGATTAGTGTTTTACCAGTTAGTTTCTTTTAGTATAAATAAGAGTTTCCTAGCCGGAAAATTGGTCGCAAATCATTTATAGAAATTCTACAACACTCAAACTAACGACGTCTACGGAAACGAGTTATACAGAATGTATGTAAACTGATTTGTAGACCACTTTACTTTTAAATGCAATGCATTTTATATTTCCTTTAAGTTTATGCATTTAAACTTTTACTCTTTCCTTTAATTTTATCTTGCTATTACTTGGAATCTCAAACCTGTCGAGAGACAGTGCCCTTTTTATTTCAAAACTCGTCCTGCTCTCTAAGTAACCTGAGTGCATCTCGTGGCCTTTTTCAAACCGTTTTCGATCAAAACCTTTGCATAACATGTCCTGAGATTTCTAGTTCGATCTTGCTTGTAATAATCAGAACTAGCCCATAGTTTGCCGAAAACACCGGTAAACAAATTGGCTCGCCCAGTGGGACCTTGTTTGTGCAATTGATTTTCAAAAACTATTTTCTAAAAAACTATTTTTCAAAACTTTTTCAAAATCCATCTCCTTGTGAGATCCGTTTTTAGAATTTCGTTACTATTTCCGGGTAAGTTTATTGTTAAAAACACCACCAAGTTGTTTGTGTATGCATTTGAGAAGTGGTAAATCTATGGCTCGTGCCAGTTCTTCCTCTTCACAAGCACAATCTTTACAAGCGACTTCTCCTTTGGGAGATTTAAACATGTAAACCCGTATGGGGGAAACCATGGCTATGTCAGGTTCGACGAAAACGGGAGTAACCACTCCCTCAACCGTTTCGACGTCCTCTCCAATGACACGACAAGAAATGGGAACCTTTGTGCCCCCATTCACTACTGGTGTTCCTTTAACTACCAGTATTCCAAGTTCTCCTTTAGTCAGACCTAGGTTTGAGGATCGAAACACAAATAGGCAAAACTATCCTAGGGAACAACCGTATGGTATGTGTAACGCCGTATTTCTATTAAAGCGATAAAACACACGAATAATGCAATTATTCAAGAAATAGACGTCACATCTTCAATAAACCTCAAAACATGCATATAACAATTCCTCAAAAATCGCAACTGATATATAACATACATCTCAAAAATATTCATGTCATAAACTCAAACATACATCACCATATAAAATCTGCAATCTTGACATATGAGTAAAATACCAACAACATAATCAATCCAAACATATACAGACTGATAACCTACATCAGAGCCTATACTAAGACTCTAAAACAAATAAACAAAGGAAGCTCCCGCTATCCTCAAGCAACTCATCAAGCACGCTAATATATTAAACATGAACGCCGTCTACCCATTCATACAAATAGGTAGGCGGTCCACCGCAGACCACTGGGGGTTAGCTTCACATCAATCATAATCAAGAATAACAAACATAAGCATTCAAGAATTTCATGCATAACACATATACATACTCAACATTCCTAGAATACTACCATCACACATATATCACCCTCGTTCAACATTAATTATGTTATCATACTTCTATCATAACACATCAAGCATATTTATACCTTAAATCATTATCAAGATTCATCACTTAACAACATCAATCAATATAAGAATTACTCACCTTATTCCTCATTTAGCATAATTAACTCAACAAACACAATTCAACATTTCAAAGTTATAAACAAGGAAATCAGTGTCACCAAAAGATCACTCAATAGTATAATTCACACTTCATCATTTCACCAAAATAAACATCATCATTTGAAATTATCAATTGTACAGGTATCACCATTGATAACAAACATCAACAAGTACACATCTTCACATATTCACCAAATATCACCAAGTGTAAAATTCACCAAAATTCAGAAAATATCACCAAGTGTACAATTTACCAAACTCACCAATGCACATAAATCACCAAAATTCACCAAACACATAATCAAATATGACGCATTTAACAAATTCATCAAATGTATGTAATGCGCCTAGACACGACTCCTAAATGGACACGATACCATCATCAACAACAGGTTGTCACCTCATGATGCAACAAAAACATCATAAAACCATTGAATACACAATATTCAAATCACTCCACTGGATGTAAACATCCTAAGACTCATGCATGAACATATGACACACCATACACATGTTCAACAACAAACTCACCAACATCATCACCATTGGATATATATATATCCTAAATCACCTTCATTTTGAAAGCATGCATTCATCATCAATAACACCATCGTTTGCATGTAATAATTCAACAACATAATTCATCACCAAAACAAACACCTTTGATACATGCAAGCACCACAACTATCATCATCAAATTGCATATAAGAATTCAACAACATAATTCAACACATGAAATCACCATATCAAATATTAACATTAAGCATGTATAAAATTACCATCGACAATCGACATTTAGCATATTCACATCAATATCAACAACATCACCACAAATCAACAACTTCATACAATTTCTCATAATCCAAATAAAGAGAAAAGTATATCACCCTATGATAAACATCATGTTCAACACCTAATAATGATTCTCACATCCTCATATAATCATATCAAACTATTCACAAAATATTTGCAAAGCATTCGGTCTTAAAGATCATTTTCGACAAAGTTCGTCTATCACTTTACCACTTTTCAAGTTATCCGACAAAACAAAACAAACACGTTTGAAAGCCTCAACTAAGCATATACACGAATCACATTTGAGTGCAGTGGTGTATACATCAACGTTTCATAGACCAATTCACTTTAATTTCAAAGTTTGCAAAGTTCGTATCGTTTCTCTCATATTGCAAAGTCAATTCATTTTCAAAACCAAAACCAAGTTAGATCCATCATATCATAGGTTAAATACTCTTACACACCTTAATTGAACTCATAATACTCAAGTTTTGAAGTTTGGAAACAAACCATAAGTTTTGGGTTGACTTAGAAATAGTTATGCTGAATTTTCATAAAATTTTAGCGAGACCTACTTAGATATTTTCGTCATAACTCCAAATCTAAAAATTATTTATAAGTCAAACAAAATCCATTCGAAAGCTAACACAATTATCTAAAACTTTCATGTTTACACCAAAGGCCAATTCAAAACAGAAATGTGTGAAAAAGACGCAAGAACGCAAACAAGGAATGCTGTCACTGTGCAACTCGCCACCGGCTCGCCTCACGAGTTGCACCAGACAGCAACTCAAAATTTTGGTTTTCCTCTCGTGAAAACCATCATTTTTCACACCAAAACCCCATTTTTGATCCCAAACACCCAAATCCGTCCCCAAAGTTTGTCTAAGCGTTTATGAACATAAAAAGGCACTCAAATCCATATAAAACTTGAATCAAAACATCATTCCATCACAAATCACCATTTCACCCATTTTTCATAAAACCTTCAAAAACATTTCAAATTCACACCACAACTCTATGATCATGAATATCCATAGCATCAATCATCATCAACAACAACAACAACAACAATTAACCATGAATTCATCAATAATCCAACAACAACAATATCATACTTCACCAATTTTGAGCAAAATACAAAGTATTCACATATACATCTTAAACATGTAATTTCAACATCAACAACTTAATTATCATCAAATTCACATACCCAAACATTGCATCAAAACATGAGCATGAAATTCAACAATTAAATTCACAATTAAGCACTATGAGTTTTAAGTAGAAAAGTGATTATACTAAAAGATTATGATAGAACACTATCCCCCTTACCTCAAACCTTCAAGAATTAGAATCTTAGCCTCACTTTTACTCCAAAGCTCCAATCCAAGCTTTCTCTCTCTAGATCTTCTTCTAACCCTTTTTCTCTTCCTATAGCTCTTTCTCTCTCTACTTCTCTCAAAAGTTATGTAAAAATGAACAAATGATTCTATGTGACCTAATTTCCTCAAAGACTAGAGTTTAAATGAAAATAACGAATAGCTACAGGCTCTTAACTATTACCACAACCCACTAGTAACTTAGTAAAAATAATGGTTCGTACTTGAAACACTAAAAATAATCCTCATAGAGAAATTACTAATTTACCCTTGCTCACACAATGACCAAAATACCCCTAAGTCCAAAATGACTAAAATACCCTTCCAACACCGAATTCTAATAATCTCAACCAAAATACACACAGAGCCAATTAATCACGTACAAGCACTTATAAACACACATAAAAATTAATTAAAATAAATCTAACGGAAATCAGGCTGTTACAGTATGCCAACTTCGATGATGGAAAATGTACATAATAATGCATCCGCATTTGCAGACCAAGAAAATTCGTTCACAATGCACAACATCCATAGTCTCTCAAGTTCTAGCATTTTTGGTCGAAATACTCTAGCAGTCTTAACGATAGATTCGACGAATGTGTTAAGACAACAAATGGATGAGAGTAATCACGAAATGGTTAATTTGTTGACGCAACAAATTGGTACCGTGCTTAGTCTTTTGATACGAGACATGAACCGGAGTTACAAAACCTTAACCACACAAATGGGGAGGATAGCAGATTTCTTTGATCCTCCACAACCTGTTTACCAACCGGATCAACATGTCCAAAACCAGCAACCGTTGCGGTTGATCGAACCAGCGGTTCAGAGGCCACAACCTGTGCCACAACCCCAACCGGTCGAATCAATGATTCGAGGTCAACCTGAGGTGGTCTTGGTAGATAGAAATAATGATGTCGATGAAGTGTTTTGGAATGTCCAACAACAAAACATAGGAGCACATAACAATATAGCCAATTTGGTCAAAAATATAATGGCTCAACATGGTTTAAACATAGGCCTACATAGGCCAAACTTTGTTTCTCCTTTGTCAGAATTGGTATTAAAGTCTGAACTTCCTAGGGGTTACAAAATTCCTAAGTTCACCAAATTTGTAGGTGATACCAGTGAGTCCACTGTCGAACATATCGCAAAATATTTGACAAAGGCAGGAGATCTAGCAAATGATGAGAATTTGAGGTTGAAATACTTTCCAAATTCTCTAACAAAAAATGCCTTCACGTGGTTTACTACTCTTACACCACATTCGATCCAAAATTGGGCACAATTAGAGAGGTTATTCCATGAATAATTCTACATGGGCCAATCTAAAATAAGTCTAGAGGAATTGGAGAGTGTCAAGAGAAATCACACTGGATCCATTGATCATTACCTCAATAGGTTCAGATTGTTAAAGGCAAGATGTTTCACTCAAGTGCCAGAACATGAGTTAGTCGAAATGGCCGCTGGTGGCCTAGATTATTTCATCAGGAAGAAACTAGACACTCAACAATTGAGAGATATGGCCCAATTGGCCGATAGAGTTCGACATGTCAAAAGACTAAAGGCTGAGAAAGCCAGAACTCAGAAATATCACAAAAGAGAAAAGGATGCTTATATCAGATCAGACGAAGGCAAACAAGAATTCGACATAGCTTTTGGCGATGTCGAAACGAAGGAGGTTGACATTGCTGAACTAAGACCAGGGCCCCCTTATACGTGTAAATCGTTAAGGCCCTCAGATGGGAATAATCTTGTCGAACCAAACAATGAAATATATGTTCCCAAAACATATACGTTCAACGTAACCAAATGCGACGAGATTTATGATCTCTTAGTTGAAGATGGTCAAGTGGTAGCACCTAAGGATTTAAAAATCTCACCACTAGATCAACGTAAGAAAAGAGGTTTTTGTAAATACCATAATTATTTGGGACATAACACCTCACGATGTTCCCTTTTCAGGGATTTCGTTCAGAAAGGTCTCAATGAAGGCAGATTGAAGTTTGGAGACAAACCAAAGCCTGAAATTCAAGTAGACTCTGATCCTTTGAAAGATGCGAGTATGATGTACACTAACATTGTAGGCTGCTATATGGTCGAAGCAATTATTGATGTTGTTGAAAATCTATATGTCGAAGCGGAAGTTGAAACAGAAGTTGATGTTGCAAAATGTCAAATGGTGGAAATCACTAAAGATGCAAAATACGTCGAAGAGACAACTCTAGAGCCGCAGTTCGACGCGAAGTTAAAGACAACCTATCCTACAGCTGAAGAAGAATTGATTGACTTCCTCAATCGATGCAGGCTGAAGAATTCTGAGGTATTGCATTGTTGTACTGATGCGTAAACAACAACTGCAACACCTCAATTTCAAATAATAACCGGCAACCACAACTTCAAATAACAACGCAGCCACCGCAACTTCGAGTAACAATGAACCAGATTCAGCAAAACAAACTAGAAAGTAAAACTGCAAAATTGAATACGTTAGTATTAACCTGAGGCGTCACGAAGACTGTCCTTGGAATTTATACACCTCAATGTGCGCAAACTCTCCAGAATACAGCAGGTCCTTCTCCTAGTGATGGAGGTAACAGAATAGCAAGAATCACCAATTATTATCAGGCAGATGTTTTTCGGAGAAAGTAAAATTGGAAGAGAAGAAAACAAAGGTGTGAGGTATCGGTTTTAATTTTATTGCTACTGATGAAAAAGGCTTGAGAAGAATAGTGCTTAACTTATATGTTTTCACACGTGAAAAGAAGTTTTAATATATCAGCAAGTAAGTGCTTAGTCATGCTAGAGTAAAGGTATAATAATAGCTATCAAAGTTAACGTTGTGAAGAATGGTAACAGCCTTGACTCAATAAGCAATTTAAATGTGCTTTAATAATAGTTATTTGCAATGACTCAGCAGATAACTTCTCAAAAGAATTATTTAAGAGATGGCAACATAGTAGCACATGATCGGTATGATAATATAACTTTTGAAATATAAATAATATTCTAAAAAATACAACAATCCCCCACATATTTCAAAAGTTCAAAATTAATTTAGAAAACAAATTTTCTGAGTTGACATCTTAGATGTAATGCATCAGAACAGTATAGTAAGGTATGGAACCTGTCCTAGCCTAATAAGACTTAACACATAGTGAATTGGTTTAGCAAGCTATGGAACCCAAGACACTTGTTATATGTTAGAGGTCCCATAGTCACATTACACCCCCACAATTCATGTTGTTACGTCGTTGTGCGCTATTCATGAGTACTTTAGAGACCCGCCACGGTCTCATACAAGCATCCCCACTTGACACTCATATGGGTGATTCCATCTAGTGCATGCTCCAACCACACACCAACCATAAGGGCTTATGGTGATCATTAAAAGCCTTTTAAGCTTACCCATCAATTTTATATTATTTAGCACATCTCATCCATTATTATACACTATAGGAAAAATACAATATTATTTTAGTGCTAACAGAACTAGCAAGTAACTTGTTTTTACCCATTGAACCTTCTTCATGGGATCTCCAATCACAAAGGTAATTGGGTTCCCATTACTTGTCGTTTTCGAGTGGCAAAGTCTCATTTCCCTAAATTTCTTCCCAAGGGGTTTTATATACGGATCCGCTAAATGCACAAATATTGACTAAGACGTCTCTAAGTCAATTAACCTCATATTTCATCAAGTTTATAAAAATAAACTCGGATTACACAATAAATTAATACAAGTCGTTGTTAACTAAGCGACAACTTATTCATCAACAAGATAAATCTACTTATAGATTTATTCTCATCGGAGGCATGTATAATTATCATCATTATATTATTTGAATACAATGGTTCATCCATTCTAAATATCTCATGCAATATGGTTTATCAAGTCTACTTAGACAAATGCCAAGCGACAACATATCCACAGAGGAGATAATTGAATCTAAAGTATAGTTATTATTCAAGTCAACTTAAAATCTCTAAGCAACGTCACTATAAACAAAGATAAACATAAATCTATTGATAATTTGATTATCCAAGTATGCTTGAATGACTAACAAGTGACAATGCCCCCACAATTGGTAATATAATTTAAAATTAAAAACATCACTGTATTATTCTAATACAATGGATAATCCATAATATATCATTTAATATTTCATGAGTTAAGAAACTATCACAAAATTATTTATACAACAAACTCATTAAATAGATTTTTCAGAATTATGACATAACAAACCCACTTATATAAGAGCATTAATCTATCATTCGAAATAACCTCACTACACAAGTAAGTTAACACTATAAAATCTTACTAAGCAAGATATAAGAGTAGTTGAATCTCTGTTTCCATAAATACTATACACAAACAAACATTGAAACAATTAGATCATCTGTATCTACCATGTTCGGAAACAAAAACACATAAGCCCATAATAAACTAGCAGAACTTCATAACTTAACACTCAAAACTACACTTGTCCCTTCTATTCATAAATATCGAAATGTGCATATCTTCTATGTGTATAGATTTCAAATTAAATTATTAGAGATAACCAATAGTTATAGCATGTAATTATAGATGCACAGTACTATTTCACTTTGTCAATAACAAAATTTAGCCTCATATAGTGAGGAAAACTACAAACAAAATTCAACAAGAAGATTATGCAACACAGTTCAAATATCTTGAATCAAATGTCCAAACAGTTTTCAAATAAAATATGTAAATTTTTCACAATTTTGCTCACACCCCATTCACAAGAATCAAGAAATAATATTCATATCAGAATGTGCTAAGAATTAAGATGAAAATTTTATTGCCATATGACTCAATCAGAGTATTCAATCATTAATATTTACACATATATGCAAGCACTGCCAATACATTTCATTCATGTAAACAATGGACAACTAATCTCCTAAATGATGAGGCACTTCATTCAAATAATATATTTTTCTTTGAAAGTAATATTTTCCATGCTTGGTACCCATATTTAATCAATATGACAAAGACCTCATAACCAATAACCAATAACCAATAACCAATGCAGTATATATAACAACCAAATAGCTCATAAAAGATTGTGACATAAAGTAAAAAACATTAAGCATGATTACAAACTCATTAGCTTTATTAGTGTCCAACTTAAATATGCAGGTAGATCATGAATTATGTATAGTGACATATAAAATATATGGCTCGCCACTAAACACACAAATTTTCAGCAATACAAAGCATAGTTTAGAGATGAATCACTTGGCTTATTTAGTAGAACCAGAGTGAGCACTCAATGAGTTTAAAGCAGTTAATTTTTACGCCTTTAATTTGCTATTGCTAGGCACATGCAGCCTTTGTACCCTTTTGCCTATTAGCCTCCAAGTGCGCCAAGGAGAGCGTAACATCAATAGATATCCTAATTAGGCACAAAAAATCATCGTCTAAATCCTTAAGATTGTAGTAAAATTAGGAACAAATTATCTACAAATAATCATCATATCAAAATGAGCAACAATTGAATATTAAAAAGAATAAATAAGAGAGATTTAAGAAAACTTATCTTTGCTTAATATTGTTGTATAATTTGGCTGCTGACATAGTTCTATCAACATCCTCCACCAATATTTCATAGGACACCTTGTAGAAGGTCTGATGCGTAATTTTCCAATTTTCCAATCACCCAACCTTAACTTGCGGTCATAGTTATAGGGATAAATTCCAAGATTGTTGTACTGATGCTTAAACAACAACCGCAACACCGCAATTTCAAATAATAACCGGCAACCGCAACTTCAAATAACAACGCAGCCACCGCAACTTCGAGTAACAACGAACCAGATTCTGCAAAACATAAACCTGCAAAATTGAACACGTTAGTATTAACCTGAGGCGTCACGAAGACTGTCCTTGGAATTTATCCGCCTCAATGTGCACAAACTCCCCAAGATACAACATGTCCTTCTCCTAATGATTGAGGTAATAGAACAAGAATCACCAATTATTATTGGAAGAGAAGAAAGCAAAGTTGTGAGGTATCGGTTTTAATTTTGTTGCTACTGATGAAAAAGGCTTGAGAAGAATAGTGCTTAACTTATATGTTTTCACACGTGAAAAGAAGTTTTAATATATCAGCAAGTAAGTGCATAGTCATGCTAAAGTAAAGGCATAATAATAGATATCAAAGTTAACGTTGTGAAGAATGGTAACAACCTTGACTCAATAAGCAATTTAAATGTGCTTTAATAATAGTTATTTGCAATGACTCAGCAGATAATTGCTCAAAAGAATTATTTAAGAAATGGCAACATAGTAGCACATGATCGGTATGATAATATAACTTTTGAAATATAAATAATATTCTAAAAAATACAACATGCTTTGCCCTAGATGGAGTGTTGTATTTGACAAAGAGGCAACTAAAGGCCTTGAAAGTTCTATCCCAAAACCTAAGAAAAGAGGTTAATGGTTTAGTGATCATAGACCTAAGTTTTCCTTTACAAAGAGTTATATTCCTTTCATCAAGAACTCTTTGACCACCAATTACGTCAACAAAGGTGGTCAAGGAAAAGCTTTTGTCCCCTATACACCTAACCAAAAATGGTCAAAAAATGGTCAAATCAGGAAGAAGACCAGCGAAAGAAAGGTTGTCTCCTCCCCTAGTCAAAGAGGACCCTGACAAAGATGATGAATTGGATTCAGAGTTTATGGATTCATAACCAGACTTTGACGTCGTATGCAATGTGGTTTCCATTTTGCCAGCTGAATATGATATGGTGTCTGAAGTCGAAGATTCAAGGGAAGAGTTTGATCCCAAGGACATGGAGGAATACAAACCCATGTGTTACTTTGTAAAAAATAATGGCTCTGAAGAGGATCGGAAAGCCATATTCGAAAAGCCTGATGACTTGATGAAAAACCATCTCAATCCTTTGTTCAGTCAAGCCAAAGTGGATGAGATTGGTATTAACAAAGTGTTGGTCGACAGTGGTGCTGTTGTCAATTTGATGCCTCAATCCTTACTTAAAAGGATTGGTAAAATCGACAAGGATTTTAAGCCTCATAATATAATTATGTCGAATTATGAATGAACGGTTGGTCATTCCCTTGGTGCTCTCCAAGTAAGTCTGACGGTGGGAATTGTGGTCAGACCAACTTTGTTCATGGTAGTCCCATCGAAAGCTAACTTCAACTTGTTGTTAGGAAGAGAATGGATTCATGGGATAGGTGTTGTTCCTTCATCCATGCATCAAAGAATTTCAATTTGGAGAGATGATGGTAAAGTCGAAAAAATTGAGGTTGACCAAAGCTATTTTCTTGCTGAAGTGAATCAGATTATAAGAAAGACTTTCGACAAAAGTCTGGCAAATATTGCTCCATGTTCATCTGCAAAAGCTCTTGGAACTAATCAAGCAGATGCAAGTTTTGTAAGACTCCATCCAACTCATGGTTTCATGTGGGAAAGGGAAACTCTCGAACCAAAACCTAATATGGAAGATTTGAATTCCCTAGCCTTAGGGAATGATGAGGATGATCATCACGTCTAAGCAAAAAGCTTAGAGAAAAATCACGGTTGTTTAGCCGGAGTGTAAGATTAAGAAGGCCTTAGTGGCTGGCAGTCAACAAAAGACGGTTAGGAAACCATTAGCAAAGATACTATCGAAGTACTTAGGTTGAAACTTAAGGAAATGATGGTCAATTGGCCGTAAATGTGATTGTATCTATGATAAGGAATTTGTATGGTTCCTAACTGAGAATCAAATGGTGAAATTTGGCATCTGTTGCCTTGAGATTCAAAGTTTTGGGTAAGAAACCAAAAGAAGTGGTTGAGGCCACAATAGACGTAATTCTTATTTACTACCCTTTTGACAAGCTTGTAAATAGAAAAATGTGGGGGCAAAGAGTTATGTTTATTGAGGTTTTTATCACAAACTTTAGTTTATTTGCAAAAAGTCTTTTGTTGCAAATAATTATTACCTTGAAAATTGAAAATCTTTGCAATTTACAATTTGTCGAAGAAATAAATTTCTTTGAAAATATGTCGAAATAAAAGGCACATACTGAAAGTATAAGCCTACTGTGTGAAAATAAAAATAGCACAAACATTAAAGTTCGACAAGAAACAAAACATTCTACTTTGAGTTAACAAAACAATACAAAATATTGTTGAAACGGCTACGAACTTGGACATTATTATGTCACAACACGACATATAGCAATACCAAATAAAAGGAAACAAATGGCATTTGTTTTGTCTTTTAAAAGCCACCTAATGGGCCAAAATACAGAAGGTCGAAATGAACCAAACGGGGTTGTCATGGCTTTTGTAAAAATCAAAACCTTGAGTCCTCCATAAAACGAAAATGAATAGGGACTCAAGTGATTTCAAGGTCAAGATGACATAAAAGACAGATGTCAGGCATCCTGTATTCGTCATCAGCCCCAGGAAGTGGCCGAACGAGCCTCGACTTCGTTTTGCTACCTTCACAAGTCCCACCAAATTCACAGGTGAGTCGGTACACTAATCCTCGAGGGTGATAAACCCGACCCAGACGGACCCCAAAGTTCATGAGGGAACTCCTACAACGAGCCACCTGTTTATCGACAAAGCGATCGATGAACACTGGAAAGACTTCACTCACGGAAAACCCACCTTTAGCCAATACATCAAGTATCATCAAAAAGTACTTATCCCCATTTGATCCATGACGGGCTGCCACATTTAAGACCCGTCTAACCTCTTCCACATCTGGATCTGGCTGTTGGAAAAGTTGAGAAGTTAAAGCGATACAAAATGTTGAGTGCCCGCTGGTTGAGAGTTAATGCAAGAAGGCGATCTTCTCTACGTAGGGTTTAGGATCAAATATGTAGAATAGACAGCTCCGTGGTAAAGCTCCAAGGACCTCAGGATTGTTGAGAAGCCTCCAATAGCGAGGAGAAATGGCCCTGAATCTGAAGAGGTTTTTGATGCCGGAATTAGCGACCTTTGTGGTAATAAGAAATAAGAGGTGATCGGACAAATCGTCCATATTGCACAGCAAACAAGTTTCGTGGATTGAAAAGAAGGAGTGACTAGAGAAGAGAGCTTCCCAAACCTTTGGTTGATATGATCCAAATGGGCTATTTAAAGGACGTGAAGAGAAGGGCGGTGGCTTCTAGAGATTCCTAAATAGGAATCTCAAGGAAAATGTGCCATAATTACAGAAAAGGGGAGTACAATGGAGATTAAATACCCTTTTAGCTATAAAACCGTTTAGATGTTGCCATGTGTTTGTCTCAGTAGGTGTGATCAACGGTTAACAGGTGATGTTTGATGTACCAAGGTGTCCCACTAACTTTTCAATTGCAAGAGGTAACCCACTAAGACAATGAAATGGCATCAACCATTTAGAGCATGTGAAGCATTTTAAAAAATACCAATCTAATCCTTTTCTGACAAGAGTTGTCGAAAATGGCATTTTAGGGGGGCATTTTGTTAGCCTGTAATTTCGACAGACTCATTTAATATGGTCAACACTTGGTTGACCTTTAACTTTGCAGGAATCGAAGACTTTCCCATTTCAATTTGAATATTTCGACAAGATGGAAAGCCTAGCGTGCATAGTCAGAATTTCGACAGAACAAGGTTGAGAGTGCAATCGCGTCGAACTCAAGTGTGAAGGGATTTTAAAAGGGGGTTTTCAAAATTTTAATCCTCTTTGCGGAAGAAATCCCATGAGAACGGATCTTGATTAAATCATTAATCACAAATCAACGAGAACACATTCTTAAACACTTTAAAGATTATGTGTTTATCTCTTGAAGCGCAGAACCTTTGTAGCAGAATTGTTTCTGATCACGAGCAAAGCAAAGCAGCGATGCCTCTACTCAGTCCACACGAATAGAACTTCTCCGATGACCGGTGTTATCCAATTCCAACGGAGATTCAGAGAGATTAGGTTTAGAGAGCGGCGGCTAGAGTTTCTAAATTTTAGAATTAGGTTAAGTGTTTCAACCAACAATCAATAATGATTCAACACAGGGGTTCTATTTATAGAACCTCTTGTGTGCTCAGCAAACCAAACACTTAAGTACACCGTAACTTACGGTGGACCGCGTTTCTCTATTTTTCATAAATTAAATAATAAATCATATTTAATTATTTAATTACTAATAAGTCCTACTTATTATTTTATAAATAAGTCTTACTTATTATTTTATAAATAAGTCTTACTTATTTATTTCTCTCATCTATCTGTCCTTTGTGTGTGACCCTATAGGTTCTCGTAACGTTGGCAATAATATTAAATCACATATTTAATATTATAAACAGTGAGCAATATCTAGCAACACATCACTGCTACCCAAGTGACGAGAATGTCATGCGATCTAACGAAACCTTTATGTGATAATGATGATGTGTATAATTACCCTTTTGCCCTCATGTCTATATTGAACACAAGGCATAGTATGTCATCCTTGTCCAGTTCAATATTGGGCCCGTAGACATTTCTCCTGTTATGTAGGAGGG
>Ga0228710_1008324_pt1 | contig 14914 bp, 8 predicted proteins | sample MedpolnodulmetaG_FD_177995 | JGI IMG/M metagenome (GOLD analysis project Ga0228710, IMG submission 177995) | Root nodule microbial communities from Medicago polymorpha collected in Santa Monica, California, United States - pink nodules | ecosystem: Host-associated > Plants > Roots > Nodule...
TTTTTTTTCCTTTTCATTTTCTTCTCTTCCAGATCTATAAATTATTATCAAATTATTCAAACTTGATCATTTTTGTGAAATTATGATGGAATTAAGGCCAAATTCTACATGAATTTGAGAAATTATCATTCTAAAGGTTATTCTTTTGGAACCATGATTTCTGGGTTGTATTCAGGTTATCAAATTGAAATTCTAGTTGAATTTGATAAAATTGGTTATTTTTTAATTTAATTTAGATACAATTGATTTCATTTGTGTTAATTTGGAGGATATTCTGTTTGAACCTTAAATTTTGGTTTGTAATTTAGGTTATGAAATTGAAATTCTGGAAGAATTTGACAAAATTGAAATTCTGGATTTCTTTTGTGTTAATTTGGAAGATATTTTGTTAAAACCCTAATTTGTCGATTGTATTAAGTAATTATTTTCAATTTCCATATTTTATTTTCAAAGTGTTCATGATTTAACTCTTCAATCATGATTTTATTGGTTAAGGACTTAACGCGCCAATCATGATTTTGTTATTTTGGTTTTGCAATTACTGAGAACATGTTAGGTTATGATATTGTATAATAGGAACGAATGCTGATTCGATAGCGGCTTAACGCACCAATCATGATTTTATTATTATGGTTTTGGAATTACTGAAACATGTTGGTTATAATATTGTATGATGTCTATCTATTATCTTGCTTGGTTTTTCATCATTGCTTAATGCAGCGATCCTCGTTGGTTAAAAACTTAAAATCTGGATTTATTGGCTTGTTAGGATTGTTACTGAATTTCATCTTACTTGTGTTATATGTATATGGATGTATATATGTGGATATGAATAATGACACAAACACACACAAAACTTTTGTACTTGGTTATTGTCGCAGACACTGGAATATTACATGCCTATGATTTTCTGTTTCTTTTCATCTCTTGATATGATAGGTTCTAGTTGGTGAAAACATGTCTCACCGCCAGGGTGGTGATGCTGAATATTTTGCGGATGAATATGAAATGGAGGATGTAGAGGATGAAATTGATATTGATGGTGAATCTATTAATAGAGAGGGGGGCGATGCCGAGTCTGATGTCGATGAATATGATTACTCGGTTCGTAAAATGCAGTTTCTCATGTTTTTACAATTTTTGCTCTGTTATGAATATGATGTACATGATGATGTTTGATTGTATAGTAACTAATTTTCCATTCACGGGGATGCTGGCTTATCCTCCTCCTAATTATATAATTCATCAAGCAAATGTAAACTATGTGTAGTTATATTTATCTTCCAATAAGTAATATTGTAGTAATGGTGGCAGAGTAGTAAAGCTGTAGACACTACAGCTGCTCAAGCTAGAAGAGGACAAGACATCCAAGGGATTCCTTGGGATAGCCTTAGCATCACCAGAGAAAGGTATCGGCAAACTAGGCTTGATCAATACAAGAATTATGAAAATATCCCCCATTCAGGGGACAGGTCAGGGAAGGTAACAATTTGATGCCTTTTCTTTTTGATATTTCAGAGAAAAACTTCTTTAATCATGTCATTGGTCATAACTTATGACCAATATAAATAAACCATAGTTACATAATTCACCACAATTCATAGAGAACCGTGGACCGGTTAGCGAGTGCTGGCTCGCGGCACTTTTGCAGATTGGTTCGCCCAATTTCATGAAAGGAATCTGCTTACCAGAGAGGCAAAACCATCTCTGTTTTAATTGAGCATAATAATATCAGTGAAATACAAACAAGTTAAAGAAACTGACATTTAACTACTGCGCTTGCATTGGAAAGTGATCCTTGCTTTTAAAAGCGAGATATCACTGGCCCACAAGTGTATTGCACCTCGCCGTACACCGGATCTTTGTTCTACACTCCTCTAATTTAGTTTACTCACCTCTCTATGTTTTTCTTATCTACTGTAATGACCGAGTTCAAGCCTTGATTGCCACATTTTTTCCTAAGAAAATGCTAAAAATCGTTTCAATCAGACTCGAACTCAGTGCCCCTTAGTTGCAAAACAATCCTTAACAACTATGCCAGGAGATATACTTAGTATTATCTGTATGCAAAATACATAAATAAAAATATAATCACTATGACATAGGGGTGGTCATGGAACCCCTGTCATAACCAAGATCCGCCATAGGGGTATACATAGTCGATACGTCTTTTTTTGGTGGAATGTTAATTACTCTACTAGCAAGCTAATTTAGTAGATTCAGTGCAATAGTATTTATTTATTATTTACATATTTGGCCCCCTCAAAAATACCTACCAAGCTCCACCGCTAAATACTTTGAGGGTTGCGTACCACATACCCGAACCCATACCACACACTGAAAAGAATTGTGAACCAGATGACTATGATATAAACATAACCCTATGCTTACCTGTTTATTATTATCTATTACAATCAGGATTGTAAAAGCACAGACAAAGGATACTCATTTTATGAGTTCAGGAGAAATTCAAGATCAGCAAAATCAACAATTCTTCATTTTCAGGTAAGCTGTGGCCTGTATCTACTCTGGTTTCTATAATGGATTAAGGATGCACTAGGACATTTAATGGCTCTGTTTAACTGTTCTATATAAAGTTAGAAGTTTTGTTTTTTTACGTAAATAAAGTTAGAAGTTAGATCAGCTTATTACTGTCGAAAAATTTATCTTGTGGACAGTATAAAAATACTTGATTGCTGGTCTAAATCAACAAGTGATATGTAACTGAAATTGGTAGCGAGAACTGTGAGGTCTTCAGAGCTGAAACATGTGATTTATATATTATGTCAAAATTGTGCAGTCTGTTCATAGGATGTGAGTCTTGAGCAGTACCTGGCATGTCATAGGCTTTGAAGAGATACAATCTTGCTTGATTGACTGATATTCCCTCTTTTTTTTATGCTTATGCAGTTGAGGAATTTGGTTTGGGCTACATCAAAGCATGATGTATACCTTATGTCACAGTTCTCAGTGACACACTGGTCTTCTTTGACTTGCACAAGTTCTGAAGTACTCAATGTTTCAGGACATGTTGCACCATCAGAGGTGAATAACCATTTTAGTAATGTTTTTAATTGGATAGCCCTTTAAATCATGCTGCACCACCACCATCATGTTGCATGAGGTCTAAATGATTGATTGAATTTAATTGTTCATTGCATAATTTTTAAGAAAAAAAATGATCAATCATCATCGTAATCTTCCATGTTATCAATTTTTATTCTCAGAAACATCCTGGAAGTCTATTGGAGGGATTCACACACACTCAAGTTAGTACACTTGCAGTAAAAGATAATCTTCTGGTTGCTGGAGGATTTCAGGGTGAACTTATTTGCAAGGTAAATGTTTATTTTCTTGTGTTTTGAGGAATCTCTATTTTTTTTAATCTGTTGCGGATAGAGCAGTAAGTATAACTTGTAATCCTGGACATCCGCTTTTTGATCATTTTCTGAAACATTTTAACAAAATGTAATGAATGCAAAACACTGCTTGCTTGCGCAACATGCACATGCAGACATTTGACTTATATGTGGTGATGAGTAACTTTTTTAGGTAATATTGTAAAGGCTTACATATCTTTTTCATCTATGTAAAAATACTGGTTTTCCCTTTAATCAACCTCAAAATCTTTTATTTGTTTGTGATCCCTGTAAAGTCCTAAGTCTCTGCATTTGCTCCCTACCGTCAGCCTCCTTTACAAAAATGATGACTTAGTTGGTAGATGTCCATCTTGCCATCCTCCATTGCCATTCCCACTTCACTTTGTTTGCTGTGGTGCTTGGTTCATCATTGTACGGATTGTAGTTTTATAAGTAAGATTTATGTTCTGGGAAGATTTGCTGAATTTTCTCATTTTGTTGCTTCCTAAATATCTCACAATTTTAAGTTTTTTTTTAAATTTTATAGACCACATGGAACAATTTAATGAGCATTGCTTTAATAATTGGTAGAGTCCTAGAGTGTTGCTACAGCTTTCTCCTTCAATTTCCAGCCCTATTTTTTAGCTACTTCTCAAGGAATGCTTGAATTTTCTTTTTCATTCATGTTATTTCTAATTAAGCTAATTAGGCATTTGCATATGCATACTTTGGATCATCATTGCTATTAGACTCTACAAGTTTTTTTATAGTTATATTTGTTACTAAAATGCAGCACCTAGATCGACCTGGTGTCAGCTTTTGCTCAAGGACTACTTATGATGATAATGCTATCACCAATGCCATTGAGATTTATGATGCACCTAGGTATTTAGTTTTCCTTCTCTTCAATTATTTTGATATTTTTAATAATGGATATTGGTACCGTGATTAATATACCTGTTTCCTGGTTTGTAGTGGTGCTGTTCATTTCACAGCATCAAATAATGATTGTGGAATCAGAAACTTTGATATGGAGAAATTTCAACTTTCTAAGCATTTCCGTTTTCCCTGGCCAGTGAATGTGAGTCTCTTTGATTATGTTCTCATGTTTTAATTCCCTATCTCCTCTTAAATGAACAATTTTAGCATTAGGAAACATTGCTCACACTTTGGCTGTACTGTAGGGATCAGTCGATTGACGATCCTCGTTATCTATTCCCACCCCACTATGACTCCTTTGCTTTCTATTTATATTCTTATCTTTGCCTTTTTATGCTATGCTGCAGCATACTTCTCTCAGTCCAGACGGTAAGCTACTTCTGATTACTGGAGACAATCCTGATAGTATGTTGGTTGACTCTCAAAATGGAAAGGTAGTACTCTACGCCCTTTTCGGTCAAATAATCAATCACTTCTTCAATTAGATGCACCCGAAGAGTATATGATTGAAAATCGTCCTAATCTGATTTTTTATTTTTATTTTGCAGACTATTGCTCCATTATCTGGGCACTTAGATTTTTCATTTGCATCATCATGGAATCCCGATGGGGTAACCTTTGCTACCGGAAACCAGGACAAAACCTGTCGGATTTGGGACATGCGGAATTTATCCAAGTCAGTGGCAGTGTTGAAGGGAAATCTCGGAGCCATCCGTTCGATCCGGCATTCTTCCGATGGCAAGTATATGGCCATAGCAGAGCCTGCAGATTTTGTGCATGTATATGACGTGAAAAGTGGGTATGAGAAAGAACAAGAAATTGATTTCTTTGGTGAGATATCAGGCATATCTTTCAGCCCAGATACCGAATCCCTTTTCATTGGGGTTTGGGATCGTACTTATGGTAGCCTTCTCGAATATGGCCGGCGCCATAATTACTCATACCTTGATTCAATGATTTAGTTGCATGTTCAAGAAGAGGGATAAGTGAGATGACAGTCAGGGCACTTGAACAACCTGCTTTATATATCCTTTAGGGGTAGGTTGATGTATGTATAAATCGAGTGTCCTGAAAATGTCCTCAATTTGTAGTTGTATTAGGGTGTGTTTATATCAGTGTGTGTGTGGGGGGGAAGCGAGATATAGTAAGTAGGCTAGAAGTTGATGGTGCAAACAGAGGTGGAAAGTTGTGTGACTATCTTGAGATGCTGAGTATCATCATCACTATGTAATGCAGTTATTTCTATCTTGGAAACTCATTTTGGCAAGAACGTATAAATAATGTAATTTATTGGTCTTATTAGCTCATTGATTGTCTTGTTAATGTTTTTGATTGGAACAAAGGCAGGGAATCATTCAAAGGAAAACAAAGTAGTTTGTATGATATATATTTTTTTTTTTCTAAAGAAAAATATTAACAGATACCTAAGTAGTGGCCATCTTAAGGAATTGGATTCTCTATAGACTATACTCTTTTTCAACATTTTCTTTTAACATTCACTCTTGAAATCAATAAAAACATTCTCTCTCTAATACTTACTATTGAATAAAATTAATTATATCTTACACTTTGAAAATGAGTTGCACAAAAAGTGGTAAAATTTAAATGTTAAGCAATCCATAAGTAGAAATTTGTTCTTAAATTTTGTGCATTCAATTAATTAAAAGCAACAAGATTAAATTCAAATGTATTAATTATAACAAAATATTTCTACTTTTGACTCGTTAACTTGTGCTTTAAGGACACAGGTTAACATTTTTCTTTCGGGAATTAATAAGCGATTGTCAAAATGAGTGGTGAAAAATAAGTGTTTTTAGAACTATTCACGTTAGCAATTGAAGTAACAATTTTGGTAGTTGATAAAAATTGAAATATTGTGGCTGATTTGCAGAATTTCTACTGTGAGTTGTCTGATGTTTATGTCATAACTTGAATTTGTTGAGTGTAGTGACTCTTGTTGTTTCTGATGTAGCAAGGTTGGTCCATAAACTTATCAACAAAATACTTTTTGATAACGAACTTATCATCAAATGTCCATGATAATATTAATATAAAAAAATCTTACTAATTTGGAAGTTAAAATCAGTTAATCTAATTTTATATTAGAGACTCCCCGTTTAACTTTAACCGTGGTGATATTTAAACATCCATCAACTATCATTTAACATCCCTCATGCTACTTATTTCTCTCAATGACATACCTATAGTATAACATTTATCATTTCCTTTTCTTCTATCTCTAAAAAAAAATCCTTTGATATTCAAACACGTTATTTGAACATCCTCATACAAAAGTACATATAATTTAATTATTTTAAAAATACATGTTATTTTTTTTTATCTTTCTACCTTTTTTTCAAACATGTGTGTCTAAATATATAAGTGTAAAATGACATTTGGATTTCCAAGCAATATTTTCCTTTCTGTAAACAACTATTATAAACTTATTTATTATTATTATTTTTCATTTGCCAAGAAAAAAAAATATAAACCTACTTCATTTTAAAAGTTCTCATAAATCAAGAGGAAATCCAAATTTATTAAACCATCGGTTTAGTCACATATTTGTTAACATATAACATTAAAACAAGATATTCTACGTCCAAATTCATATCAACAATTAAACACCTCAGAGTGAAAGGGTAAAAATATCTGTAATCCAAAACAAACCATTAGAAACAAGCCAAGTCACTAGCTAAAATCTTTATTCCATGGCTCACAATCATAATCACAAACCACCTTATCTTTTTTTTCCACCACATCTTTTCATACTATATGAATATGATCCCATTTCATATAGCTACCTACTCTTCCATAATTCACTCATCATAGTAATCTTTCTTCAAAAAAATGGCAGCTTCAGCCTCATCCATGATATCAACTCATGCATTAACAACCACCATTCAAAAACACAAAACTCACAATCTCAAGCCCTCAAGCTTATCCTTCCAAGGTTTCAACCCTCTCACAAGGTCAACAAAAGTCAACACATTCACACCAAGCAAAAGAAGGTTTTCAGGTCTTGTTGTCAAAGCTGAACTCAACCCTTCACTTGTGATAAGCTTAAGCACTGGCCTTTCATTGTTTTTAGGAAGGTTTGTGTTTTTCAACTTCCAAAGAGAAAATGTAGCCAAACAAGGTTTACCTGAGCAAAATGGTGTGACACACTTTGAAGCTGGTGACAAACGTGCTAAGGAATATGTTAGCTTGCTTAAATCCAATGATCCTGTTGGTTTTAACCTTGTTGATGTTTTGGCTTGGGGTTCTTTAGGTCATATTGTTGCTTACTATATCTTGGCTACTTCTAGCAATGGTTATGATCCTAGTTTCTTTGGTTAATATTTTATTGTTGTTTGTTTCCTTTATGTTGTTTTAATTTCACTTTAATTTATCCATATGTAATGTGATGATGTATAGTTTATTTGTATGAGAGAGATCCAACAAGTTTCACTACCTTGGATTGAATATGCTAATTTTATTAGTTATTGAAACTGCAATTTGATTTGGATAAAAGCTTCTATGATCAATGGAAAATGAATCTTTTTTCTATATTATATTATGTTTAATTTTGTCCTGTTTTTTTTTTCCTTGTTTCTTTTATGTTATAACAATAAAAACAAATTTAGTTTGATTCATGTTCAGTGTATGAAAAAACATATATCGAAAGATGTCAACCCTTAAATGAATCTCAGATGTTTTAAAAGATTAATATTTATAGTTATGAATTATAGATATCTTAATTGGCCAAAAAATTATTTTTGGTAGGATTAGAGGATATTTAGAAGAGTTTATCTGGGTTAATCTGGTTGTGTGATCTATGTGTGAGAGAAATTTCCAAAATATGTTTAGTTGTAATGGTTAAATAGAGACCTTTTAGAAAAAAGATGTATTGTTTGATAATTGAAACAATGTAACCATTCGTAAACAAATTTTAGATATAACATAAAAGAAATAGGCAATTGGTTGAAAAATCACCACCCCGCGTTGCCCAAATCACAAGGCTTCAATGAAATAGTTAGCGAACGTGACGAGTGTGATGCTCAATCGACCCTTCCATGCTACATGGACCTCGAACATAAACTCGACAACAAACACATCAGATTCGAGAAAAGTTGATTCTTCGCACGATTTTCATCTATTTCCACAACTTTCAATTGTTTTCTTCTTTGTCGATGGAGAAACTATCTATCTCGGACTTTGGTTTATCAATTTTTAGATACTTCGAGTTCTTTATATCCAACTTAATAGACAAAAAATTAAAAAGAAAATTCTACTCTAAACGGGATAGAGAAATAATTTAATATCAACAATTCTCCAACAACAAAAAACTTGATACCCGACAAATGTGTTGTTTTATGGTAAAATAAAAGTATTGATCCTATAGAGACTTGTTGAATATCAAATGAATTTTTCTAAGTTGTTTAGCTAGAAAAGATTTGATATTTGGAGGTTTTATGATTTAGTTTTTAGAAAATAAGCAATAAAATAAACACCTTGAAATTAAGGATTTCATCACAATAATAGAAAATCAAATCCCAATTCTTAATATTGTTATGGTAATCAAAATTTAAAGGTGCGGTAAACTAAGGTGACTGATTTCCTATTTTGAAGGTACAAAATTGTATTTTTGAAACCAATATAACCTCATATTTTCATGGTTGTTATATTTCTAAAATTCATTTAGTTCAATTATCCTATATCACCTTGAGACGATTTAGACTATTTTCAAAACTCTTGTTCAATCTTATAGTTCCTGCAACGAACTTCACCTTGCAGTTTATCGGTTGATGCCTAAATATTTTTTTTTTAGCACAATAAGATTGAATTAGATTAGTTTAAAGTTCCATAATAATAAAAAAAAAGAAGAAGATATAATCATTGAAAAATTATCATTGGACTACTTTCTATAATTCCAAGGAAAAAGATTGGAGAACTACACTCCTCTCCACGATGAGCAAAATTAAAATGAAAGGAAAGCAAGAAATAGAAAACTTAGCTTTATTGAAATTTCAAGAACAAAAACAAAATTTCAATGTTTCTACAAGAATTTTTAAAGAATTTCAATGATAGTAATTTTTATAACTTGTTTTTTAACATGTTATTTTTAATGCGTTCTTCTTGAAGACTTGTCTTGTGTATGATAGATAAATCTAAACAATAACAACTTATCTTATGTATGAAAGTTATTTTGAAATCGTAAATCAATGACAACTTATCTTGGGTATATTTAAATGTTTAATCTTATTAATGACAACTTATCTTGTATAGGATAGTCCAATCTCATTAGTGATAACTTATTTTGTGTATTGTAGTTCATTCCAATCAATGATAAATTATCATGCGTATGAAAGTTCAGTTTTGCTGTAGATTTATATAACCTCCAACGAGAAAACGAATTTACAAAATATATTCATAAGAAAAACCGCTTAGACAATGTTAGTTTTAAATTACGTGTTGGTCTTAGATAATATATACAGACAAACACGTAATTAAAAACCAACATTACCTAAGACAATATTATTGCATTGGACAATGTTAGTTTTAAATTTTGTGTTGTTCTTATATATAAAGAGACCAACACATAATTAAAAACTGGCAAAAGTTATGGTGCATAAGGAAATCCTTATGCACCGTGCATAAACACTTCACAACCATCAGATCTAGTGTACACGTGTAATAATCCTAGACTTCTCAAACTACACCAAATCAAACTTAATTTGCTTCAAACATTTCTCTCACTAAAACATAAAGCTCTTCCTCTCTCTACAATTCAGATGAGTCTTCATCTCTTCCGGCCACACATGATGATTCCGGCGCGGTGGTCGCCGGCCAGAGGCGGCGGCGGCGCCGTGCCAGAGAACCAAACTCACCCTTTTTAAAAACTAAAGCCATTTTTCAACCTCCGTTTTTGTTTTAAAGCCAAATCCGAACTCGATCGCGCAAAAACACAACGAGAAGGAGTAGATCTAAAGATTAAAACCGGTTCGCTCCTCTTCTTCCCTCGCGTTTTCTTCTTCTTCTTCGATCTAGTGGCGATGTGTTGATTGCTATATGTTACTGTTTCGTCACTGTTTGTTTTCACGGTTTCAGATCTGAAGTTGTTACTGGATTCAAAATCTTTGTGATGTTAGAGGGATTTATGGCTGGGAAACTGCTGGAAACCATTAAGTACATCTAATGGTTTTGGAGTACAACTGCTGGAAACAATTAAGTACATCAAATGGTTTTCCACAACAAAATGGTTTTGGCATTCCAGTACAGTGATGATGATGAACGACGGTGTTGATGATAAACGACGATGTTGATGATGAGATTGAAGATTCTGTGTTTGGTTCGTTTTGTTTGGTTTCATTTGCGGGTGTAGGAAGCAATTATGTTGGGATTTATGCACGGTGCATAAGGATTTTCTTATGCACCATAACCGCTCCCTTAAAAACCAACGTTCCCTTATTCAAGAATATATTTGTAGATACCGTTTTCTTAATAGAGATCCTATAAACATTCGGTTTTACTTCCACCTAAACCGCTTGTAATCTCAAACTAGAATAATATCCTTAACAGTGAAAGGACTGACCAAATCAAGCAAAATATAAACAAACTATCCAAATAAAAACATGAACAGAAGATAAATCAAGCAACACAAAAATAAAGAACAATTATTCTAGAAAAATTAAAATCAAACACAAGACATAAAAAATTAAAGAACAAAGGAGCAAAATCAAGCAAATTTAAAATTTACATTTGACAATGAAATTTGGAATAAAACAGAGAAGTCCTAAAAATATAATAAAAAAGTAAGCAAATACAAGATAAGAAATATAAATTTACAATTAAACAAAACAAATAAGAGATCTAGAACACTCATATCAGAACCAAATAAAATAGTAAAAAGAAAATAGTAGCAAACAAGTGAGCAAAAATGAAAGAGAGCAAAGTGAAACAATGTATGTAGTGGTTTTTTTACAAAAGAATAAGACCTTCCACTCTTTTATAGGAGAGCAACATAGGATAACAAAAATCTGCTACAGTGTTTTTTGTTTTATGTGGTCAATGTCCAGCTCTATTATTTGCATAAGCATGTACTCCATTTTTGTTGCCTTGTTTTTCTTTTAACTAGTATTTTGTAATTGTAGTGAATGTAAATTGAAAAATATTTAGGATAAACATACTCTTTATCGCATATTTTTTTGGTACATTTCATTGACATTTTTAATTAACAAATAATAAAAATGATACAATATTTCTTTAAAAAAATATACAATAGAAGGCCAAAAATTAACTACGATTAAAAAGCATTTTTTGGATATTTTCGTTGAAAATTTTAAAAACACCCGTTAAATTTGGATTTTTTTCTAACAAAAAATAAATGATTCATTCATTCAAATTGAAAGAGTGTATTAAATACAACCATGTATTTAACATCACAAAAATGTAAAAGACCAATTCATGAACAAGCTTACAACACTCAAGTTAATAACATACAACAACAAAATACCTACAAATAATACAATATAATCAAAGTGTTCGACCTCATGCCTTCAAATCTACAACGTTGATATTAAAAATCATTGTTTGATTATATAATTGACTGAAATTGATTTTTTTAATAATAATCAAACGAACACCGCAACAAGATGGACAATCAAACAATGCTGCAACGACGAACAACACAATGTCGCACATAGACGAAAAAAATCACGAAGAAGAAAAAAACTAGATCAATGTAAAAACCACTTATTTAGATTAAAATGAGGAGAAAAAGGTGAAGATGAGGTGATTTTCGGTAAAAAAAATTGACCCAAAACCACCTCATCAATGAAGAAAATGGAAGAGAAAACATATAGAGAAAGAAAAGTAGAGCCAACTTGTTAAGTGTCAAATGTTGTTATCAAACAAGACGATGAATTATTAAAATGGTTAAAATTTGATGTTGACATTGGATGTAAAATTGGATGAATTATTACGATTGTTAAAGATGAAGAGCTCATTACCAAGTAATTAGCCTCAAGTGGTTAATGAGCTCTTCCGAAGAATAAATCATTTAGAGAAAATGAGTTTGATTCCTAATGTTACCTCTGTAACAAACTCTAGATTACTAGGGGTCCTTCCCTTAAAAATAAAATGTAGTATACCGGAGGGTTTAAAAAAACAAAGAAAAGGTATATTTTACCAAATTAGTACTCTAAAAATGAATTAAATCTTTATCAACCCACAATAATTTTTAAGTAAAAAAAATGAACAATAATTTTTATATTGTAAAATAATAGTCTTAATTTAAAATGAATATTTCTTTTGTCAAGCCTTAATGAATCTCAACACCAGATGAGTTTGCTTTCTTTTTCGTTTTATTTTCATTTTCTTTAAGTTATATTTATTTTTCATCATTACTTGACAAACATATTTGAGACATTTTACATCAAGCATAAAAGCTTTGGGATTGATAATAAATATTTGTTTGATATTCATATTGTGCACACTCCTTTAAAATAAGGAGATTATTGTACTTGATGTGCTATAGCTAAAGTGATGGAGATCCTTGGGAAGAGTTTTATTTGCAAGGTTGGTAGAGGTCATGTTTCCATATGGTATGACAAATGTATTAATGATACTTATCTTTACAATGTCGTGCCTTATATTAATATCAATGATACCAATCTTCATCTTTGTGATATTGTTGAGAATGAGGTTTGAAACTTCAACATTTTGTATACTTAACTCCATCCTTTTTATCAAGATTACATTCACAATATAAATATGGGCCATGATATTGATGATAAACTTATTTGTAGAAGTTCCACTAATATTGATGACAAGCAAGCAACAATAACAACTTATCATATGTATGAAAGTTATTTTGAAATCTTAAATTGATGACAATTTATCTTGGGTATATTTAAATGTTCAATCTTATCAATGACAATTTATCTCGTATAGGTATTTAATTTTTTTTTATATCTCGTATAGGATAGTTCAATCTCATTAGTGATAGCTTATTTCGTGTATTATAGTTCATTCCAATCAATGATAAATTATCATGCATATGAAAGTTCAGTTGTAGTAGATTTATATAACCTTTAACGATAAAACAAGATTCACAAAATATATTCATTAGAAAAATCGCTTAGACAAGCTTAGTTTTAAATTATGTGTTGGTATATAAACAAACAAACACATAATTTACAATCAACAGTGCCTTAGATAATATTTGTTTTAAATTACGTGCTGGTCTTAACAGACCAACACATAATTAAATACTAACATTACTTGGACACTGTTAGTTTTAAATTACATTTTTTTTAAATGACATGTTTTTAGATATAAACAGACCAACACATATTTGAGTTTTACTTCCACCTGAACCGCTTGTAATCTCAAACTAGAATATTATCCATAACGGTGAAGGGACTAGCCAAATCAAGCAAAATATAAACAAACTAGCCAAATAAAAACATGAATAGAAGACAAATCAAGCAACACAAAAATAAAGAACAAGTTATTTTAGAAAAATTAAAATAAAACACGTGATAAAAAAAATTAAAGAACAAATGAGCAAAATCAAGCAAATTTAAAATTTGACCAATGAAATTTGGAATAAAACAGAAGTCCTAAAAGGTAAGCAAATATAAGATAAGAAGTATAAACTTACAATTGAACAAAACAAATAAGAGATCTAGCACACTAACCAAATAAAATAGTAAAAAGAAAATAGTAGCAAACAAAAAAGAAAAATGAAAGAGAGCAACGTGAAAGGTGGTGAAGCAATGAGTGTAGTGGTTCTTTACAGAAGAAAACCTTCCTCCCTTTTATAGGAGAACAACATAGGATACTCAAAATCTGTTACTAGGTATTTTGTTTTATGTGGTCAATGTCCAGCTCTATTGTTTGCAAAAGCATGTACTCATTTTTGTTGTCTTTTTAGTTTTTTTTCTTCTTTTGACCAGTATTTTTTAATTGTTGTGAATGCAAATTGAAAAATGTTTAGGATAAACATACTCTTTATCACATACTTTTTTGGTATATTTCATTAACATTTTTAATTAACAGATAACAAAAATGATACAATAGAAGGCCAAAAATTAACTATGACTAAAGAACATTTTTGGGATATTTTCGTTGAAAATTTTAAAAACACCGGTTAAATTTGGATTCTTTTTAACAAAAACAAAATGACATCCATTCATCCAAATTGATAAAGTGTGTAACACCCTATTTCCCGACGCTTGTTATTAAATAATAGGAATAAATTTAATAATTAGGATGTTACAAAACTTCACATGATATCACACAATGACATATATTTTCCTTGTAAATAATAATTTCAACAACAGAAAACAATTCTCTATTCTCATTAATAAAAATTTCTCTTGTCATTCAACATCGAATTAGAAATAACTATAGTTCTAAAGATTTAAACTCAAAGATAAATAAATTCATCGTCAACCCCAACCCCAGTGTTACATATCAGAGCTCATATTTGACTACATGTATGATCATCACTAAAATAAAATTGACGGAAGATAAGTCCCGTCGCAACCTTCTAAGCGTCCCGCAACTAGATCTCCTCGTCCTAAGTATCTGTACCCCACCGGTACAGACACCATAAACACAACAACAAG
>Ga0228710_1008326_pt1 | contig 14910 bp, 3 predicted proteins | sample MedpolnodulmetaG_FD_177995 | JGI IMG/M metagenome (GOLD analysis project Ga0228710, IMG submission 177995) | Root nodule microbial communities from Medicago polymorpha collected in Santa Monica, California, United States - pink nodules | ecosystem: Host-associated > Plants > Roots > Nodule...
TTAGTACTTTGATTATGGATCCTGCACACTTGAACAAATTGTTTAGCATATCCAATTGATTATTTTTAATACCTTGTTATTGTCAAAACTCAATAGGTGACTTGTGAAACACCCTTGTTCCAACAGAGAATTAGCCGTTACATCAACTTGTCTTGCTTTGAAGCTTTGATTCTTCACCATTGATCTTTTGCCTGATTTGATAATTGTCCTATGAAGAACTAAATTCAAATCCATTCCACTTGAAACGGAACAAGGTCTGCAACAATATTACTGTTATACTTGTCTTGTTGTAGAGACAAAGTTACAGAGATAGTGGTTGCAGAGGCGTGCTCAGAGTTCGTGGTTGTACACTTCGTACATTGTACTTTGCCAACTCTGGTGAAGTAGCTTATGATGGGATGCTTCTGATGACCATTGCTTCTGATGACCTTGCTTCTGATGACGTGTCTTCAGGAGCTCTATCTTCAGACTCGTTTCTTCAGATGCAGTTCTTCAGACGCATTTCTTCAGACGCATTCTTCCAGACGCTCTAAGCTTCAAATAAAATTCCTTTGCTCTTTGACTTGTTCAATCAGAATCTTTATGAATAGTACTTTGATTATGATCCTGTACACTTGAACAAATGTTAGCATATCCAATTGATAATTTTTAATACCTTGTTATCATCAAAATTCAAGAGGTGACTTTGAGAAACACCCTTTGTTCCAACAACAACATATTATGACAACATCATATTCAACACCTAACAATCAATCACACATCTTGAAATAATCTTATTCAAACAATTCACAAAAGATTTCCAAGGTATTCGGTCTTAAAGATCTTTTTCGACAAAGTTCGTATCATCTTACAAAACGATCAATATTGACACTTTTCAAAGCAAGACAACCTAATCAAGTATGAAATCCTACAATTCAATTATAATCAATCTTATAAGCATGAACATCGGCCACTTACAAACTATCAAGTATTAGTTCAAAGTTTAGCCTAAGTTCGTATAAGAAATCCAAAATTCGTATATCCCACCATTTTTCCCGAAAACCAAGTTTCACATGATTAAGACTTCGTACCAACTTCACATGCTTCGCCTAAGCCCATATGAACTGTAGACCAACCATGTAATCTTCTTTGTTCACAAAAAGTTCATCTTCCGATAAATTCCAAAAACCGAAAACGTCACAAATTCAAGTTTCACACCATTTAGAAAATCCAAGTTTTGACCAAGTAAAATATGTTCCAGTAGTAATATCAATGAAAACAGTAAAAGATCATGTTCAAACAAGTGCATAGGACCCCTACACGCCGACCCCCAAGCACCCGAACGCAAAACAACACGAATGTTGTTTCTGTCAGGGCGCCTGGCGCCTGGAGTGCAGCGCCTAGCGCTAGCTCTCTGGTAGTGGGCGCCTAGCGCCCTACCTCAGGCGCAGCGACGCGAAATGCACGTTTTCATGTGTTTCGACCACGAATTTTCGTCATTTTTCGCTCAAAAACGCTTAGTTAGGTTCCTTATTCACCCAAAATGATCAAAGGCTCAACCCAAGGCTCAAACACATCGAACACGCTCATTTCTCGACACATGAAACAACTTATGAAATTGATTGAAAATGATTTTCTCAAAACATCAAAGTTTTAAATAACAACAATTCACTTCTTCCAAAACAACTCCATCAACAACAACAACTCAACTTAATCCACACCCAATCCATGAAATGACATTAACAACAACACTTAACAACAATCACAACTCATAATCATGAATTCAACCACAATTGAACAACGCAATATCACAATTCATCAATTTGAGCAAAATTCACAAAGTACTCATTTCTATATCACTTGAACATGCAAATTCAACATAAACAACTCAATTATCATCAAATTCACATACCCAAACATAACACTGAAATAAGAGCACAAATTTCACCAATTAAATTCACAACAATCACTTTTCACAAATAATTTTTTTTGAATATAAGTAGAAAAGAGATTATAACCTAAATATTATGATAGAACACTATCCCCCTTACCTCAATAGAGTACAAACCTAGCCTTACCTTCACTTTAACCCCTTGAATCTCTACCCCTTTCTTGATCTTCAAGCTCTCCTCTTCTAACCCTTTTTCTCTCCCTCTAGCTCTTTCTCTCTCTACCTCTCTCAAAAGTTATGTGAAATGAATGTGAAACCCTATTTCCTCTAAAGACTAGAGTTTATATAGGCTCCACAGTAATGAGCTTAACCCTCAAAATGTCTTAATGGGTTTAAAGCTCCTATTAACTAACTCACAAAGTTTCTACTCACTAACGGTTAAAAATAACGAATAGTTACCAGCTCTTAACTAATTACCACAACCCATTTGTAACTCAGTAAAGATAATAGTTCCCACTTTAAACACTAAAAATAATCCTCACATTGAAATTACTAATTTACCCTTACTCACACAATGACCAAAATACCCCCAAGTCCGAAATGACTAAAATACCCTTCTAACACTGAATTCTAATAATCCCAACCAAAATACACACAGAGACAAATAATCACAAAAAAGCACATACAATCACATATAAATAAACAATAAAATAAATCTAACGAAAATTGGGTTGTTACAAAAGGAACCAAGATAATTACTTGTCTCTCTCTCTCTCTCTCTCTCTCTCTCTCTCTCTCTCTCTCTCTCTTTCTTTCTATCTCTCTCTATTTATTATCTGCTACACTTAACTCTGAACATTGCTTCAAACTCTAAACTCTATCAGAGGCTAAACCTTGAACTTAGTTAACAAGAAGAAAAAGCTAACACAATTCAACCCCCCTTCTTGTGTTTTTCTCACCTTCAATATGAACAATGAGGTTTGGAGACTCTAGAGATAATAGATGCAACTGATTCAATGAGTTGGGTGTTATAAGGAAGTGAGTATATATCGAAAAGGGGGGGCAAGTGCAAATTTTCTTCCAAAAACAACTACGTGAATCGATTCAGTAAATGTGTGAATCGATTCTGACAGCTAAAAGAAAAAACTAGAGTTAATGAAGAAACAATGAAGATTGATATGTATCATACAAGATTTGAATCGATACAAAACCCCTTGGATGAAGGTTGATACGATTCAAACTATTTTGAATCGATTCAAAGCAAATCAGAAAGATTTTATGATACGATTCATGCAATAATAAATCAGTGACTCGATTCAAAAGATCAGAAAACCAGTTTTGACGGCATAAATGAAGTTAATTGGAACACAGGTAAGGCATAGCAAGAAGGAAACACATGGATGAAGACAAACCAGATATGCTAGGTGCTTTAACAAAAACTAATCTAAAGTAACCAAAGTAAAAACAACGTAACATACATAAGGCCTATGCATCAAAACATCATCAAAACAAAACTTAGGACACAAGCAAGCTTCAATCTCCTCCTTTTTGACGATGTTAAACACAATGTTGATGATGTTGATTTTTACTCTCCCTGAAACTTGGCATACAAGAAACACAGCATGGCAATACCTATTTACATATACCCTGATTCTCACTTAATATTACTACCTCCGTCCCTAAATATAGGAGCCTTTTGCAATAATTACGGAGATTAAGAAAGTTGGTTTTAGTATTAAATTTGTATATAATTACTATTGTTTTTACAACTTTATCTTTAAGAGAGAGTTAATTGTTTTCAACAAAATATTTATTGTTGATTGAAGAAAAAGATGCAAAATAAATAAGAGTATATTGGTAAAGAAATAATTAATGTACTTGGAAATACCAAAGGGGTCTTATAAAAAGGAACAAAAAATTTCTCAAAAGGATCTTATAATTAGGGAAGGAGGTAGTAACATAGTCAAAATCACTTAGTATAACCAAACACACATAATGCAATCACTTAATATAACCAAACACACATAATGCATAAAACAAAGTACTAACATCAAGGCATAAAAACATCAACAGTTTTCTCTACCTCTCATTTTTTCTAGGATTACCGCCTATCTCTCTACCTTTCATTTTTTCTATGCTTCTCTATTATATGTTCATATTAGTTGTAAGCAAAATTAGTATCCTGAGCTGTTATTGTGACCATTTACATGTTATACATTTTTTTTTAGGTAAGGATGTTCTGCATTGTTGAAAGCTGATTTTACTTTTATAAAATGTTCATATATAAATAATACATAAAAAAAAAAGCTACTTAAGTGAGTGACCAATTTTAGTAAATATCATTGATATAATAAAATAAATCTTAAAAAAAAAAAAGTAACATTTTTTTAGCCCAAAGAAGCTACTAAAGTGAGTGAGCAATTTTTAAATCTTCAAAAAACAAGTAGAACGGGACTGCAAGCAGGTTCTCTATGTATCTTTTGAGCTATGTGTTCCATGTTCATGAAATATAAATCTTATCGGAAATGATATTGGGACTTGGCGCCAGGCCCGGCCCTTGGCACATGCAAGGTGAGCTACGGTGCCGGACCTCGCAATCTTAGGAGCCTCAATTATATATATTTTTTTAATATAGCACTCAAAAGTGTTAGGTATATATAACAAAATATAAAAAATCAATAGACATCATGGAATAGTTTAGTAGTAAAATAGAATGCACTTGAGTCATCGGTCTTGAGGTTCAATCCCGAGCATTGGATTTGAACCAAATATAAAAGTCTCAATTACATACACAACTACTAGGTCATTACAATTTAAAATGCATTTCAGAGTTATCTATGAATGTAGAAAACTACTATATATCTTGAATTTTTTGTCATCTATTTCCATTAACAATGCAAATTAAATCCATTAAATAATTAGTATTTTTTCTATTGTTTTAAGTTTAGTCATGCATGCTAGTACTAATTTGCTACTATTTTTTTTCTTTCTGATATCAGTATTAGTTTATCACTATTTAGATAAAAAAGATACTTTATTTAAGCAACAACAACCAATATACTTAAGACCCATTTTGCACTAAACAAAGTGATGATTCTTTTAAGTTTTTGGTGTTTCTTATTAGGGTTAAATATGTTTTTGCTCCCTATAAATATATCAACTTTTCGTTTTAGTCCCTCTAAAATTTTCCTTCAACTTTTAGTCTCTATAAAATTTTTAATCACTACTTTTGATCCCTATTTTTAAGTTAATTTTAGTATTTTTTTAATGAAATGTGTAAAATATTGTAAAAATATTTCCTAAGTTGACGCATAAATCAAAATGTATCATATCTATCTATACTATACTATATAGTACTATATAAAAGGGAATTATGTCCCCCTGCTTTATTATATAATGGATGGATTAGATGAATTTATAGTTGGATAGATCGAATTAATTGATTAAATGGTCACTCCTACTTCTAACCATAGGCATGCTCATAATACCTAAAAAACATTTTAAACAAAATGACCAACATTTTTCAACATGTTGAATCTAAGGCCACCGTTAACGCAAATCAATTTTAAACCTATAAACAACTAGTTTTATAAGCTAAACTGCTACTGTCAATGACACTGAAAACAAAGAAAGAAAATTTTCCAATTTCAAAAGACAAGTTTTTCAGTGCAAAAATGTCACTGTGAGGCAACTTGACTCCCCGAGTTGTTGCTAGGTTCTATCTTGCATTCTTTCCTCTTGTCATCATAATCGGATGACAACCTACAACAATAACAAAATTAATAACCTTAATTAAATAAATTTCTTCTAATTAACAAAAAGAGTAAATATTTTCAATAATTTTGGGTAAAACCTTTTTTTTAGCAATTGGAAAAATATCTTAGTGCCCTTTATGGTTTCAAATTAACAAAAAAAATTCAATCACATTAGTCACAAAAAAATTGGACTAAACTGATGGAATCAACAAGAGTACTGGCCTAGGATTTAAAAAAAAAAAAAGTCTAGTGACTATTTTAGAATATTAATAATTTTGAAGATTAAATTGACTATGGCTATATCTTCAAGTATATAATTGGCCATGGACTCATTTCAAAGATGATGGTTGAGAACTACAAAATTTAAATGTTCCAATTAAAATCATTTTCATTTTTATACAACTTTAAGTGCACTTTTGGAAATTGTACACAAATGGGCAAAAGATATCAACATTGAAGTTAAAACGTGAAAGCATAGGTTTCAATGAAAACATGAGTGAAAAGGGTATTATGGCATACATACCCTAACTGCAAGGAAGTATCTGAAATCTTGTTACCCTCTAAAGCATAATTGAAAGGAGGTTTTAAACCGTTGATTGAAATTGTCCTATTCAACGGATGAAATTCAATGAACTCTGCCTTTCTTTTATTTACTATCTCCTCAAGCTGTTTAAATTATATAAGATTAGAGCTTTAATTATATAAGATTAAATATATTTTTTAATTGATATAACACTGTAAAATATTAAAGATCGATTCGACACATATATATAGCATATACTCTTGATTAATGTTAAATTCTTACTTGTTTGCGAATAGCTTCATTCTCCATCATAGCCTTTTGCTCCTGCATATCATAAAATTTTGAAAAGTTAATTAAAATATCAACAAAAAAAAAATTAAAGGTGCATATAATTTTGTATCATCTAGTATTATTTTCTACATTATATGAAGAAAAGCATAAGTACTGAAGAGGAATGCAATTTAATCTCTTAAAATTATTCAAATTACTTTTGGCCTTGGTAGAATAAAATTGCCAAAACATATTGCTATGTGTGGACAATGTGTAAGGTTTTAAAGCTTTTTTTCTAAGGGCAGGTTTTTTTTATCAAGTAGTTTAGTGGTCAGAATTCACCTTTAAAGATAAGTGGTCAGAATAAGTGGGGTGTTCGAGGTTCAAACTTCAGCCCCTACATATAACAAGGCATTATCCTAACCAACTGAACTATATTCATGGAGACTTTATTCCAAAAACTATCTATGAGCTTTATTTATATTTATTCTCTTTTACTTCTGATATCTTGCAGAATGAAAAAGAGATTAAAAAAATTACAAGTGATGTCATGTACCTGAAACCTGGATCTCTTAAGTTGTTCAGCAAGCACTTGTTCCTGCAATATTATATAGCCAGTGTGAGTGCATAAAGCCAATGCCAGCAGATTCATGCATTATAAATGAATGAACAAGAGAAGTAATTGAATTTGACAATTGACACAGATGTCTTAAATTAGGTATAAAAAGATGAACTTATTTAGAATATACTTTAATTGAATGCATATCAATTCTCATGTTTGAATGTTTCTGACTTTGACCAGCATTTGCAATAGCCTTTAGGTACATTACTCTGGTCATTTGCATTAAGAGGATTAAACTCTTGATAAGAAGCTATTCAAGTTAATAAACGCTTTATCATGATATAAATATAAAGTTATTACTCAATATCAAAACACTTGAATATGTTCTATGCCACACTCTAAGTAGATTGGAAGGAAAAGTATTACAAAAAAACTACGGGGACATAAAACCAAACCCAATAGAAAAGAAAAAAAAAAATCAGCCCAAATGGGTGATACAAAGTACAAACCAAATCACAATCCAAAGTAAAAAGTTCACACACTGGGTACACAATCCAACGAACCCGAGTATGGGCTCGAAACCATAATGTAAAAGAAAAAGCATACAAACAATTAGGAACATTGAATTCTGATCTCGAGGATGGCAAAAGATTCGAAAGCCAACACAGATAACGAACCCCAAATCTACAGCTCATTGCGCAGCAACGAAACAATAAGCCTCCACATGCCATTTCTAGGTATGTAGCCAATCACAAGGAATGACTGAGGAAACAAGCTCCAAACACGTGTAGAACCCATATCGAGGGATGATTTTAACAGTACACCCTCGAGTCACAACAACCCAAACGAAACAGACCCTCGCGTGTTTTTTGAGACCGAATCGGAGCCATTCCAAAAACTTGAGTGTGGCAGACACAAATCTAAAACTTTGAAACCTGCAGTTCTCAACAGATATAGACCAACCCAGGAAACCAAAGGACAAGAAAACAATCCACCAAGTAGTACGCTGGCGGAAGCACATTGAAGGGAACTGAATAGACCAAACAACGGTGTCATTCACAGACACTCTCCTGCACCATCGGATCTGAGTAAATCGATCCTTGAGGGGTTTTAAAACCAAAGAACTTGGAGCACCTCTGACTGCTCCAACTCGAAACCAGACGCAGATGGTGCTCGAATATACACCAACAGGTTAAGAAACCGACCGACACTCAAGACCACCAGAAAGGACAGCCACAAGGCAGTGCCACCGACAGTTCTGGTGTTTAGACACCCCAGCGGGGTAAAGGGTGGCGCAGAGGACAAAGGCAGAGCGCTAAAATAGGCCTTATCCCTGTTTAAGCCAGGGAGCTTAAAGAGCATTAAAAATTAGCCCTCTACTTAAAATTAAACTTCTCATCCTGTCTTTCGATTCCAAATAATAGGTTTGACATGTACTGAAAAATAGGCCCATCATTATATTTATAATTAGTTATAAAAGGTTTCATTTTAGAATTTGTTTTAGTCCTACATACCATTGGATCTGCCCTGCATCTAAATCTTAATCATATTACACAACCAATTGCATCACTTTGGTATTAGTTATTTGTACCTTCTTATTTTTGACAGCTGATATCCCTTCACAGAGTTGATGTTCTAGGTACTGCAGTTCTTTAAGGCCCAATTCATCAAGCTCCTTACCGCTCATTCTTCTGCACAATTTCAAAAATATTACCACAAAACAATAACTGAACCAAAATTTAGACAAGGTAGTTACTTTTATAGAGTGCCATTAGTTCTTTAATACAGTAATACTAGATTTTGTTTAGGCAAAATTGCATATTTGTGTTCTTAATTTTATTTCTTCCTGAAGCTTACAAAATACATGCAAATGTTGGTATATTGTAGAGCCTTATTTAATGACATAAAGTGTCGGTGGAACTTACAAGTAAGCTGAACGAAGTTTTGTTATTTCTTCCTGCATAATGGTCGTATCATGCTCCACAACCTTCTCAAAAATATGCAAGAATAAGTGAATATCACTTCAAAGAGTATACAGAAACAAAATTCTTAGAAGGATGCAGAACTAATTAAGAAAGGTGATGCTTTAAAATATTAGAGAGACAATGTCAAATACAATATGGTCTTAGCTTAGTCTAATATGAGTAGTCCACATAAAATACGGTCTCTCAGTTTTGTGATCAATGTGATAGGTTGATTATGTGATAGGAACAACATAGAAATGGAGAGAAAATAAGATATTAAACGAGTTTAAGAAAATTTGAGGTGTTAAAAATATCATTGTTGTCGTTAATACTCGCAAAAACACACGCCCATCTCATAAACAACTTTGAGAAATCGTCCCCATAAAACCGTCTTTTGAGGAGAGGATTGTCCCTCACTAATAAACACATTGTCAGGTCATCTACTATCCGATATAAGACTCTTTAACAACAACTAATAACCAAAAACTGCATTCATAAAATACGTACTTGTAGTGGAGGCTGATCACTGGGTTGTTCCTGTACTGCTCCATTATTCAAACCAAGGCCTCGGTTACCGTACCTTGAAATGGTGTGCTCCATGCTTCATGAATAAAATTGTTTTTGTAAAATATATAAAAACGAATAAAATTATTTAAAAACTAAAAGATGAAAATTAGCATGGAATTTGTTGGACTTGGAACCTAATCTTTTGTTCTGTTCCTTTCACAATCATCTCTTTGCCATTATGAAAAAAATAACTTACCTCTCCCAGCCCCTAACCCAGAAAAAAAGCTTAAACCTAGAATTAGGCTTGTTATTTTACATGTCATTTATTAATACGCAATAAATAATTTGCAACATAAACAAATGGACAAAAATTTAAATTTAATGACTAATGGGATAGCAATTTGAGAATATAAATCTAGAATTGCACAAGGTATGGAGGGTATAATTTCATGCCTAGCTAACAACAATCTCTTAATCCGATTCTCAGAAAAAAGGACCCAGAAAATAGTCTTATAAATGTTTGGTTATTAATCTCACTTTCAAAATCAGGTTTCTATTTCCCCCCGAGGGATAAAATTCACATGAATATCACACCTTCAAATAAACCTCACAATTTCGCGGTCTATTTTGGTTCTATCTAGTTCGTAAAATTAGTCTCTGCAATTGTTCGTTGAGATATTATGTTCATAAAAATAAAATAAAAAACCCCTCAACAAACCAAAAACTTCATTGCAGAAACAATATATATCATCTATAACAAAATTCTCAACAGAAAAAATATCAATGAGCCAAAAACTAATGAAACATTTAAAAGGGTCATCACCTTGTGCTTGAAAACTCATAAAGCTTGCCAGTGCCAGAATATATGATAACAGCAACCTCTGCATCACAAAGAACAGACAACTCCTTGGCTTTTTTGAGCAAACCATTGCGTCTCTTGGAAAATGTAACTTGCCTGTTATTCAAATTCTCAATCTTCTTAATCTCAATCTTTCCTCTCCCCATTCTCTTCTTCTTTTTCTTTCACTTTTTATCAACACGAAGAGACTAAACCCACCAACATAGAACAAAGAGAAAAAGAGACATTAAAAAGAAAGACAAAGAGAGGTTTTTTTTTTTTGTCCTGTCACACATAAAACACAAGCATTTCGTTTGTTGAAAGAATTAGGACTCTGCAAAAAAACAAAGAATACCAAAGAAGGAAAGTGTGACCAAAATTAGGAGTCTATAGGGAAAGGTTACAGATGAATTACTATGTGTAGCAATGTTCCTAATATGGTATTCTATTTACTTGGGGAGTAGGTAATAGCCACTTTAGGAACCTTTCTATATTGTATAGTAATAGCAATATTGGATGGTACTAATATTTTGGATTTCTAACCAACCACACTGCTCTTTTTTTAAAGTAAATTTCTGAAATTTTCACCAGAGGTAATCCTTTCGAAAAATTGAAAAATGTATATTAATTTCAAAATTCCAAAGTTATTCGAGGAAATTTTGGTTTTAAATAACAGTTGAATATTTTAAAATTTTGGTTTTATTTATTTTTAACAAGCCAAAGGTGTACCAGGACAAGGACCCAAATGTCAAACTTCTAATTATTTAGGGGGAGCCTCTATCAAATTCATAGAGATAGAGATCGGTTGAAAAATTAAATTATCTCAGTCATTCGTCTACACATTTTCTTTGCAATTAGTGTGGTAAACCATTTTTTAAATTCTCCTTGCCAAGAACACATGAACGGTGTAACTCAAATTCTTAAATACATCAAATGTACTATAAGAAAAAGTCTCATTTATAAGGATCAAGGATATACTCAGATAGTTGGTTATTCAGATGCTGACTGGACAGGTTAATCCATTGATAGGCAATCCATTTCTGGGTAATGTTGGAGGAAAATCAGATGTTGACTGGACATGTTAATCCATTGATAGGCAATCCATTTCTAGGTAATGTGTACTTGTTGGAGGAAACCTGATATCTTGGAAGAGTAAGAAGCAAAATGTAGTTGCAAGATCAAGCACTGAGGGAGAATATAAGCCCATGGCACTTGAAACATGTGAGCACATTTGGTTGAAGCAGTTACTCAATGAGCTTCAATACGAAGAAGCACGACCAATGACACTTATGTTGGAATATTTTATTATTTAATTATATTCCAATATCATTATGTGGGCAAATATCATAATAATAATTATATTTGCTATTTATCAATTGTGTGTCTTATTTGATTAGTGATCAAATTAAGTAATAAGACTATTAGATTTCTAATTGGATAATTAATTAAATATTTAATTAATTGATATGGACTCAATGAGTGGATGTCCGGATGGCCCATTAACGAAATAATGGGAAACCCCAATGGTCATCCAATATAAAAGAGGCTATGGTCCCCAATACACCGTACACGGCAAAACTCTCTCTTCTTCCCATCTGAAGAGAACTTGAGGCATAAAGATACCGGTTGAGGAAGAACCAAACTAGCCGCTGCTAACCCCTTCTGTTTGTTTCAGATCACTCCTCTATGTTTATCGTCGTATAGTTGAGAGGGCTGCCATGAAAGCTTTATCAGGTATTCCTAATACCCTAGTTCTTAGTATCCTTGATAAATCAAACATGTCGTAGATCCGTTCATAATCATGTTCAATGTTTTGTTTGCTTCCGCTATTGATTCATAATTTTTGAACACGTTTTATGAAATCTGTTTTGTTTTATTATTAAGACCTAAATTTCCAACAAGTGGTATGAGAGCGGTCTTCATGTTTGATTTATTAAAATATTTTGCCTTCTGTTTTACGAACCCTAAATTGTTGAATATATTGAAAATTCATGGTGTTTACATGTGAATACAACAGCTTAATATTAAAGTTCTTTTTTATTTGTTTTGATCACTGGAGATCGGTGTATTGGAATTCTGTTTGCTCCTTATACACTGTCATTTAATTTCTGGTGTTTTCTTTTAGGCTTCAATTTCACTCACTAGTTTTCCAGTCGGGTAAAGAAATAAGTTTTTTGTTTTTGAACGGATTTTATGTTTTTTTTCTTATTTCATATCAAACCTTTTATTTGGGAACTTTGTTAAAAATTAAGAGATAATCATGTGATAATCATATGATTGAATAAGTTTCGGTGGATTTAGTTGGTTTGCAATTAAAAAAAAAAATTGGTACAAGTAAGTCCCGGTAACATATAAATTGGATATAATGTGAGCTTATGATCATTGATTATGGTTTTCTCTTGAATCATCAAATATGTTTTCTCTTGAATTTGAAATACAAAGATATAAAGGTTCTTTTGTTAATTTGTTGGCTCTTATTTTTCAATGACTTTGCTTCAGTGTTATTTGACCATTCTTTGGTCATGGATTTTTTTATTTGGTCTAATTTAAAATCAAATATTTTGATCTGTATGTGAATGTCACAAAGTAAAGTCTTGATTTTGGAATATGAAGCAACACGAAACTTGATTCAATTGCTTGTGCTTTCGTCCACCAACATATTTGTGTGTGATGTGTTTTGTTAGTGTGATGAATTTAAGGAATGAACTTTGAAACACCATTTGATGATTAGATTTGTCAAAGTCCCTATGCATCAAATTTTGTCAATTTTTACATCTAGGTTATTTGAGTTTAAGCCATTGTTGGCCACGTATTCGATCTTTTTTTTTTCCTTCCAGATCTTATACATTAATACGTGGTATATAATTGTGGATTTGGATTTAGAATTTGATGTGTTTTCCTAAAAGTGAAGTTCTATTTCAAAAGTGAATTTAGTAGCATTTATGAACATCAAGTTAGTTTGGTTATTATTTGGGTTTATTTTGACCGAATGAAGTTTATGGCTCTACTAAGAAAGTTATTTGATTGTTTGATGATTTGATATAATTGAGAATTTGGTTTTCTAAAAGCCTTTAAAAGCAGGATATGCCGTTATGCAACCAGTATATTGCTTTTGGTTGAAAAATTTATTGTTGGTGCTAAATTTTATCTCAAGTAGTTATACTATTTGGCACTTGTTTTCATATTATTTTTGGACGATATTTTTTCTTGATCTGAATGTATACAAAGTTTGCCATATTTGTATATCTTGCCATTGTTTTAGCAAATAAAGTTTTGGCTTTCGTTTGTCTGATTCATTTAGATTTGTTTAGAAATTAAATTTGATTCATATAGAGATTCACATAGATTGTGTACTTAGAGTTTATTTTGAGAAATAGACAAACAAAGATTTAATATATATTTGGTTATCATATATTATTTATAAAATTTGTTGTCTCTTTTGAACAGTGTTTAACAACACATCTCAAAATATTATGAAAGAATTTTGTAGTACATAATTTAAAGACTTGATTCTTCTAACTTTAGGAAATATGGAGTCTAGAACTGTTTGTTTATTTTTACTTTTTTTTTATATAAAGATTTGTTTTCTTTATGTTAGAAATAGTTGGTTCTAGATTTATTTGTTCCTTTATTTAAAGACTCATTAAGTGTATATGTGAATCAATTGTGGCATAATTTTTTTTTGGCATATAAGATTCAATTTTCTTTTGACTTAAAATTGAATATTTGCTTGATAGCATGATTGTGATGTCCGAATTTATTGTTATTAAGTTTTTTACAATGACATTAGTTTTCTTTTTCTCCAATCATACATTTTGGACATATTTCATGCTATGTTTGTTGTTGTCACTTTATGTGTCATCTTGTAAATGCATTGTCATACACACATTGGTGTTGATTTTTAGACTTGCATCTTCTTTTTAATTATTGTGAGTTTTTCTTCACACTTAAGGGTTGTCAAGTCACCTTATGGTTACTCAGCGATATAACAGATTAATTCAGCCTACATTATGTCAGTGGTGCCTTGTAAATTTAAGACCATTCCCATTTAATTTACTATGAAATGTCTAGTAATTGCGGTTGTTTTGGTTGAAGCAACATGTTGCCAAAGTAACCTCTGTTGTGTAGATTTGATTCAACTGAACTTACAAAAGACGTAGTATGAAATTATTCATGCGAGTTGTCGTCAGCCCTAAGGAAGGCACAACTTGGCCGGATAGTTTCATGCATGTGATAATATATGTGTGGTGATTATTAAGTAAGTTTCCATGTGAATAATATAACACCTGAAGGTGACTATTATTTGACAGGATTTATCACCTCATTTAATATATATTAAGATTATCTAGTAATTATGGTTGAGACGGTTGAAACAATAATGTTGCCCAAGTAACCTCTGTTGCGTAGATTCGACTCAACTGAAGTTACAAAAGATGTAGTGTGTGATTATTTATGCGAGTTGTCGTCGGCCCCAAGGAAGGCACAACTTGGCCAGATAGTTACATACCTGTGATGGTAAATATGTGGTGATTATAACGTAATTATCCATGTGGATAATAGGATGCCCAAAGGTGACTATTATTTGACAGGACTTATCACCAATGTTTGATCATTACATTGA
>Ga0228710_1008327_pt1 | contig 14909 bp, 10 predicted proteins | sample MedpolnodulmetaG_FD_177995 | JGI IMG/M metagenome (GOLD analysis project Ga0228710, IMG submission 177995) | Root nodule microbial communities from Medicago polymorpha collected in Santa Monica, California, United States - pink nodules | ecosystem: Host-associated > Plants > Roots > Nodule...
TTGCTTGATGTTAAAAGTTGCAGTTTTTCCTTGTAAGACTAGCTAACAAGCACATGCATCCATGTGGGCTAACTTATGTATAAAAACATATCGCAGACACATTGACAGATGACATTAAAGTCATGAATCAGGTGACTTCAAAAGAAGAAGAGAAAAAAAAAAACCATGCATGTGACTTCAAAAGAATAACAAAATCCTTACAGAGTTCTTTTCTTGTTGTTCATCAGACTTTTTCAATCGTTTTCCATCTCGACTATTAGATTGCTGGCCATTCTCGGCAGAGAGTTTTTCACTTTCCATTTCCAGTGTCTGAAAAAACATGCAATAGTATACATTTTATAGATAGAGAGTATTACAATAGATGTTACACTAAGAACAAAGACAAACTAGAAAATAATCTAAACTATAGCATGAGTACAAAAGTGTCCTAGCCACGGACACAAGATTTCTTCCAATACAACGAGACAACATTCCAAATGCTAGAACATGAACCCTCTAACAAGGTTAATCAATGACACCTACAAACACAACACATTAGTACATTACATGAAACCAGACAGTGCATATTCTAAACTATATAATATTGTGTCATTTCATATGTAGCCCACAACAATGTAAATGAATTGGATATAATAGTTCACTTCTGCTCTCATGTCAAGTAATAAAACATGTTCGAATTAAGCTAACCCTCTTTTATCTAGCTATCCTATCCAACCACTTTACGCCTCAATAAAAATAACAGAATGCAATTAAAGGACCATGTCTAGGGACGATTTTGATTCATGGAGGTCTATTAATTATAGTACCCATCCCTCATGTCATAGTATCAACCAACATAAATAAAGAGAACAAGGAGTAGTGAGCAAACATAGACAAAATAACAACTCAGTACCGATAACCAAATTTAAAATTCTTAAACACCAAACTAATTCGGGACTTACTTCAGGATTAGGAGGATTGTTGATTGCAGAATTGATCTTCTTCAATCTGACACTCAAAGAAGAAGGATGAACACCAGCATCAGCATTGCGTTCAAGCCACCAGTTAGCATTGATACAGAATTTCGAAATAGCGTCCCTAATACGCATATTTTTGGAATCATCAGGTTTCGAAACAAATTGATGGATAGTTTCCAAATCATTTTCATCAAGAAGAAGCATCGGATCACCAGCAGGAAGGTTATCAAGCAAATCTGGATTAAACAATCTATGTTCCGGTGAAGCAAAGGAAAGCAAGTTGACAATACCCTTAACGAGACAAGTTTTCACAATCATCTCTTCAGAGGTATCTACGTCAGTGTAATCCTCTACCTCTTATTTGTAAAGACGAACAAAAATTTCATGAAGCATCTTCAACTTACGAATAACTAGTTTGTTGGTTGGACCTTCCTTTAGTTTATCGATACGACTTTTTTTTCGGTCAGAAGTCAAACTGGAATTTAGGTTTTCCATGTTAACATCTTCTTTGTTAAGATTAAGAAGAATTCCAAGAAGAATCTTCACCTCACTAATAACTTGTTTCAGGTTAGTTGGAAATACCTTTAGTTCATGGATACGACTTTTGAGTATGTATATGATGTCGCACTCTAAAAATTCAACCATTGTCAAACTGGAATTAGGAGGTTTTATAAGAAGAATTTCACGAAGACTCTTCATCTCGTCAATGCGAGCGAGTTGTTCATTGTTGGTTGGATCTCTCTCTAGTTCATCGATGCGACTTTCGATTAGGTATAAGGCGTTGTGATTTGTTGAATCATCCATTAACGGCAGCGGCTGTGGAGGAGAGGGGGCGTTGGTTAGGTTTTGCGTGATTCTGCATTTCATGATATACCTTTTTTTAGGGACTTTAAAACTCTATATTTTTCACTTTTTTTTTACCAACACTTATTTTATTTTTATTATTTTATTTTATATATTTTTATTGACGCGAAACATATGACAAGCACTATAGATGATTAAGCCACCAACAATGGTAGTAAAAAAGGAACGTTGTGTATTTCACTTTCAACCATTAGTAAGACTTGAGCTTAATTTTTTTTTACATCGAGACTTTAAACCTTTCTCTTTATGCTGAAAAATGCACATGTTTATTTCTTTCCAAAGGACCCAAACGCAAGAAAGCCAAACTATGTTTAAAGGCAAACAAGATTGCTTTGTTTAACCACCTAAATAACCAAAATGCAAAAATTTATCTAAAAGGGATCTCGTAGTAACAATAACAAAGCCGAACCAATCTGAAATCAAGTACTAAATTCTGCCAAAAAACTCGCACCTGGCGAATAAGTGATCCACACCTTCATTTATGTCGCAACTTCCTACACATTTATGATCATTACTATTAAGCACTCCCCTTATGAGCATATTATCTTTGGTTGGAATATGAATGAGAAGAAACTGCCAAGTGAGAAGATTAACTTTGAGAGACACTACTTTTAGCCAATAGTGACAAGCGTTACCCACATAATAGCCTTTGGACGGATGTCATTGCCACAGCCATTTATCTCTCACACCATCCTGTAAGAGAATATAATGTAACATAAAAAAGAAAGAATATAATGTAACAACTCACTGCACTTTTCACCTTATCCTCCTCCCAAGCTAACAACCTCCTTCCACAAATACATGCTTCACAACCTACTCCCCAGCCTATGGAATTCATCTTAGTTACCGTCACTAATTTATTATCAGATAAATCATACAACCTTATGAGCCTAACATTCAACGAGCCTCATTCCAACCAAGGATCCCTCCAAAACAACGTAGATGACCCATCACCCACTTTCCTCACTGTATTGTTGACAAACCAACTCCCCACACCCACACCCACACCCACTCCCTCTCGAACCATGTTGAAATTCTTCCATCAAACTGAAACTACTACCCCTCCATAACATAAGTCTCACTCCTATCCATAACGGACAAGACACACCTTATACCATAATTTATCCCTTTCCTCCAAAAACCCTCCAACACCATTTACCAAGAAAATCCAAATTAAACTCTCTCATCCTCCTAACCACCTTTCTCCTTGTTCAAACAAATTATATCCCATTTAATCCAAGAGATTTTCCCAAAATTCTCACTTCCCCTCGGCCTAAAAGAAACAATTAAATAAAGATTCAATATGAAATGATAGACGCGGAAGCCTTTAAGAAGGAAAGAAAGTAGATCGGAATAGAGGGCATGACATATTTCAAGAGAACCAAACAACCCCCTATAGAAATGTTATGACTCTTCCAACCCGACAATCTATTTTTTATACGATCAATCAAAGGATACCATAAATTCAACTTGCCAGAAATCATATATTAAACTCTTATGTCGAACTGCCGTTAACTAAAACCGACGCCGTTACCGTAGATACACATTCCATAACCTAATTACGCCACAAAGTTGGGAATTTTATTTGAACCTTACATCATTAAGGTACTTCCAATCCACAAAATCAGACGTTTTCAAAATCCACTTTGAATAATAATTAGTCTTTTTTGAGGCGACGCACTTCATCCACCACCTCATTAGCTATAAGAATTCCATCAAGAATTTGCATGTCCTTGATGAATGATGATCGAGAGTCAGAAACAACACTTCCAATGACATTTCACAACCGATTAGTCAACACCTTATACAAGCATCCAACCAATGATATAGGCAAAAAATCAAATAATATTTGAGGACTCTCGACTTAAGGAATGATGAGAACTATAAATGTATTGTTAATCTCTTTTGTCAATTTGTCATTTATATGAAACTCGATAAAAAAAACACATCAAATCATATTTTATATCAACTTATATAAATTATCATTTATTAACTGAAATACTTTGAAACTCTCACACCTTGAAACACCTATGCATGGTGCTAGTTGCATTATCCTCTCCTCTCCCAGGTAGGGGGAACCTGTTCTCCTCCTTACCACCCAACAACCCTCCTCCTCTTCCTCATCCGCCACCACCACCACCACCAAACCCAAATCCCGCCCTCAAACACCACCGCAACTCCAAATACTACAAACCCATCACCCACCCCACCACCATCCCTTCCTCCGACGACCGCTCCGTCATCATCGGCGAGTCCGGCGTCTCCTACCTTCTCCCCGGTGCACCCTTTGAGTTTCAGTTCAGTTACTCCGAAACTCCAAAAGTAAAACCAATTGCTATCCGTGAACCTGCTTTCTTACCGTTTGAACCTCCCACAATGCCGAGGCCGTGGACAGGGAAAGCACCGTTGAAGAAGTCGAAGAAGAATATTCCGCTGTTTGATTCGTTTAATCCTCCTCCGGAAGGGATGAAAGGTGTTAAGAAAGTTGAAATGCCGGGGCCGTTTCCGGTTGGGAAGTTTCCTGAAGAAGGGGTGAGTAGAAAGGAGATACTTGGTGAGCCGCTTAAAAAGTGGGAGGTGCAAATGCTTGTTAAGCCTATGATGGCCGATAATCGCCAAGTTAATCTCGGTGAGTTCGAGTTTAAGGTAGTTTTGTTTGCGATATTTGATATTTTCGATAATTGTTGTCAAATGTAGCTGCTTATGATGCACTGACACGTTTGACACTAGGTAGTAATTTGAGAAAATGACATAATTGAATGTAATCATATGTGTCAGTGTTGGAAACAGACAAATGTTGGACACCAGACACACCTTCGATCAGAAGTCTCAATTGTTACAAAGTATTAGACACACGTGATTGCATTAAATTATTTCCATTTCTCAAATTAGTATTGGTGTCTGTGTCAATGTCGTGTTTGATGGATGTTAGTGTGAGTGCTTCATAGGTCAAAGCAGCTTCAATTGCAGTGTATTCTGTTTATCGCTATATAATGGTTCAGGTTGTGGTCGTAGGACTTTATTCAAAACCTTGGAACTGGTAAAGATCTCGTGCAAGTGCAAGATTGCACACGTCATTCTGGAATACCGTTTTAGAATAGATAGATATATTGTGAATTGTGGAAGGTGAAGGGTTGGACTGTGTTAATGGTGTTTGTTTTGATTTGATGATGGTAGGAAGGGATGGATTAACGCATAACATGTTGGAGTTGATACATTCACATTGGAAGCGTCGCCGCGTCTGTAAAATTCGTTGTAAAGGCGTTCCTACCGTTGATATGGATAATGTTTGCCGCCATATTGAGGTTTGAAATTAATCCCGGGTCTTGTTTACTTCCTCATTAATTTAATACCAACATAACAACACGTGCATAATATTATTATTGGTTTAGTATAGATTGTGCACAATGGGTTATGATCTTCAAATGAAAATAAAATTATGTCAACTAGAGTAGTTTGTGCTGAAACTGTTTTTAGTGGATTCCTTCTGATAATCCTGTACAGGAAGTCCTATTCATGCAAATGCATGAGGTTCCATCTTTGTAAGGCTTGATAACAACATATACCAACCCTTCACAAATGGATAATTGACCTTGTTTCTTGACAACAAAGTGACCCCCTCTCATTGTGGATCTCTGCTTGAGAAAGACATTATTACTTCACTCAAAATCCTATAGTCTCAAACAACCAAAGCTCGACTAGACACCATCCTTCATTTCAACATGCCTAACACTCCATATCATAACAAAATGACTAACATCTATAAAACTACTTTCATCAACTACTATTTGATGGCACTGGAAAGTCCAATAATTTTAGTCATAAAAATGACTAAAATTACTGCCATCGACCACTATGTAAAACTTTGTAGGACAGTTGTGTATTTCATCATGCAGGACAGAAGTGTAGCATTTATGTATATAATCATGTTGAACAGTTATGTATCAAATTAGGCAGAACAGTTTATAGCAATTTATCCGTAGTATATGACATAAGTAGGGGGCTAAGAGGTTCTTACGATGTGTATTCAGTAGTTTTGGACAGATTATATTCTCTTTAGGATAGTTTTGGACAAAGTATAGTCTCTGTAGGAGTTCATCATCTCTGGAACAGCATCTTTTCTGTAGTTTTTGTAATTTATATGTATAACTATAATTAACATCCATTTGGAAGGTATACTCCAGAAGGATGTACAACATAGGATGTACAACTTTGTCAAACACCAGCCATAACTACTTCCTAACCTCCTACTTGCATCATAAACTAGAAATTCATTACTGGTACTAATGGTCTGCATAATTAGTTAAATAAGAGCTACGTTACTGTCCTATTTCACTACCGCATAACAGAGTTATACATCCTACACGCCCGTCTGAAATATTCCTTCCTAGTAGATGGTTTATTAGACTTTCAAGTCTCATCAGAGTACATGTCAGCCTTGACCAATTTTTCACTTTGACCATTCTTCCTAAAATCTGAATTCAGAGTCCAAGTCGGATTTGTAACATTACACAACATTCACAAACCTTGTCAGCCCATGAAGTCATTAATTCAGATTTGAAAATGACAACCATTTTGTCCCAAGCACAGATACCCATTGCCTAAAAAAAGTATGCAAATTATGGTCTAGGCAAAAAATGAACAAAAAATGGAGAGATTATCAAAATCCAAAGGGAAGAGGAATGGTTGGGAGATGATCAACAGGAAGTCTCTCAAAATGGGAGTCCCCAAATCCCACCTTGAGGGCAAGGAGGAACTTCAAGTTAAATGTATTGTTAGGGTATCTCATTTAAGGTCAAACAATGACAGCTGGCAGTCTGTCAGTTCATTAGTTAGGTAAATAGCGGAAATCAGATTATGGGGACCGACCCGTATAATTTATAGCTTGTGAGTGAAAGGAAAGATCCATTGTGAAGGAAAAAACCCTTGGGGGGATTCTATTCTCCATTTTCTGTTTAGACTTTGTAGTTCATTGTTCAATAGTACCATTCCCATCCTTTAGTTCTTTCTATCTGGGTTTCAATCTCATTTTGTGAGTTCCTAACAGGTATAGATTTCTTTGATGCTTTTACTTTTCTTTTTCTTCTCTTGAATCAATCACTGAGCCGTGCATGAAAGTTTATTGTTGCATATGATAACTTTTTTTGCTTTGAAGTCAAATGTTTATACTGTCATGACAGGAGAAAGCAGGGGGGAAAATAATTCATCGAGCTGGCGGTGTAGTTTATCTTTTCCGTGGCAGAAATTACAATTACCGGACTCGTCCACAGTATCCAGTGATGCTCTGGAAGCCAGCTGCTCCTGTTTATCCAAAACTTATACAAGATGCCCCAGAAGGATTAACAAAAGCTGAAGCAGATGAATTACGGATGAAAGGGAAAAGCCTGTTGCCAATATGTAAATTAGGTAACCATCTATTAACTTTTAGATCTCCCTTTCTAATTTCGAGGCAGCACACTGCATGAAGAAATTTGAAAAATTGTCTAGACTAGAGTAATTGCAGTTGCAAGGTGAGGCTAGAGTTTCCTTAGATTCAAATCTTTAGGTTTAGTGTTTAAAAAGGTTGGATGAATTACAATTTGATGCAATTAATAGCTGTCAGTCTGGTAATATACATGTCATTAGACTTACGTATCAAGCACCATTGCCCAAATAAAAAGATTTGACCATATGAGATGCTTTTGACTTCTTAAGGGGATTGTCAAGAAGGAACATCTCTTGGTTAGTAGAGTAAGGTATTGAAAATAGAATATTCAATGCAAGTAAACCAGCAGAAGATTTGAGTACAAAATCTTAGTTGGAGGAAAGATAATCAAAATCAAGTAAAACGGGCTTGTCATTATGTTTTTTAATTTTTTATTGATTGCATATTTATTCCGTAAAGTACTCTTATAATGTTGATATTGCATTCTACTTTAGGGGTAATCACCCTGTTTTTTTGTTGCTTTTGTTTCTTAATTTAAACATCTCATTTACTTGTGTTGTGTTGCAGCCAAAAATGGAGTATACACAACACTTGTAAAGGATGTCAGAGATGCTTTTGAAGGAAGCCATTTGGTGAAGATTGACTGCAAGGGATTGGATCCTAGTGATTATAAGAAATTAGGTGCCAAGCTTAAGGTACTAGATAACTAGCTTTCTTCGTCTTCTTGTACATTGCTTCTTTTATCTTTACTCTTTTTGCCTGAAGTAAATAATTTTGATATCTGTACTTTGTATTAAGTTAATAGAATTAATTCTAAGTGTGGAGGGAACCTACATTATGCTCAAAGGATGTAGAAAAAATGTACATGCTTAGGCTTGGCAGCTGAAAACATTATGTGTAATCCAAGTGTTTGTTATCTATCCAATATAAACGTTAAACTCATTATGTAAAGGGGGTTCTGTAGTTGATTAGTTTGGTACAAGCTAGCATAGTTCACATGAAGGGTATGATTGAGGATTCATTGGTTTGATTTTTTTCTTCACGTTTTCATCTCTCTGGTTATGCTAAAATTGATCATTAGGTCTATCTTTAAATTTCAAGGTACCCTTACCAAGGAATGATTATTTCACTATAAATTCTTCTGGTTTCCACTACCAAAATATTTCATTTTCTATATATGAGTGTTGAGACAACACTCGTGTTTCAGGGTTGTACTCTGGCGTGATAATTAGTATGGTATCAGCTTACTTTTGTTGTCAGGCTTTTCTATATTTCAGCTTTAGGGAGGAGGGACTTGTTACAATTTATCACTGCAACAAAATATGCTTTGGACTTTGTAATTGATATGTCGATGATGAATCTGTTTCATAGAACATAATAATAATAAAACAGGTCATGTGCAGTGTACAATAGCATGCATCATGTTTGTGTCCTTAAGTATTGCTGCAATTATTATCTAGTAGTATTGTACAGCATGCAATTTGATCTTTTTGCTTTGGCAGGACTTGGTTCCTTGTGTGCTTTTGTCTTTCGATGATGAACAGGTATTGATTTGGAGGGGCAAAGATTGGAAATCAATGTACCCTCAAGCTCCAGTTTTTCCTCCTGCTGAAGCTACCATTACAAGGGATTTAGAAAATAAAGGTATGTGTTGGAGTAAGAAAAAAAATTGGTTGCATCATTTTTGTATCGAAAGTCTTGTCTGAACTGAATTCTTCTACAGTATACATGCATATGAGTGTCTATATTGTGAAATATTCTTAGTGAAGAGTAGACCAAGTAGAGGACTAGAATGAGAATTCCCAATGTATCTTCAAAAAGAGAAAAGAATAACAGAAAACTAAATAAAAAAGTAAAATTCGAAGATACAAATAATTCATATATTTTGTTTACAATGAGGCGATTATAAGCAATCCCGTATCTAGGTAAGAAATGGTTTGTGCTTAAAACAGAATAGGGGTTTAGAACATATTTTGACGCATTTCTCAAGCTGATAATATAAAGTCAATTTTTATATTTTTCTTTGTATGGATTTCTTCTACGGTGACCATGAATAGAAAGATTTATTCTAGAAATGCATTTGTGCATTGAGGTTTTGGTGAATTTTCTCTAGCTAGTTGGAAGTATAGAATGGCTGAATTAGATTATGTAGAGGCTGGTTATACATACGATGACAATTGTTTGGGAACCTTTATAACGTGTTGATGGGGAGGAAATGAGGAAAAGAAGTTTCCCAGACAGGGAGTTGCAGTGAATGAAGTTTCCTCGAAATTTCTTCGACATAGGGAAGCTCTCTTGGAATCGATATATTCCCTCCAATGTCATATATGATCATGTATAATAGCCTATTTGTTTGTGTTATAATTGATTTCTATTTTATATCATATATGGTAAATTATATAATTGGTTGATAACATTGGTTATACAACATCATCATGACTTTACAATGTTAATCAGGCGAGGTGGATGATAATCAATCTAAGCACATCAGCGAAATGGTCAGCACAAGCCCAAAAATGTTATCTCTGTGGAAGAGTGCAATTGAGTCAAACAAAGCCTTATTGCTAGAAGAATTTAATATTGGTCCTGATGCTCTCCTGGAGAAGGTAGAAGAATTTGAGGGTATTTCACATGCCACAGAGCACTCCTATCCAGCATTTACTTCTTCAAGTGAAGATGCTTTTGAAGGTTCAAATCTATACCTTCAAGATGGTACAGAAAACAACTATTCAAGTGATGGCCTAGATGATGTCGATGATTATGGTAATAACAGTGATGACAAAGATGATTATGATTACTACAGTGACGAAGACGATGAGTTTAATGATATAGTGGATACATCAGCTGAACCCGGATCGTTACCAGTTGATTTGCTTGTTGGTAAGCTCAAACTAAGACAAAAGGAGTAAGACTTAAAAAAAAAAAAAACTATAATAACTTTTGAAGAGCTTGTGTAAATTAGCAAATAGCTGGTATAAAATGTAAACTTGCTAATGATGAAAGAAAATAGTTAGTTGTATATAATTAACTGGTCATTTTTTCTCAAGAAAAATAATTACGTGCTTTGGTAATTTCATGAGTCATGAAATATTTGTTATAAAATTTTGTTTTGTCTCAATATGTAGTTTTTTAATTTTAAGAAAATACTATTTACATTTTTAGTAATACTCTTTTTGTTTCAGAACTTTGATTTTTTAAAGCATTTCTTCATTTTGTCATAAAAAAATGTATTTATAGACATAGAATAATAAATCATTGAAATTTTAACATTAAACATTTTTAAAAATTCACATATTTATGTGCTCCCCGTTTTAATTGCAATTTTATTAAAAAAAAGCTTAATTATGGAAATGATTCTGCAAATATAACAAATTTGAGTTTTGGTCAATGTAATTACTAATCCTTTTAATTTTATCATGTAAATATAATCACTTTTAATTTGGTCCTTGTTGGAACACTGGTTGAAATTGAAAGAGTAAACAGAAGTCCCATTATAGAATTAGTGTTTGTGTGAATTGAAAAAGTGTACCACTTAAGGAGAGGACAAACACACCAGCAGTGTTTATATAAGTGGGTTGAGTGGAAGTTGAAAGAGTAAACACAAAGTTTCATTTGATAGAAGTAGTGTTCGTGTGAATTGAAAAAATGTTTGGCCGGATTTGGACTTAGATAAAAAAAAAAGAAAATTTATAACATGGAAACGTTAAATGAATTTTTATCATTGTAAATTTCGTTAAAATCTAATAAAAAAATCTGGATATCTGCTCGTGAAACAGGTTGCTTAATTTTTAAGTTTGTTTAATTATTAAGTTTGTTGCTAATTAAGTGACTCCAGGTTTGTTACGAACTCTCTCTATAAAAGGAGAGCTCGGCTAACTCATCTAGTACACCGAAAAATATTATGAAACTTTGAGTATTTTTCTTCTCTCTACCTTTTCGACGAGCCCTTCTTTTCTTCTACTCCTTCTGTCCCTTCGGTTTCGACTGGTATTCGTACCATATCATACTGATTTTATACCTATTGAAGGTGTTTATTCTCAAACGATTATCTACGGCGCAATAGCTAATCGCACCATTTGAACTGAGTTGTTTTATCTTGGAGGCGGCGTTATTGATAATGTCGCAAAACATCTTAAAAAAAGTGACCTGATCGTGACTCAACCCAATAATCTAGCGTTATTGATAGTGCCGCAAAACATCTTAAAAAAAGTAACCTGATCGTAACTCAATCCAATAATATATATGTTGTAAATTCTCTTTTTAAACGGTATGTTTTCTAAATCGAAAAACCAATGGTCCCTCATTCTATTTTTTTACTGAAGGGGCATGTTTATACTGACGTGTCAATGCATATTGAATTTCATTGATGCTGACTCATATAATTTTGATATGGATAGATAAAAATCCCCTTTATTATTTTTTTACCGAAATAAAAATGCCTTGGATCTTCATCGCCACTTCTCTCTCTGTTTTCCTCTAGATTGAAAAAGTGGGTGTAGCATAAAACAACATTTAAACCAAGGAAATACTTTAAAAAATGGCTTGGTTAATAAGAGCTGTATTTGGGGATTTAGATTCTGATAATGTGTTGCAAGTCGAAGAAGAATAACTAGATTGAGGAGTATAATTGAAAAATCAAAATTAATATTTTATTGATTTTGTAAAATGACATAATTTAATTCTATTTAAAACAACTTAAATTTTGAAGGAGTTATGTAGATTTTTTTAGAGAAATATGAATCTGACATGTACAATAGTGACAATGTATATAATAGTGACAAACATGTGAGAACCAAAGAATACAAACCCTTGAAACCGATAGGAAAAACAAATAAATGAGCATATTGTTCTTTTGAGACCATAAATAAGCATATATATATATATTGTTAGGAAAATCATGTTTCTGTGCCTTTTGTGGTTATGAATATTCTATTCTTCACCTAAGGGTGTTTCCAATAAGGTGAAAATTTTGATCACCCCACAAATCCAAAAGGCATCTTATGCCATTTATCTTTCTCTAAATTCCTTGTGCTGGAAGTTATACTCTTCACACAAATTATACTCTCTCTCTCTCTCTCTCTCTCTCTCTCTCTCTCTCTCTCTCTCTCTCACCATAAAATGATGAAGCAAAGCATATATGCTCTCTGAACTTCACTTGTCAACAGTGAATGCCAAACTTTTCTTTCCTATTTTTTTTCTTATATAAATTTTTTTATTTATTTCATTTGAATGAAGTATTCAACTTTATGTGTTTTTGTCTAAGCTCATCTCAAGCAAGGAATATAAGTGTGAGTGTCTTAAAAAATTGATGAATAAGCTCAGTTTTTTATGGCTCATTTTTGGCTCATACCAAAATTCTCTTCTTCAATCAACAATCTTTAGCATTTTAGTTTGAAAATTTTCTTATACATACTTTTTTTTTGGTTACTATAGGAATTCATACAATTTGCACATTAAGGTAATCTTTGTGATGTCTCACCATCATTCTTTTTTTTCCATTGTGTTAGAAATGAATGAATAGAGAATTTTGAACACTCTTGATTAATTTTCATTAAAAGGGTAACCATTACATCAAGAATATTAGCATATACATTACACATGGGTTTCATAACATGGTCACCAAGCCATACATGGCAACCAACAATGACAACAGATACAACTGCATCAAGTTATTGGTTGAACTGGAGATTCTTCTTTTGTGCACTATGGATTTTCATCTCAATGACTCTAGCATCTTATTTAATATTCAAGTATGAAGGATTCAATAAATCAAGATCTTCTGAGAGAGATGAAAATCAGCAAGAAGCAGAAGGATTGTTATATGAAGATGAAGCTTGGAACACTTGTCTTAAGGGAATTGACCCTTCATGGTTACTTGTTTATAGAATCATTTCTTTTGTTGTTCTTTTGGCTTTGATCATTGCCAATGTTGCTACTGAAGGAGCTGGCATATTATACTATTACACTCAGTAAGTTAATTACATTAAGCATATTTGAATAATTTAGTCTTAATTTAGTCTTTTGTTTGTAATTAATCTAATTTCGTTGTCCTTTTTTCTTATGTTGAACAGATTGACCTTCACTTTGGTCACTATTTACTTTGGGGTAAGGCTTTGAATTTCAGAATCTTGTACATTATGGTAAAATAACAAATTAACATGAAAATGTGCTATATATCTCACTAATAAAAAACTTAAATTATTGAGGGAAATATAGAAAAGGAAAACGTGAAATCCTTCTCTGATTCCGTCACTAAATTTTGTGACGAGGAAATTAGAGAGGAGTTTTATTTTTTCCGCAGCTAATTTTAGTTTTTCTAGTAGTAGTGTCTATTTTTTTAAAATATTTTAAGTTCATATATTATTTAAGTGACATATGCTCTCAATTTTACTTTCAGCTTGCATCATCTTTCTCACTATATGGATGTTTATTTAAACACAAAAAATTTGGAGGAAGAACAGTCAATGGTGCTTCATTAGATGCAGTAAGCACTTATATGGCTCCAGCTCTTGAAAGGGTTTTAGATATTCCTGAACTGACTAAAAGTCCTGATCAGGAATTTCATACCAGGGAAATTGCTGGTGTATGTGGTTACATTTTCCAAATAATTTATCAGGTAATTTAATTTAGTGATTCAATTAGTGTATATTATCTTCGGGATTTTAAGTAAAGATCTGTGATCGCAATCTGTAACGGTTTTCGATGTTTCCAAAACCGCCACTACATTGGTTATCGAGTGTAACTTAAAAGTGGTTTTTTGTTTACAATAGTGACCGGAGGAAGTACTAATCATCTCGCACCTTTTAATAGATGTCACACATTTAATTTGGATTTCATTATTTGATTAACTTGATTAACAAGTTTCAACTGTTTCTCATCAAATTCAGGAGACAATCTATTGATATAGTTATTTTTTCTCATTTTCATTATAGACTTGTGCAGGTGCTGTATTTCTCACTGATTTTGTATTTTGGTTTGTCCTTTATCCAGTGAGAACATCCAATCATTACAGTCTTGATTTTGTAAGTATCATCAACATTGTCACTGGTCCCTATTGTTTGATAATTCCACCAAGTTTCTTACTTTTATTTCTATAAAAAGTAAAGTAATTTGAGATTTGCATTGAATATATATATCAATGTCATAAGATGCTTTTCTTTCAATTGAAAGTATTTGCACTTTTCAATTTTTGCAGTTGATTTTTTGCATGCACACCATTAATGCTGTTTTTCTCCTTGGTGACACATCATTGAATTGTATGGTGAGTTTTTTTTTATAGCAGTTAATAGTTTATAATATTTTTTTTTATTTTGTATCAAACATGAAGCATGTTTTTAATTGGAAAAAAAAATTATGCTAAGAATCTAGTTCAAAGCTTTAAAATTAACAATTATTTACTCCTAAACATGCAGAGATTTCCAGTGTTTAGATTTGCATATTTTGTATTGTGGACAGCTGCATTTGTGATTATTCAGTGGATAATCCATGCTTGTGTTTCAATTTGGTAAAACCTAACACCCTCTTTTTTTTTATCATTACTTTTTTTTTTTATATAAAATATATAATACATGAATGATTTTCTTCATTTGTAATTTGATAACCCTCATTTGTCACAGGTGGCCTTACCCTTTCCTTGACTTGTCATCTTCATATGCACCCTTATG